>JGI24021J15306_10005244_pt1 | contig 15350 bp, 9 predicted proteins | sample Ectturendosymbi1_FD_15306 | JGI IMG/M metagenome (IMG submission 15306)
AATGACAAGTTGATACAAACCAGATCTCACGTACGGAATGCAATAGCGAGTAGGGAACGGCAAGTCGTAATGCGAAAAGTTAAATCCACTATAGCCTGACATGGCATTGCGCACTTTGAGTAACCACTTCAGCGGGGTGGCCATATGTATACTGGTGGAAATGCTCCAACCCAAATAAAACTGCTAAAGCTTCTTTCTCTATTTGCGCCCAGTTGCGCTCAGCAGGAGTGAGAGCACGAGAGGCAAATTCGATAGGCTTGCCCTGTTGTAGGAGCATGGCGGCAATGACGTCCTTCGAATTGTCTGCTTGTAAGGTGAGTTTGTCATCTGGGTTGTAATATACAAGGTAGGATGCGTTGGTCATTGTTTGTTTGACTGTGTGGAACGTACGTTCACAATCTGCAGTCCATTCCCATGGTACACCTTTTCAGTTGAGGTTGCGAAGCGGTGTCAGATCATTGGCAAGGTTGGGTGGAAATTTTGCAAGGTACTGTACCATCCTAGCTAACAGCAGACGTTTTGAAACATCTTTTAACACGTTTTCAAAATGTTTATAAACGTTTCAGAAACGTTTAATAAGTTGTTTAAAAACGTTTTCTGTTTGCTGGGATGCCACACAAGCTTTTGACACCAGGTATATCTTGGGGTGGAGGCATTTTCAAAAAATCGGCAACTTTTGCAGGATCAGGTGTAGCACCACCAATCGTGATGATGTGGCCCATGAAGGATAGGTGTGTTTTTTTCGTCGGCCTTTCTTGGCATTAAGCTTAATGTGCTTCGCTTTGCAGCGTTGTTTGCGCTGTTGCAAGTTGTGGGCGTGATCACGTTCAGTATCGGCCATGGTGTCCCCACTTCCGGTGATTAAAAGGTCATCAGCAATAGCAAATATACCATGCAGCCCGGACAAGGTGGCAGTTAGTCGTTTTTGAAAAATTTCACTACTGACTTTTAGACCAAAGGGGAGTCTATTTCAAAAATATCGTCCAAACGGGGTGATTATGGTAATCAGTTTCCTGGATGGTTCATCCAGTTTGACATGCTAGAATGCAGAGGAAACATCACATTTAATAAACACCTTAGCTTTGCTTAGTTTGGGTAGCACGTCGTCAAGGGTTGGCAACCGGAAATGCTCTCGTTTGAGAGCCCTGTTCAGAACTTGGGGGTCAATGCTAATACGCAGGGAGTGGTCAGCTTTCTCTACAATGACTATCTGGCGCACAAAGTCAATGGGTTCATCAACCACAGACAAAACACCACGCTAGACCAACGAATCTACTTTAGTTTTCAATTTACCTTAGAGGGCAAGCCGCACTCTACGACAAGGCAAGGCTCTGAGCACAATATTAGGATCAATGTGCAGTGTCACGGTGCCGAAGTCACCCAGATCAGCATCTGTGGCAATATTCGCAATGAAATTATTATCGTTAACGGTAATGAGATTCAAGGTTCGCACAGCAGGTAAGCTCAATAAGCAATTAAATGAGTTTTTGACAACAATGAAATCAACACTAACTTCTTCACTATTTTTGGGGTTACACACCTGTCAGCTGATTTCACCCACCGGAGTTTTATCCGGCCCTGGCACTGCAAGACCTCGCAGTCGGCAAGTGACATCAACTCCCCCCTCGTGATAATAATAGTCATAAGAAAGCGTAGTCGAACTCCGACGGTAGTTGCGGTTTTCGGAAATTCCCTTGTTGAAGAATGTCGTTGAAAAACATTTGCCTACCAGTACCACATTCACACAAGCTAGCAGCAGCAACAGTCGTCATAGTTCAGTAATGTTCGGCAGGGATTAATTGGTGCATCATTTCTTGTAGTTTTTTGCTGCTCATTTATTGTTTGTTTCTTGTATCTTGGAATTAGGTCTTTGGAAAAAAGTGGAGCTTGATGGCAGCATAGTTTTTTAAAGGTAGTGGTTACTGGTTGTGGATTCGCCTGGCCACATGACACGATTCGAGTAAAACGCTCAGCTCAGTTTGTCACTCCAACGGCCTCGACCTGCCAACCTTAAGGAAAGGTTTCAAGTCTACCGTGCCAGCAGTTTTGTGTTCGCCTTTCATCTTGATGCTTTGCGTTTTCATAAATAGAGATTGCTTGAACATTATTTCATTTCATTTAAGGTAGTGTCTATTTTACTGGCGATATTCTGGTGGCAACTGATCGGGTGGAGCTATTATTGCCGGCAGTCGAAGATTCGGTCTCGTGGCATGACGCAATGCAAAGAAAACACTTAAAAGCACTAGTGTTTCTGTATGCTTTCGAGGAATCAGTCGACTGCCATCTGCTTTCGTCTTTTTGCAATGATTCAAACTTCCACATATCTTTATTCATGTATGTACTTTCCACGATGGGTGTAAGCAAGGAATCGATCAGCAAATTTTTAATAGGAAATCGATTTCACGTAACATTACGCATCCTCGGTCCTGAAAATTGCAAGCAAAGCTTACAGGTGAAAAGCTGAAAGGCTGAAGTAATAGCATTGTTTTTTCTCTGCTGTTACTTCATCCTTTCAACTTTTCACCTGTAAGCATTGCTTGGAATTTTCAGGACTGAGTCTGAGGATGCGTAATTTTACGTGAAATCGATTTCCTATTAAAAATTTGCTGATCAATTCCTTGCTTACACCCATCGTGGAAAGTACATACTTGAATGCAAAGAAAAATGTTTCTTTTCAGGAAAATGCTGTTCTGCTCGTGGTGTAATGGTTAGGTGTTACGCCTGCTATGCCAATGGCTTACAGTTTGACTCTCGCCTTGCCTACTTTCATTTTTTTTCTTTTCTATTTTCCAGGCTCCGCTTAGGTGTTAAGGCCAATCTACACTGAGGGCGTGCCAGGAGTTGCCGGGCGTAATCCTTTGTTTTGTTGCATCGGGTAATTCTGCGCTCATGCACGGCTTGGCGCGGCAACTCCTGGGAGCAAAAAAAAACAAACAAAGAATCGTACGCGGCTAATCGTGGCAACTTCCCAGTGTAGATTGGCCTTTACCTTTAGGGGTTAGTGTTGTTAGGTTAGGGTTAGGTTAGCTTAGTGTTAGGTTAGTGTTAGCTTAGCGTTAGATTAGGGATAGGTTGGCTTAGGGTTAGCATTAGCTTAGGGCTACGGTTAGGGTTAAGTTTTAGGTTTATCTTTTACTTATTTGTACTTCCTTTCTACCAAGCCTTTTGCTGCTGCCATCCCCCTGACGGCAAAATAGACACTGCCTTCATTTGATTTCATAATGGTGAACACTTGTCTTTTTCTTTACTTCTTCAAAACTATCCCAACTTTTGCTTTATGGGTTAGCGTTAGGTTAATGTTAACTTAGCGTTACCTTGGTGTTGGCTTAGTGTTTAATAATACATTAGGGTTAGGTTAGCGTTACCTTAGCAGTTAGTGTTGGGGAGGACTGGTCGGCTGCGTCAGTACCACCAGTGTAGGGTTGTACCTTACGCGTTAGCGTAGACATGTACCACCAGTGCAGGGGTTGATTTAGCAGGCAACTGTTTTTGTACCTCTAGCGTAGGGAGTTGATTTAGAAAGCAACAGTTTTGTACCTCCCGCATAGCGGTTGATTTCGATAGCATCTGTTTCTAGTTCGTACCTCCAGCATAAGGAGTTGAAAGCAACTGTTTATACCACCAGTGTAGGGGTTTATTTGTAAAGCAAGTATTTATACCTTCAGTATAGGGGTTGATTTAGAAAGCAAATGTTTGTAATACTAGCGTTTAGCTTGCAAGTGCATTTGATTGTTGGGATTAAGAACTGCAATTCTTGAAAAGCCAGAAATCAGCAGCTTAATTCCGATTAAATTTTAAAATTCTTGCAGTGACAATTTATTTGCCAGTTTGACATTCACACAAGGCTGGTTTAATGTATTTCATGTGATAAACTGTTAATAACAACAGTATTAGGAAACAAAGATATTTTCAGATCAACAGTTGAAGGTCGTGTTGTTTATGTAGTTATGCATAATAGGTTAATACTGCACTTTTGATAGAATCTTAATCCTGTTAAAATTGAACAAATATATGTGTTTTTTTTACTTTTTCTAGAGTCTTGCGTTCATCAAAACAGGGTCTCTATATAATATAGTGACTATGATCAAATTGTACAATAATTTAAGTTTTAAATGTACAATTTATGATAACACATTTCTAGCTAAATGATAATAGCATTTCCTTGACCATGAATAATGTTTCCTTGAGGTGCTCAGGGCCTCCGCGCTCTAATCAACACTGTCAGATGAACGCTTGCCAGGTTTATGTGTAATGCGTTCCATGGCTCCCATCAATGGCCATTTTTTCAAGTGTGCGATTCTACATTACATCCCAAATCTACCATCCTAATATTCTCTAAGTCATTTCTTTGACTCCTAACCTATCCTATGAAATGTTTGGAACCATAACCTATCCCGTAAAATATTATTTGACTCTTAACCTATCCTGTAACATGTTTGCCACATTTTAAATCAATTCTTCTACCCTGAAGGAACAAACAGTTATTTTCTAAATCAACCGCTATGCTGGTGGTACAAACAGTCGCTTTCTAAAGGTACCCGTATGCTGGAGGTACAAACAGTTGCTTTCTAAATCAACTCCCTATGTTTGTGGTACCAACAGTGGCTTTCTCAAGCCGCACCTATGCTGCAGGTGCAAACAGTTGCTTTATAAATAAACACCTTGGAGGTAAAATTGGTTGCATTCTAAATAAACCCCTATGTTGGAGGTACGCTACGTTAGTGGTACATCCCTACGTTGGAGGAACATCCCTATGCTGGAGGCACAACTCTAAGCTGGAGGTACAACCCTATGCTGGTGGTACTGACGCCACTGACCCTTACTCAGTTAGAGTGAGGGTTACGGTTCTGGTTTTATGGTTTGTATTGCTACGGTTTCTGGTTTTATGTTTTGTATATTTTGTAGTTGTGTTGAATGTGTGATTCACCACGAACGGGATGTGCGCAAAAAACAACACACATATTATGTATGTGGCACTAACAAGAGTGATTGCGGTGCATGGTATCTATTGTTGCTTGCTGCCACAGTGAAGCTTTGCACACATACCGCTGGCGATTTCCGATCGCAACAGTATCTTTCTACCAAGCCTACTGCACTCTCATGTGTTACTGTTTAATTACAGGTGGCAGACGAATAAGATTTCAAATATGAAGGCAGTGGCTACAGGTCCACAGATGGTCCTGTAGCCACTGCCTTTAGGTTTAGGGTAGGGGATCTTAAACTTTTTGAGACACGCCCCCTTTTGATGATGCCAACAAAATTTCTGCCCCACCCTAATACGAAATCAACAAACATTGAACGTAAGAACAATTTATTGGCAATTAACTTTCATCAGAGGGAGGATTTGGCTGTTTTTTTTTAATCAGAAGTTTAATTCCAGGCTTTGCAGCAGATAATGCACATCTCAGATCAGCTTCTCAGTCAAAGATTATTCCAAGGATTTGTTTTTATGTTCATGAGTATAGAAAAGCCAATATCACATATTAGGTAAGTGGATGAGAATAGAAGTGCGCATGTAGCCACACTACCACTCTCCTATATATATATGTGCACATATTTCACCCAGAAATCAGTTAGTGGCATTGCTTCAGAACTGTCTTTTGCAGAAGAGTTACATCTCATCTCTATGAATTCCTCTTACAAGTTGTCAGGAAGAATGTTCTCATTACAACGAACCTTCCATTCTGGAAGTTCAATGTTTAGGAAATAACATTCAAATTCCTATCTCAAAAGCCGAAGGTGGGCTTCAACTTCGTTCTTTAAGCTCGTCCTCCCGTGCAATCTGTTCTTTGTCAAGCGCAGTATCTAGATTGGAATATGACACTGCATTTCCATTTTGAACTTGGTGATACCACAACCTCAAATTCGCCACAAAAAAACTGTTGTGGGGTTCCTTTCTTTAGCAATCATGTGAGCGATTTTGAAAGATGCTTCTATGTTTTGCTACTTCTGCAGGTGACAATTGGCAAAAGAGCTTGATCACTACTAGCAATCTTTATCTTCTTGTTTTTGAAAGAGTCTTGTTGGCTTTGAAAAAAAGCCCAAAGCTTACCTTGATGGCCAGGGTGTTTTGTTTGAAGATGATGCTACAGAAGACTTGGTCTCCAAGCATTGCTGCTCAAATTTTCAAAACACATAACCACTCACTGTGGTATCTATAAACCTTTACTTCAGATAATATTTGTAATACTTAGCCTACGCTTTTTTCCACTCATTTTGTATCACTACAGTTGGAGTACCTATTAAAAGCACCTGATTATAGATAATTATATATAATTATCTATATAATTATCTACTCTAGAAAGTACTGCTGAAAACATTGTTAGGATTTATACCACACTGCAAATTTAACTGTTAATTCGATATTACTGGTAGCTGAAATCGAATTTTCCCATTACTACCTTCACTCTTGGCTGACAATTGTTTTTATCCAGCACGACTAGCTTCTTCATAGCAGGGGACTAACTAATATCACATTAGCTTATTTCAGCAATAGTGCTGGCAACTGCTAAAGGTCAATCTATACTGAGTCTAAAGGTCAATCTAAACTGAGAAGTTGCAAGGAGTAGCCGTGCTCATCGCGACTAAATTTCTGTCTACACTGGCATGTCTGTCTACACTTGGTGGATGCAACGCGCAGGGATTTGTCAAGTGTGTGGCGTCATAGTTTACATGGTTAATTGCAGTTTCTATGGTGATGCCCGTACATATCAAAGACATGGGGAACCGCATTGCTGATGACTTTGAATGCTTTTGGCAATTTCAACTATATGTTGGTGGAATAGGCAGAAAACACGTTAGTGTTCAAACGCAGTGGAGCTCTGCATTTCAAGTAGTTCACATAAAACATACAGCACTGTTCTGCTACTCTTGCTGATGTTCAGAGAACCTTTTTTGTTGCGTAGTGGTCTATGTTGAACAAAGCAACAGGAAGCATCGAGAATGTCTTCACACATTCTATTTTTGGTGGTTTGTGTAGCCAAGAAGCGTTTACTTTGACAGAAGAACCCATCACACGAACAACACTGTGTAGTTTTGGGAATAGGCATTTTTGCGAAGACACAAGATTCTGCGTCCCTATCCAGGAGACCATCTGTCTGCAACTTTCTAGAAAAGTTTGGGCCCAATACATTGGTAGGCAAACTGCTGATTGTGAGATTACTAGCAGATGGCTGCATTTAAAATAAGCCCATATGGAGAATGACAGTGAGAGGATTTGGTTACTTGCGATACACTGCTCAGGAATGCCTAAGAAGACTATTTCTCAAATAATCTCGGATATGTCTCATGGCAGAATAATAAAAAATGTTAACCGTACAGATTTATTTTTGGGGGTAGAAAGCTTTTTGTGAATACTTCACTACCAACTTGTTGGAACGTTCTTGTTAATAAAAAGCGCAGAAAAGCAATTAAACATGATGTTGCCTTCTATTCTCCATGATATTGAAATGTTAATTCCATTATTTTCATCTGCAATTCTTGTCTCTGAGGAGGAAGTTTACTCGTCGTTTCTGCCGCAGGCTTTCACAAAACATACAGAGAGCATCATTATGTGCTGTAACAGAAAATATGGGTGTTGGAAGCTAAAAATAATAATATTATTATTTATTTTGAGTCAAGACTCAAGACCCATCACAAGGGTGACTGAAAAACACAACAAAAAATGTTTAGTCAAATGGTGCATTACGAGGAGGTGTTAGGTTATAAACACAGTTAGTACAGGAAAGTTCCCAATACTGAAACAGCACAACAGCTATGACTGCATTCACGTATCAAACAAGAATCAGGCTGTTGGAAAAAAATGAAGAAATAGTATCATCAGGTTTCGAAGTAAATGGCTGAACCAACGCATGCAAATTGTTTTGATCAAGGTTTCATATGTTTTTGTGAGAAATTTAGCTTGAGGCTGACAACCAGTTGTTTTCATTAAATTGAAAGCAAAATTTGACACCTGGTATTAAGGTTTTCATGGTATTAAGGTGTCCCGGAATGGCGAAACAGAAAGTTGGTAACCCTAGCCATGGGCGGTCCGGTCCTGAAAAATCTTGGACCGTGCCATCTCTAGTTTTCAAAAAAGTCATTTTCCATTGAAAAAGGTTTTTAATCACAGCTCTGTTTAATATCTTTCATTTATGAAGCATTACACGGCATGATAAATAAGCACATGACAGTGTGGCTGAACAGAACAAACTACAGCACCACACTGTGGATGGCATTGTAGCTGAATGATAAAAACTACACTTTGTAAGCTAATGATACAGTCCTCTACTCCTTTTTGTCAATAGAAGGTTCTATTTGTATGGCTTATAGATTATAGGACGAAAAATGTATAGTGTTACATGAAATCATTTTTTAATATTTTGTTCATGAATTTAAACTTTTCACTTGCATGAAGACTAGGTACTTGAATTCAGATATGTTCAAGCTTAAATCATTGCAAAACAATGAAAGCAGAGCCCAGTCGGCTTATTACTTGGAAGTTTACAGAAGACCTAGAGCTTTTAATGGCGCCATGCTGTCAATAGTAAAGAAGCAAGTTACTCACTAGTCAGCTACAACTTTGCTTGACTCAATAGTTGACAGGAGTTTTAAAAAAATTTTGGATACTTAAAAATAATGTAAAGCAAGCACATGTTCAAATAAATTTAAACCTTAAGCATTGCATTTATGCATCCACTTAAGATTTACTTCTTGCAAGTGCAAAACTGAAAGAAGTGAAGGACAACCGCAAATTACTATTCCACAAAAAATACAAAAGTTAGAAGATAACTGAGATATTTCAATGTGAAGTATGAATATTGTGACATAATGTAACCTGTGCATGGTACTCCTGCGGCCCTTAACAAGAGGAAAAGCAGACCTGTGAAAAGTGGATGAAAATAAAGTACTCAGAAAGCTCAATAACCTCATATTAATAGAAATGAATAGTTGGTGTTCCAACTGGTATGTACTTTGTGTTAAACTGCACTGACTGTCTTTTTGCAGTTACGAATGAAAATGACATGTGGTCATAACAAAATTTTCAGAAAATCTGAACCGCTACTGCTGTAGCTACACACTAAATTGCTATAATTTAGTATTTATTGTGGTAATCACAAATGGTACTGCTGATTGTCTTCATTGCCTGTGTTTGTAATTATGTAGTTCGCATTCTTGTTGTGTTGACGACTGCTGTGCCTTGATGTAGCTGTCGAGCTTTGGATGAAAAGTTGAATATCCCTTTAGCATAGTAAGTAAACAGGCCTACAGCACATTGCAATTCACCTTTTGATTGTGGAACTGGTAGATTCAAGAGCATTTGAGGTGTTTAGGATTGGGTTGAAATAAGTTGTGTGACACCCTGTACCCAAGCAAGTCAATTTCAGTTTTGTTCATTTCATGTTTGACCAGGGTTTTGTTTAAGGAAAGTGTTAGGTACCCGGTATGGATCTGTAGGGACCCGATTTCTCTGATTTTAAGGACCTGATGATAATTTTCTCTGATTCTAGGGACCCGAACAATAAGCATGGTTAATGACAGAAGACAAGGCATATTTACAGCAGCTACAGTGTCTGGAACGTCAGAACTAGTGTCTGTAGAAGTCTCTGGTAAACTAGTACTCATGATATCAGCTTGATCAGTTCAAGACGAAAAGAGTTTCTTCTGTGGTCATGCTTTGGGTTTGCTTAAACCAGCTATGTCCAACCCAAATGGCTTACTGAGCCAAAAATTAAGTCACTATCTTCACCAGGGCCACACATTAAATGACTTACTTGATCTTAGCAAACTAATTTAGCTTAAGTTAATGTACTGAAAGTGTCCGAATCCTAACTGCAATGGTAACAGACATGATAAAGTGGCACTGAGACTGAGGACCACCTGCATCAAAAATGTCAAGTTCAAGATTATCAAAATAAGGACAAGTTGTCAGTATGTAGGATTCTTTTACTACAGCGAAAACCTAAACTGGGCCGCACAAAACCTTCGCCTAGGCCACGGGTTGGACATAGCTGGCTTAAACAAACCTGCAAATGTCCTTGTTTGCAACAATTGAAGCAGGAGACGTCTTTAGCAGGACATTGCGAGTGAGAATGGATTTTGCCACTGCAGAAATAACAAGCCTTGCTTGAGGAGTGGCCAGCAGCAATGGACGATTGAGCATCGGCAAGGTGGAAAGAAGCTCTTTTTAGAGATCACTCTAGGACAAACCCCTTAGTTATAGCAGACTGAAACGATAATGTATCCTCTTCTAGTAACCTATGACGGATAGTAGAATCTAGACTAGTTATAAAAGCATCACGAACCAATTCAGTACAAGATTTCTCAGCCGTAAGAGCATCACAGACACAATCTTCAAAAAGTTCTTTGATTGCATGGCTAAATTGAGCGACGTCTTCAGCAGGCTTTTGCTTTCGCTTAAGCAGGCAGTGATGTGCATGGACGTCATTTAGATCCTTCAGATAAACTTGGTCTAATTACCTTCTAGCAGCATCGAAGAGTTGCAATCTTCATAAGAATACATGTCAGAAGAAATGTGATTATATAATAAACCAAGTTTATCCAGCGTTGGGTCATCATCTTCATGGACCAACTGCAGAAGTGCAGAGTGGGTGGCCCAGAGAAACACTTTGGAAGTTCTAATTCAGTGCTTGTAGATTTTAGATAATGCTCTTTGCTAAGATCAGCTTCAAGAATCGTAGGCTTGTGTAACTGACTGATGCTAGTCATTGTCCTGTCAGAACAGCAATAGTTGATTAAATTGTTAGGTACTAAAATTAGACTTGCTCATTCACTAGACTTTAATCAAGTAATGCCTGAGTCAGGCTAACAAAGAAAACGCTGGGCAAATTCGCTGCATACAAACAACCAGTGTGAGTTTGAAATGCAGAATGACACGCATCAAGGCATGGCAGTTGTCAACACAACTAGAATGCAAACCATGTAATTACGAACATGGGCAATTAAGAGAAGCGGTAGCGCTGTTTATAATTACCATATTTATTTTCCTAATTTTGCTTGTTTTCTTGCATGGCTGCTTAATACGTATTTCTCGCATGGTTCATGTGTCCCAGTGCTAACCCATGCGACATGGATCATAAGCCCAAGAAAAACAAATTATGAGATAAAAATCAATATATACAATTTTGCAAATGGTGCCTGTAGACACAAATGGTGTATGTTAGACAGTGTATGTTGCACATATTGGTACTAATGGCTGTTACTAGCATTCAGGTTTTCTGGTTAAAGTTGGTATGACCTAAAATTAGAAAGTTGATGATTGTTGTTGGTGCAAAGCCTGCATGTTGTAGATTTGTTTCTGTCTATATACTTCCAATAAAAATTATTATGAATATCATGCTGACTTCTTATGTCACCTTCAATAAGTATGTTTTGTGTCAGATTATTGCCTTGTGCCATTAAGACTCTAAAATTATGCTAATAAAATAAATACAACTACAAGCAATTGAATAACATTTTGCTTGACAATATGCTAAAGAATGTTTCTTTGCAGGTAGTAAGGTAAATTCTAGTTTTGCTAATGTTTAGAATGTATTTGCAATTGGTGACTAATCTACAGCTAATTAACTGAGCAGGTTCCAGCAAAGTTGGAGTTAAAACCCTATTAAAAGTTTGTATTGCTTGGTTTTAAAATTATGACATGAATAACCAATGAATTTGCACATTTTTATATGGTTGTTCGTGCATATGCTAACATAACTTTCTAGAAATAAGTAGCCTAAACCACTTTATCTAAAATGTGCTTGTGTTAAATGCATGTACTGTTGTTGTTGTTTATGTCATTAATTTTAATACATATTTTCACAGTTTCTGCCTTAGTTTTGAACAAACTTGATAAAACTATATTTTTGGTGAAAAGTAATAGCTATGTCATGAGTATTTCTAAACTTTTTCGTACTTTGCTGGTATGCCTTTTCCTGACAAAATCAAATGGTAGGTATTACATGTTCAAAAATACAATTGTGTATTGATCAAATTCACTATATATTGAAGATACCATGTTTTGATAGGTGAACCTTGTACATACACAAAGCCAAAAAGCTCTGAAGTGTTAGAGTATGCTCCTAATGGCACTACCATTGATTATGGAAAATTTGCTGGTAGCCTTGGAAATGATATCAAAAGTTTAGGAATTGAAGGAGATTTAGCACAGTTTGCTACTTTCATTGGAGAAAAACTCACTGTAACAAAAAATATCACCAGAGATGATGGAGATGCTTCTCAATCAATATCAGGACGTATTCTTTGCACTGAAAATGATACTTCAACTCCAATTGTAAGTTCATTTGATGTTCTTAAAAGCTTTCCAATTTCTGTAAGGTCTGTTCATTCTTTTTTCAACTCATATTTGACATTATATGATGCTAGTTGTGACAGCAATTTGGCACAAGATCAGTCCATCTGATTTTGTCCTTATTAACTTTATGTAAAGGGAGAAACTTCAAAGAAAATTTTGTATATAGTATCAGTCAGAGGTGCATCTAGCCTGGAAAAAGGGCTCTGTGTGTTGCGGAAGGGCAGCTTTTGATATCACTTTTCAGCATAAAACTACATTTTCTCTTAAGACTAGAAATCGACCGATGAATTTTGCAATTTTTCTAAAGTTCGGAAACCCAAGTTGCTACTTCGTCTGTGATTAATTAACGCAAATTCTCTGCACTCTTCCTTAAGATGCGCAGCCCTCTGGCTAGATCAAGTGGTGTGCAATATGCATACCACTCCGCAATTGTCCCTAAAGGCGCTCTATGACGTAACATTCGCTCACAGGTTTTTGCGTGCGCGGTAAGCAGATGAATGCCTGCGAACAAATCAGGGCAACTAACTACAGTCAGACCTTGTTTATCCAAACTACTTTGTTTCCTCAAATAATGTCAGTTTAGCGAGATATACGGAAAATCGGAATCAGGCCTGTAGCCAAGGGGGGCATTCGAGGGCAATCCCCCCACATTTTTTGTGCCCCTCTAAATTTTGTTGCACCCAGAAATTTTTTTTATAAAAATATATAATAAAAACAGAAGTTTTGACCGTCTAAAAATGTTTTGCCCCCCCCCAAACCTTTAGACCTGGCGACAGGTCTGGCTTAAGCGAACGCTTAAAGTGAGGAAACAAACAAACTGTAGGGTAGACTCAAACGAACTGTCAACTTAAATATGTAGACTGCATGTGAAACATGACTAAATGAAACTCTCATAGTTGTTTTTGTTTATTAGCAGATCCATATGCATAAGCTAGTATGCATTCAGAATGAGATTAAACGCAAAAAAAAAACTGTGCAGTAATCTATAACTGCGTCCTGCAGGGTCTACCACTGTTACATTCATCGTGCATTGAAAATTTAATAAACAAATATGTAACAGTTGGTGTAATTTCTATTTTCTGTTAATATGACTAACCATTCCTAAATTTCCGAGTCGGTGTTGGACAGCAAGGTTTCCGGATTAAAGGGGTGAATTGTAGGATTCCGGTTAATCACAGTTTGGACAAATGAGGTCTGACTGTATTTGGAATAGATAATGGTATTGATCTCATTGTCAAAACACATCAGAAAATATTTCCAAGTTATCATTTCTTTCGAGCACAGTGCATTTATTTCATCACAATTGTTGTTTCTAACTACGAACATGGCGCTGAAAAGATCCTTAGCTTGTCGAACATTCAGCAAATGTCAGTTGCACAGCAGTGAGAGCTGTTTAGTCAAACGTACACATACTTTAAGTGTAGTTAAAGTCTTATAAAATCGATGCTGACAACCAGCTGCACAACTGCGTCTGTGGAGCGTGCTGTCTATCAAAGATGGTGGTGTTATATATGTACTTGCAATGTCACCGCGTAGAAGAACGATTGAATTGCAATTACTCTGACTACTTTGCATTGTAATGTAAAAGTGAAAAACTCGAAATCAATATAGGACTTCTTGTGCAGCAGATATCGTCATCAACTGCTTAATTCTAAAAAGGCGATTTTTGAAATACGACCTTTGACTGATATTTTGTTCAGATAACATGGTCACAATCTTTGACGCTAGCTATCGCGCCTTTCAATATGAGAAGTTGCTTATAAATATGTAGTTTCAGTGGAAACAAAACCGCATTACTTGGCGTGACGCTGAGAAAAGCCTAAACTTCTGTAATTTTATCATAACCGAGTAGGTGTAAACAGCAGATAAAATTTAGCCTGAAACTACAAAACGAAATGATCATGATTGAAGACTGTCCTCTCGCCATGAAGCAAAATATTACAAAACAGCTCCTGCGTGAGCATGGCAGTGTCCGAGATTCTGACAGCATGAGAGCCGGCACTACCAGAGGAGCAATTTCAAAAACACATGCGTTCGATGCAATATCAATTTCGAGTGTTTGAAAACATGGATTGTTTCATGTCACTGCGCAGGCGCTATTTAGATAAAGCAGTAACTTTGTTGTTTCGTAATAGAACTGTGCAACATTAGAAGGTAAATGTAAGCTGTTGCCTGTTCCAAAACACCTGCATTAGAGACCTTCAGAATGCAGTGTCAACGTTTGATGTTTTATCAGCTTTAATGCTGAGTACCTGCGGTGCAAAGGGGCTGTCATAACAGCCCAACAGACCCCCTGGATGCGCCCCTGATATCAGTTAATTCTGCATATGGTGATTGAAACACACAGAATAATTTATGCTTAATTTTCCAATCCAGTGTGTTAAAATTGATGGTTATGTTGTTGCATGTAATCTATACCAAACAGCACAAACATCAATTATCCCAAAAGCATGTATTGCTGTTTAACAAAAACTTCAGTAAATAGCTTTCCTCACTTTGCAATTTGTGAACAACAACTAAGTTATTTAGTTGTTCTATTTGAAAGAGTTCTGGGTCTATAGTGTTAAAAATGTTTTGCGTATCTGTTGTGATAGATGGACATGTCAAGTGATTAAACATAATATATTGTGTGAATTGGTGAACAGGTAATTTGAAACTAAAATGGAAACTCCATTGATTTCGCGAGTTGTAAGAGCATTGCATGGCAAGTTGATTTCTTGAAGGCTCGGCAGCAAACCTAGAGTGTGATTGAGCTCTATGTTCAAGATACCCCAAACAAAAGTTGGCAAAAGAAGCTGTTTTTGCTAAACTTTTCAGAAATACAACAGAGGTCTATGTAGCATAACGTACATTATAGCCAGGGCTTCCATTGTTCTTGAACCAAAAATAAGGACGATTGGAAAAAATACGATTTTTCTACCGAAAAAGAATCAAACTTTTTTTCAGAAAAAATTTTTGTATTAAAACGAGAAGTGTCAAATCATTGTTTGTATTTATTGCCAGAGATTATCTGCTCCAACAACTTCTTGTTCTTTGAAACAAGCTCGTGCATCTC
>JGI24021J15306_10005246_pt1 | contig 15348 bp, 10 predicted proteins | sample Ectturendosymbi1_FD_15306 | JGI IMG/M metagenome (IMG submission 15306)
GGGGGGTTAACCCCACCCCCCCCCCCTTGCGTACGCCCTTGGCTTTCCAATATTAGGCATGCTGTTCACCTCAACTGTGCATTTGTATCTCCGCTCTTTCTGTTGAGTTCTATACAACAGTTGTTTAGGATTGTGCAACATTGTCTGCCAGTCGTTATACTGTACATTGCTTATGGCTTGACCTACCTTTTAATATTGTCTGTTGTGTTCAGTACGGTCAAGTTTTAAGTTGTACAAGCGGTCAGTTATATTGAATACTTACCATAACACGAACCATGCGCATGAACTTGATGTTATTTTTTCATCATTGTTTTACAACAGGGAGTCACTCCTGTTAACATCAAATCGAAAGATCATCAATCAGACGCTCCAAGAGCGCGAAACGTTCAAGGGCATGAAATCTTGTATTTCAGCCTGCATTGCGTTGGTCCCAAGACTCTGAGAGTGAAAATCACAACTTTGGTCTGAAAAGTGGCTACAGAAATTGTGCGTTGGTTTTCATTTACCCTCATCCAACGTTCTGTTGTTTATGACTGTTTTCGCGAATAATATCTTGCAAATAGTAATTATACATACGCTTTACAATGTGAAAAACAATCAGCTAAAGTTAACAACGACTGTCTGTATGAAGAAGCTCGCAAGTCAAGGGTGATTTTAGAGTAAGAATGTTTAAGAACGCTATTGTTTAAACTTGAAAACAAACCTTCAATGAATGAAACGTTTCACCTACTGCATCTTGTTTATTTTTGAGTAAAGGCCGAATTCGGCAATTCATCTTGTAGTTAGCGCATTCTGTAACAACCTGCTTGCGCGCTAGCATTTCTTTGTTTCTTGTAACTTTTGAACTACTATATGAAGCTTTGTAGCACCAGCCAATATTTGAATTGATGCTTTTACTTAAATTCTTGTTAATTGCAGATGTACGGCAGTCCGGTCCATTCCACTTCATATGATGATGTGTCGACCATGCCAAGCAACAGCGCGTCTTCAACTAGTCTCTGCAAATCCCTTTTCTCTGTCTGCGTGAGTAGCTGCTTGGCAGCAAGGTTGAGGAATTCGTTTATGGCGTAACACGAAACAGTCAGTATTCGTGCTGACACAGTACAGTTTACCTGCTTTTCGACAAGTTTCTGGCAGGTGCGTTAATTGAAGCATGATGAGGACATGCCGGACAAATCTAAAGATCACACACTTCTGCTAAAAAAAAGTCCCAAGGGCGCAAACTGTAGAAATATTGGAACCGCAACAAAAGTGATGTAAGGACGCCCTTAAACTGCGATAACTGCATGAAATTATCTCATCTGGTTTACCAACATTTTTAGTCAGTTTCGCAAGTGTCTGTTGATGTTACAGGCTTGCAGCTGAAATATTACCACTTTATCACAACTGACCTCGCATCCTAGTATCTTTTTTCTCGACAGTTTCCATACCAGCCGCTGTAGTTTGCACATTACGCGATTGAAAGCAACGAATAATATAGTGAGCCCATCGGCATGGGCAAACGTTAATGGGCAAAGCTGGTAAGTGAAGCTTTGCGATAGTTGTTAATACGGAAGATGTACATAAACTAATTTTGCTAAATCTGCAAACAGCCGTAAATCGGGAGTTTCAGACAAACTTATTTGGGAATCGTGATATATTAGTTGCGTTGTTTGGACACGTACCACACTGCATTATGAAATGCTAGCAGGGATTTTACGTGTTCACTACCCTAATCAGTAAATTGCCCCGATGAATAAAGAAAAATATGCGATAAATCCAAAATGAAAGAAGCGCAATTATGTGATGAATCTTGCTTGGCGCCACATTGATATGGAAGATTCAAGGCTGGAATAAACGCTGAAAGCTACGCATAGTTACGAAATCTTTGCGTCTGTTGTTGTCAGGCCCGTAACCAGGCGAGGAGCGGGGGTGCGAAGTAAAATTTTTCGCCCTCGCTGGAAAAATGTGTTCGACATAGTTTAAAAATTTGGGACCCTATCAGAAACTTTTCGCTCCACTTGGTGTTCCAAGCTGGTTACACGCCTGGTTGCTGCGGACCAGTTGACCAGAACGTTGAATTCTAGGTTTATTTTATAGAAACCACTCTTACGAAAATCATTTCTCACAGCACTGCTATCTATTGCTATTTCAAAGTGACTTTCTGCGTAAGGCGCAGGCCTGTGAAAGCAAACAAGAAGCAGAGCAATCATTTTAAAACCCTTGTGTAAAAAAAGCTTTTGTTATTTCTAAACCTGAAACGCAGATTCAATGATGAAGCTGATCCGGTTTCCGTGGCTGTGTGAAAATCTGACTCATACAGCGATGTACGTACATGCCATAGAGAAAAATTTTAAGCTTTTTTTAGCAGCCAGGCTTCATCGATTACAGCGACATCAGGGTCCAATGCTCGACACCTATCATCGATGTGTTGCAATGGCAAGCACACATCCAAACCTTCCACTGGGAACAGCATAAGTCGCGTATGGAGTTTACTTTCAGGAGTCAGTATAGAGCACCGTTGAACGAAATACCAAGGTCATTTTCATGACAAGACATATGAATCTAATTTTCCAACGGACAACTCGACATTTGCAAGAGTTGTTTGCTGGTTCATGTCCAGACCGATCGGATAAACGGGTGATACTTTTGCAAACATTGAAGATTAGGACGTATGGAGTGTTAAGATTGTATTTATATTTTACCGAGTGCTTCGAATTTCACATGAGCCCCCTTCAATCACAGTTCGAAGCACGTTCGCTGCCAGTTTCTAACAAAAAGTCCGTGCGTTTCCTGCAGTCAGAGACAAACCCGAAATAAGACTGCGGTGTCAGGCGAGCGTTGCACTATCAGAAGGTTTCTCCATTGACGGAACCACACAGTGACCTTCGGTCAGGCCAAGGACACTGCAGCAACGCTGCATGCAACTGCGATACAGAAGGCGCTGGTCCCAAGCGGTTCTCAGCTGCGGACAGCTGCCGTCAAGCGCAGGAGTTGAGTTGAATATAGTGTTAATTGTCGGTCGGGGGTCTAAAATAAGAGCCTGTGAAGTCGCTCGGCCGATCGTGGCGGCCACGATCGTGACGTGCAGGCGCTCGGTTCAGTTTTACTACTTTTATCCGGTTTGTTTGATGTCAACTGCCGACATAAATAAAATATTTTGCTTTTTTCCCAGCTTGATTTCTGCCATTGTCGAAAATTTCGAAAATGTGTTTGTAAACTCATTTTGTTTAAACGGCAGATGGCCATTTAGGGAATACGCGCAACGCAGGTTTCAGACGACGGAACTATCGGTATGCTTCGGAAAACAACAAAATGCTTTAATTGGTAAGTTTAAAGTTATATCTCAGATATAAGCTTGAGCTCAAAACATCCATTGTTGTAAACAGTGTTTCACCAAACAATCGGAAGGTGCTCGCTGAAATTAAACAAGAAGCGATGAAGATTATGGTTGCGAATTAGCTCAAGCAATAGCTTTTGCGCAGTGACAATGATGTAGGTGTTTGGTAGGTCAAGTTAAAATATTAAACAACCATGGAACAAGTCCAGAACGACATGTAAGAAAACTGCGGTTAAACACGTTTCTTACAAAACACCTAAAAACATCCTGTGCGATCTCGGGGTTTTAGCGCAGATCAAGATGACTGCAACTGCAGCACATCATCAGAAGCTTGCAGCAAGCCTGGGGGTTCCGATACATACGACTGTGTGCTCTGACCAACTGACAAAAAAGATTACTCGTAATGCAGCAAACAAATAAACCAAACTGCTGTTTTTTATTCCAAATCAAAGCGCCTTTCACCCAGGTCTAAGGTAGCTCGCAGCAAGCACGGCAGCTGATAGAGGGGACAAGTTGCCGGGGGCCTTCTGGTTGGAACAGGAAGTTGCGTCATCCTAAAAACTGGACGAAGGAGGTTGCGTTTGCACAGAAAGTCGACAACCGCCCTTGCTGGGAGAACTCGAACGTAATTAAACTATGAAAGATGCTAAAAGCATAAAATTTTGCTGTAAAAAATAAACAAGACAACAAAACGTGCAAGCAGTGACGATCTAGTAGCTGAAGAAAAAGATTCGAAGAAGGAGAGCAATTACTCGAAGAATTCGGAAAAGATGCTGCAAAGATAAAGCTAAAATGCAGTGGGATTCAAGAAGCAATCGGTAAAGACCGGACAAATTCCAAATTGCACGTTGGAGACAGAACGAAATACTTTGAACGGACGATTGTCGGCAGGAAAGATCCAGCACCCGCTAACAGCTGGTAATTTTCTTATGCTTTATACTTTTTTTCCTGTTCTGAACAGATTATTATTAACTTTGGCAGCATCGGGAGAATTAACGAAACTAACTGAGCAACATGAAAACTTAAAACTATCTTCGCAAAGTACAGAGACAAGCTCAGCAAGGGTGGAGGGTTAGAAGCCATGTTGAACAAAGACCGCTTTCACTTCTGAAAAAACAGCTTCGACGTCTTGTTCCGAGTTGACCTGGTCATAGAGAAAAGCTAGGCGTTAGTTTAAAATTACAACCGCCGAAAAGCAAAGAAATGGTTTTTAGAGACTATACATTTTTATTCTGAGACGTTTCGGATTAATCTTAATCCATCTTCAGTCAAAAAAATAATAATATTATTATTTTTTTAATAAAAATATTATTATTTTTCAATAAAAATATTATTATTTATAAAAATATTATTATAATAAAAATATTATTATTTTTTATTTTTGAATCTTGCTTGAAAAAATAATAATATTTTTATATATTGAAAAAATAATAATATTTTTATATATATTCAACAAGGATGAAGCAATTATATATTTTTTTAATAAAAATATTATTATTTTTCAATAAAAATATTATTATTTATAAAAATATTATTATAATAAAAATATTATTATTTTTTTGACTGAAGATGGATTAAGATTAATCCGAAAGGTCTCAGAATAAAAATGTATAGTTTTTTGAAAGCTTTTTTAGTGTTAATGAAACTGTTAAGTCTATCCCAATTTTATGCTCCAAAGGTTTTTAGAGAATTTTGGTTTCTTTCCCCAAAACAAGAAAACAGATCAACCGATTTGGAAATTATGCGAAAAACACATTTTTATTTGTCGACTTCCGATGCATGATATTCGCAGACACCGAAGTAGCCAACTTTAGTTGTTTCTTAACCCTGCTCTTGAACATATAATAACTAAATGTGTGGCCGTAAGTTTGTAAAAACAAATGGAATAACGGTCTCAACGCAGAAACTACGCGATGCTGAAATGCTGCTTTGATTTTCATTGTATCTGGCTTGTTATAGTCTTATACGTGGTATATTGTTTAAAAATCGTGAACTGCAAACGTACGTGGCTCTTGATTCATGTTATTTTTGATTCATGAACTCTGTACAACAACAGTGAAGCAAGTGTGTCTTTCAGCAGTTTAAGCTTCACTTTTCGTTTAGTAAAAGTTGGTAAATCTGTTACGTTTATAAACAGTTACCGCTATCTTTTTTAATCAGCAACACATTGGGAATTTAGCCGAAATAACAGAATATTAAATAAAACAGGTTATTATTTGACAATCTGTCAGTTACGTAAATTCACTCGAAAATAAAACATACTAGTTGCAGAAAAAAACGATGCCGATCAGGTTTAAGTGGAAAATAGACCTTGGAAATGTCGAAAATATTATTGTCTACGTGTAAGTTTACAAAAACAAGACAACGTCCTTAGAAAAACAAACTGAGCAAGCATCTGTTATGGATTCACAAAGAAAGTGCAGCGGAATTTTAAAAAGCCTGGTTCGCATTTTGCAGAAAAGAAAACTTTCGTGTGAAATTTAGTTTGTAATCATATTCTGCCCTACGTTAGCCGTAAAAATAAAATAATTTCTGCACGAAAAAACTGTTCGTGAGTTGGGGTCAACCAAACCAATTTTCGCAAGATTTCCCACAGTGCTATTGGTACAAAAGTGAGTGGGGGAGACTTGTGTCTCGGACTCCCTTTCAAAAATAGTGGGGTCCGGACCCCCGTCCACCCTTGTTCCAACAAACCTACATCCCATTACACAGCAATCCACAAAAACGAGTTTTGCGTGCCAGGCTCAAGCACCATTTCAAAAACGTATTGCTGTGAAGTGTTGGGCATTAATCACCGGCCCTCCAAGACACGCACAGCAAATTGTGCGCGGGAACCATTTGAATCAAACCTTGACTTTCACTAATTTTTGAACAGTAAACAAAAAAGTATTTTGGAAAACAATAGTTTTTCACGTCTGCAGCAAACGACCTACAGTCGTTGCCAGACGCATCGCCGGCACAGGTCTGTTAAAGGAATATTTTTATTTGTCAAGGGAGTGGCTTGAGAATCAAATCAGAGCTTATCAAAGTTTATTCCTGTTTGCAGATATTACCCCTAAATGTTGTCAGGGAACTTAATGCTCACTTAGGAGATGTAAACCCAAGTCTCCTGTAGCGACGGGGCTGGAAAATACGCAAAAAATATAGTACCCACCTAAAAAAATGGACAGCAGAGAATTGATCAAGGAATTCTAACTCAATAAAAAACACAGCTGTTAACACGATAGAAAAGTGTAACGCCGTACAGATGCTCTTTCCACAGCAACACCGTATTGATTTGCTGAACAAGCCTCAGTAAGCAAAGTCAACATACCCGTCGTATTTTATCTTTTTGCTTATAGTACTCTATCACAGGTTCAGTAGCGGACACGAAGGTCTGCAGCCTTTTTCTGATCGTCTCTTCGTTGTCGTCTGCGCGGCCGCTCGTCTCCGCTCTTTTCAAAAGACGCTTGACCATCGTTTCCTGGGAGGCGTCAACCCACAGGACGAACAAACAGGGAGCGATCTGTGGCAAAAACGGATCCCGTTAGTTAACGCAAAGCCGCTGACGCAAAAAAGTCCTTGCTGTTGTTTGTACACGTCATGCACGGCTGACGTTGGTCAATATCGGAGAAAAAAGCCGAGTGGTTGCTCTGATCAGATTTTTGCTGGATATTTTATTTTGTTTATATGCACTTTCAACCGGGTTTTTGTGTTCGACAAGTTCAACGATCTGGTTTAGTTTCTCTTTGACCAACGTGCGCAGGTGCTGGGGCAGACCGAAATTATTGTTTCTAAACAACTCCGTAGGTTAAGGGTTCGTATCCCGGGACAGGTAGTAAATACACGTATTTATAGACTTTTACCGACGTCTGCAAAATAAGAGTGACTGGGCTGAACATCCGGGTGCAAATCTGCAAAAACACCCCCAGCCGCTAAAACACATCGTTTCCTGCTTCGTTCATAATAACTTTAAATGAGAGAAACATGCAATCGCTCGCAACGCGACCTGAAAGAAATGCGCAGAGTTTTTTGTTATTTGTTAACAAGGATGAAGCAAACGTTTTGAACGGAATGGATGGGTAGACGAGCGATGCACTCTTCACGTTACATCCGCAGCTGTAAGCAAGGAGGTAACATAAAGTCGTGACTCGGCAAATCAAACCTCTGCGATTGACAATGTCACTTTTTCCATAGCAAAAGTACACTGGAAAATCAAGTGACAACCAATGACGAAGCAACACGGTAAGCGTGAAATTTGCGCTGAAGAAGCAGTGGGTTCTTGAAATACGCACAATGTGCGAAAAATATGAAGCTCTTCTTCACCGCATCTATCTGTGCCGAAAAAAGCAGTCGCAACAATTACACACTCACTGTTTTCTCGAATTCAACTCCTTGGTTGACGTCACGGGGATAGCCGTCAATCAAAAATCCTTTGCTGTCCGGATTCTTGGTTATGTTGTCTTTGATCAGACCAAGCACAGTGCTCTGAAAGGAAATGAAAAGTTGCGATTGCGTGAAGCTTCTTCGCTTGCACGAAATATCAAAAGGATCGATTTTGGATATTTTAAGCAAGCCAATTCCAGCAAAAAGGTGAATTTTAGATGCATGGGTTGCCTGTAACAAACGTTATTTGGCAAAGGAAGAAATATGTTTAGCAAAATTAATTTTTGAAAGCTCAAAAGTTCTAATTCCAGCTGTAGCCAAATTAAGCTCCTACAAAGCCTCGGGAATTTGCTGAGTGCTTTGCATGACTTAAGCAAATGTCTGCAGGTATATTTGACTTTTCGAGGTTTTGATCAGTCGGTCGGGTTTTATGGACGAAAGACAACTACAGCAAAACCGCATGAGTTTGGAGGTGAGAATACATGACGGAGTGTATAAGGTGGAAAAATATGCGCCATATAACGCAAAACACACGCTTCCTTATCGCATGTGCTGCATTGTTTTGCTTGTGTAGTTTGTGTGGTATTGCTTGTGTAGTTTGTGCAGTATTTTGCTTGCGTAATTTGTGTAGTATTGTGTTGTTTGTGTAGTGTGCTTGTATAGTTTTTTCCAAAACACGCCATTGCTTTAAGTCAACGGCAACGTTTCGCAAAAGATGGTTTTGAAAAAGCACAACATAGAAACTAAAGCGATTTTAACACATGGAAACAAGTGCTGCATCAAAAACATCGCTAAACAAGCGCACCAAAGGAACAAGCTCGCCCGCTTCCATAATAGCTTGAAGCTCTTTGCCTTTCGCGCTACCGGATGCGACCTCCGCTCTTAAAAGATCACCGGAGGAGAAATGTGTGAAGCCATACTGGGCCACGATCCTCTCGCACTGAGTACCTTTACCAGAGCCGGGTCCACCTGCGCACATACTCGGAGATTTAGACATTGCAACTAACGATCTTCCCAAGATCAAGTTTCGGTCGTCAACATGGAAATTTTTTTCCAGGGGGGGGCAATGTCGATATTTTGCTTATTTTTTTCAGGTTGTTGGTGATGCAACGCAAATGGACGTATACAAAAAAGAAAATATTCAGTGTTACGGCAACACTTGCATACAGCGTTTTCATTGTAAGAAAACCTTACAATGAGCAAATGTTTGTTTTGGCGAGCATGGATTTTTTAAGACTGAGTTAGCGGAGTTCTGAATGAATTCACAACAAACTTTGAATTTTTAGAATAAGTGTAAAATCTTATGAAAATATGAACAAACTACACATTTAATTCAAATAGGTTCTCCTGGTTTTCGTGCTTTTCCAATGATTTGGAGTGTTGCAAGTGCCCGAGATGAGATTTCACAGCGCAAATGGTCTGGTGCAGTGGTTCTCGAACTTTCATGAGCCGTGGCTCTCTTCTAAGTTTAACTGACGAATATCAACGTCAATCGCTGTCAACAACCTTGCGTTGGTCACTTGCACAATGGAGATGGCACTTCACCGAAAAGTTAAAGGGGAACATGGTCATCTGTCGAAGTGCTGACAGGATACGTGGTCAGACAGAGGTTGGGAAACCCTGGTCTAAACGAATGCAAACATCTTTTATTTCTCATTCAACAATTGAAAGCTTTACGTTTGCTGCAAGCATTCGAGAAATCAGCCAATTGGGCTCTGCTTTCACGAATTTGCGATGAATCAAACTTGCGCATATCTGTATTCAAGTGAAAGCTTATGCAAAGGCGATGCAGTCGATTCAATGAGGAAATGTTTTAATAATAAATCGATTTCACGTAACTCTACGTATCATCAGTCCTGAAAGCTGCAAGCAGTGCTAACGGGTGAAATGCTGCAGAACTAAAGCAAGAGCAGAGAAAGGAAACAAAGTCAAGACTAATATGAACAAATCAAAACACAATTACTTGCCGCAGTTTGTGTTTTTATTTATTCATTTTAATCTTGAGTTTCCAACAGATCGAGTGATAGAAGAGCAACGATACTTTCATCGAAGACGAACCAGCAGCCTACAAACCTTGTTCACAGCAGGCGAAAGCTCTGCTAAACATAGACGAAGATTGATAAGCCCTACTGGCTGCGATGGCACTTCCGGTTTTGACGCCGCTTCCTTCAACAACCTTGCACATCAGTTCAGTCCCGTAGACTATGTGCGTGTTTTTGTTGCAAACAGGAAGCCTTGGCTAGCTTTCTGCAAAGAGCAGGCTAATGGCGGTCTGAGCAATACTAACCACCCCAAAGACAATCATATGATGGTGACCTTGCAAAAACTTCACGAACTGTATTTTTTTATACGAAATGTTTCCATCAGTGACAAGAACGAGGGTTTTGAAGAAATTACAATTCAGATTAAAATATGATGCAGCCTACGTAGTTACTATACAAACAAAAGTTAGACCGTTTGACTGAAAAGCATTTCAAAGTTGAACCTATGATGACAACGTGAGAAAAAATTTATCGAATAAATTGCAGAGTTAAAAAAAAACTGCATGGGAAAATACGGTGATTCCATAGTAATAGCTGCACAACATTGAAATTAGTGGACAAGCGCCAGGAAGAAGCAAGCAGCGACTAAAAATAAAGATGCCGCTTGTGCCATTGTACGTGGCTGTCTGACTGTAACGCTTACCGGTTGTCAGCGCCATGACGATGCGCAGCGCGGAACGACGCGTTAAAGCTTGAGAGGAAATTTGTCAGCAGTGAATTAAACGCAGCTCAAACTTTGACATTCACTGCCCCAGTAGACATTAAATTATTCAGAGTTCTCAGAAAGTATCGGAGATCCGAGCCTGCTGCACCAAACAGCGCCATTGCAAAGTCTTGACGCTTAACTAAGGGTAGCATGGACGGTGCGTAGAACCAGCAGAGGCCTACAATAAAGTGTGCTACTCACCTACAACAAAGACGATCGGTTTTGAGGCCATGTCTCCTGAAATGCAAAATTAAACAATGATTAAAACAGTCCTCGAACGTAGCAACAACTGCCTGGAAATCTGAGGAAAACACTAAATATCAATAGACAACGAAGTTTTCGGCAAAATCTTCCAACAGCTAAAATCGATACCATTTCTTGTTTAAATGTCTAAAGCAGACTTTACGGTTGATTGCATCTCTACCTTTGTTTACCCATCGTAATCACTGCGAAGATCTTTTAGAACATTTGTGAAGTCATAAGAAGCATCGTTGTGCCTTTGTACAGCACTGGCATTTCGAAAAATTTGGGTGTCCATCTACATATTCAGAGGAACCGTAACCTTTCCCAGCATTCAACAAACAGCGTTCTAACAATATACTATGTTTGATACATGCTCGAAGTCGTGCCGGACAGAAAAACCACGTTTTTTCATTGATACGTTCCCGAACGTTAATCTCAGCCTGACAACCACTCCACATTAATAAAGAAGCATCATAACATCCATTTTCAAAATATTAATCTTGGCAGCCTTAAGTTATGCAATAAACTCCAAGTTCAGTGTCAGCGTTAACAAAAAATACGTCCTGAAATAAGATAATGTGCAGAAAAACTACTTATTTCTCAAATTTACGTTCGCCATGCACGGTTATATTTACGAGTGCAACAAACACCACAAACTCTTTAATAAGTCATTAAAGACTTTTTAGAAACTGTTCTTGATGAGGTAGCCATACAAGACGCATTTTTCCACTCACTTATATTCGTCTCTTCAGGTTTGCAAAGCTTTCCTATTTCCGACCAGTTCCACTGCAAACGCAATACAATTTTTAATTGCTGAGGAAAGAACTGACACGCAAACAAATAGAACTTCAAGTAGACCCAAGTCTAGAGAAAGACGTTTAGCTTTCTCGGTCAGCTGTTAAAGCACTACTCGAAGCACACGCTATCGCTGCTGAAGCTCCGCCAACAACCGAGAGATCGTGACGTCACATCGGGTGAAGAAGGATTTACCTCATAATGGCCCGAGTGAAAAAGGTTGTGATGCTGGTGACGATTACCGACCCCACGGATCTACTTGAATGCGTTCACCATTCAAACAGTTACACCTTGCACGATAGAATCAAGATCGCCACCCTGCACATTGGCGTAGCCAGGGGGGGCAAAAGGGGCTGTGCCCCCCAAAATTTCTAACATGTCTTGTCGTTTAGTGCTTCGAGAGGCGGTGTCCCACACCAGATACTATTGCTTGTTTGAAGTCAAAAATATTTGGCCTTTCCCCAAATTTTGGGATGGCTACGCCACACTGACCCTGCAACTTCTTAACCATTATCTCAAGTTTTTAAATCGTAATTATGGCTCTCGGATCAGCAGCGCAGCCAGAATGAGGCCGATGAGGCCATGGCCTCCCGAAGCAAACTTGCTAAGGTCTTTACTGGTGCTTTGTATAAATTTTCAACTGTCAGAAAGACGTCAGTGACTGACGACGTCAATGACTCCCCCACGAACAAAATGCTTGGCTGCGCTACTGTCTAGGATGGAGTTTGACAAAATTTTCTGAATCACTACAAGTCTCACGAAAGCTGCCCGCGAAAAGCTTGTGACGAAATCTACCAGGTGGAAGAAGTAAAATTGTAATCGCAACTCACTAGGGCTGGACAAAACAGTAACTAAATCATAATTTTTCTACAGCTACACCGACGTCTTGAGAATTTGCAGTCACGTTTTTGCACTTCTGTCAATTTTGTCTGGTTATTTCTCTTCACGACAAGATTGTAGTGCTTGAATACATAGCATGGGCAATAAGTGGGGTATCTTAACCGTTCCAATCTTCAATAGTAAAAAGAAAACAGATTTCGAGCAAGGGTTATAGTCACAACTGCAGTTGGAGAGAAATGCAGGCAACGTCATCTCCACTCTCCACACTTTTATGAGGAAGTAAAGGTATGTCCTTCTTTTCTGAAGCGGCGCAATAACATCTGCGCCTTCATTTATTTTTGGGTGTGTGTGTGTGTGGAACCCTAAAGAGGGAAATTTTGCAACTTCGTAGATGGTGCTTATTCGCACCTTCATTTCAACAGAGCATTCCTTACTTTTTTCTTAAGCATTGACACGCTGGCTACAGCCCCATTAGTTCAGCATGGTTTTCGGATGAAACAAACCCTTTGTAGAAATATCGCAAAAAGAAAACACAAAATTCACACGACTCGCTTTAACAGTAGCCCACCGCACATTTAAAACAAGTTGTTTTCGCAATAATGCACAATGTGCGTGACATTTCGCAGAAAACCTCAAACAATCTTTAACGACAAATATGCTGAATGTGTTTGAGAGCTAACAGTGAAGCAATAACGAAACAGCCTCATCAAACATAAATGGTGTTCAATAGACTGGATCCCACACAAAGAGCATCTAAGGAGGAAAATTATGTGTTTGACGGCGGAAAAAATCGTGCTGGTATGGCTGTACTGGTTTATTCAAAGACAAAAAATCAAACTCGCTGATGTTGATTGCTGTAAAGGTAGTCCATACTTTTGACTAGTGACATAACTAACAGCAATTCATAACAAACCACTAACAGTTTTGTCCTTTATTCCAAAAACCAAGAATGTTAACGTTGTTTTTTCGCTGATTTTTTTGTTGGTTCTAAAACGTTACCATTATCTTTGAAAACAAAAACGTGCTTTAGCGTTAACAAAAGAAACTTTTCGTTTTCACACTTGTGAACCTGGAGCGTATAGCGTGGTCGCAGTGGCAATAACACGCAGCAAAAAACATCGCGCACCAAGCAAAAGCAGTCGGGGACCGAGGGAACAAGAGCATTTCGTTAACGTACCGTGAGAGAACACAAATGCTCACCTATGTCACAAAGAAAAACGAATGAAAACATTGCATCAACACCTTTAACCTAAAGTTCAACCTCAAGGTCAAACAAATTGAGAAAAGAATAAAATCTTTCGGTTTCAAATATAATTCTTTAGGGGTTCATCACCAGTTTATGATGACCTAATATCTAAATCAAAGTTCTTACAGTTTCTTGTTTTTCTGATGCCTTCTAAAAGTTGTGATCCGACACAGTGGCGCAAATAGAGGTTTGAGCCAGGGTAGAAAACTTAACTGAATGGCATACCGTATGGGGCCCATAAGACAACACTCAAAAACAGTTGAGAAATGATAATGAATCCAGATGTGGATGTCTATTCTAAAACCCGAAATCACCGGAAAAACACTCCGAAAAACGCAAAAAAAACAACTACCTCCTGAAAACTAAAAGAATGCCAAATACCGAAATACGAGGTAAGCGGGGACCCGGTTTTTGCATTTAGCTTGATAGGGGGTGGTTCACACCCTTGCCCCTCTGTCAGTTACGCCCCTAATCCAATATAAATCGAGGGTAGCCACAAATCCGGTTTTGACTACCTCTGTTTTCCAGGCTTTTCCAGCGTCCACTTAGGTTCACTGCTAATTATGCCATTTAGGAATCATAAAAAAACTTCCTAGCCAATGACTTACTTTACTCAAACAGTTCGGTTTGTCCGGAATCCCATGATTTTGCTGCTTTTGCCCATGCGCATGACAAATTCACCGAGTTACGGCAGTAAATTTGAATTCTGAACACGAAGAGCAATATGATAATGAAAAACCTTTGTTTTTCATGGCGCATTGTTACATCATAGTAACATGAATTAATGATCATTTATGTACGCAGCCTACTGATGCACGAGCACGAGGTTTTTGAAAGGACACTGCAATGCAGTGTTTCCCAATCTTTTTTGGCTAGAGCCCCCTTTTCTGACAAACAAATTTCTATCGTCCCCCTACCATCCCTAGCACACATACCAACACAATTTTTTTGTATTGTATATTTGGGATGTTTGAAAATGATTGGAACAAGAATGAGTGCAAAGATGCATTTCACTATAAAACTTAATTTGGTAAATTAACTCATGTAGCAGTTGGAAACTGTTAGAGTTAATGATTTGGAAACTGTTAGAGTTCATGAAGGGCTCGATTTCGTTTGAACAGCATACTTGGACAAGAAGGTGAAGATTGCTCATTTGGCTTTAATGAGGTTAATACCATTCCCCTGCAATTGCAAATTAACTTCATTGAACTTCGTGAAGATATCCGTGGACTTTTGCAGCCAAGATACTGTATTTATGACACCTTTTGACAGTCACCTTCTATGTGCAGCAACAGGCGTACAAACTCTTTTCATCATTATCCGAGTGCACCACATTGCCTAAACTTAGCAGAACACTTTTAAACTCTTTGGTGTCCTTTGATCAATCAATCCATTAATACTCAGCCACATTTTTAGTAAATTTTGAGTTCGGAGCAGTGCAGGATTGAATTTAATCCGCATATTTTAAAAGTTTTTGAATTTAGCTGTGACACTTGCAGTCGTCCACTGGCTCTACCATCTCTCTCCATGGATTTCCTTGGCGCTGCTCAAGCGAAAGTTCGTTCTGAAACACAGTTCTCTTTTCCAAAATCTTTTCGATTTAGGTAACTTCTTCTTGTTGGCACCTAAAACTGTCTGTATATAAATTGCCTTTCTACTTTCGAATGAACTCGTACAAGGTTATTATTATCTTTGTGATCATTAAACCACTCCATCCAAAATTAGCTCACGCTTTTGGTTACAGGCTGAGTCTAAGTGCAAGCGTGCATTCTCAAACCTGACCGGTGATAGT
>JGI24021J15306_10005248_pt1 | contig 15348 bp, 9 predicted proteins | sample Ectturendosymbi1_FD_15306 | JGI IMG/M metagenome (IMG submission 15306)
ATCCAAAGTATCAAAAGACTCGGATTGTAGCCTAGTTTCCAGTAAAAACTTCAGCAAAATACTACCACCTAACGGTTGGCGTCCAGGGCCAGGCAAAGTGGGCCAAGGTGGTCTAAAAGTCCTCAACTTATGACGTCACTCACAAAAACCCGCATCCCCCAAGCAAAAAATTTTTTTCGAGTGCAGACTAAAAGACTTGCCACGTCTTTTGAGACTTTTACCAGGTCTGTAGAGCATACCAGACCGGAGAATTCCCGCACAAAGCCACATGCGTTTAGGCGTTTTTATTCCGAAAATCCCCGAAACCACGCGGACGCCACAGAGTTAAGTAAAGAATTTAGAAAAAAAATATTTTTCAACATTGTAATCCACAGTGCAGTGATCAGCCAGAAGCTTAATGGGTGCATTTTGAAGCACGCTGTCATAAAGTTTCTTTGTTGTACATCAACAAAAGATATCCTGAAGAAAATGTTTGCATTAAGCAACGTTATGCATAGGAATTATTATCATTCAAGCTGACTACTTTATCGCTCACACAAATCAAAAAAACAAATGCCAAAATCACACAAAATGGGATACCATTGCCAGGTTTTAGTTGCAACAGTTGATCTGAATAAATATCTAAACAGAAGCATTATAGACTAATCAGCACAGTGGGATAGTATGTGAAAAACACAAGGGCTTAACCTTGGAAAAAGCAAAAAATAACAGCAGTACATTTTCAGAAGGTTGTCACGTGTATAGTTAATAAAAGTAATTGTCAGGTTTCTCTCGTATCTTTTTAGCTATAGTTTCAGGGAAAATCCAAGTGCTTCCCAATACTGAAAATTTTGCTTTGTCACAAATGAATGTAGACCATGGCTTTTTAAAAGCAGACCTAATGTAGACCATGGCTTTTTAAAAGCAGACCCAATGTCTCAGCAACAAAATAGTGGTTGTATTACTACTCACAACTTTGTGAAGAACCAAAATGTTGCCAATGATGCTTCAGAACATGCCCTTAATCTGCTAACAGTGTTTAACACAGGAAAAGTTGCACAAACAAGAAAGCAGCAAGAATATTTAAGGAGCATTGTCAGTATGCTACAGCAAACACTATATGAAACTGCTACATCTTGTTAAAGGGTGACAAAGCAAAATATTCAAAATGCTAGGAAGCATTTGGATTTTTCTCTGAAACTATAGCTAAAAAGATACGAGAGAAACCTGACAGTTACTTTTACTAACTATACACGTGACAACCTTCTGAAAATGTACTGCTGTTGCTTTTTGTTTTTCCTAAAGTTAAGCCATTGTGTTTTTCATGTACTATCCCACTGTGCTAATTAGTCTATAATGCCTTTGTTTAGATATTTATTCAGGTCAACTACTGCAACTAAAACCTGGCAATGGTATCTCATTTTGTATGATTTTGGCATTTGCTTTTTTGGTTTGTTATGTGAGTGATAAAGTAGTCAGCTTCAGTGATGATATTCCTATGTGTAACGTTGCTTAATGCAAACATTTTCATCAGGATATCTTCTGTTGATTTATAACAAAGAAGCTTTATGACAGTGTGCTTCAAAATGCACTCATTAAGCTTATGGCTGATCATTACACTATGGATTACAATGTTGAACAAGCTTTTTTTCCAAATTCTCTACTTAAGTTCCATAGAAGTACCAGTAACCATCAAAAATCAAAATCTTAAACCTAAAATCATCAAAAAATCCTAAATATCTCAAAAAATATATGAAATAAGCAAGTCAAATGTATTAAATGCAGATAGGAACATGTTAGTTCTGGTTCATTTTTAAAAAAATTTTTGTTCTAGCTCTTTCGGTTGTTGAGATCTTGTATTTTTCTATTTTTTAGGTTGTTTCCATGGAAACGCTCATAGAGGAAGTGTCAAACAACAATTGATTCAACTTTTTTTGTCATTTTTGTGGATGATGAGTCCAACTGCAACTTTTCACCAACTTACGTAGAGATCTGAGCCATTCGCCCAAAATTGGTACAGCCTAGTATCCAAATCAGTTCCTCCACAGTTCACAGACATCTCATCACAGTTGCTCAGAAAAACGGAAGACCAATGAAAAGACAGCTTTTGATAAACAAAGAAGTGAAAGAAAAATGATATAAGTGGGCAAAAAGGTATAAAGAATAGACTAAAGAACAGTTGAGAAAAGTCATTTTCAGTGATCAAAGCCATTTGTTTGTACAGTACAAGGTCATAGAAGTCAGCACATTTGGAAGATCATCCTAAGGGAAAATTTGTGATTACCACATCTATCAGTTTGTTAAGAACCAACATAAAAAAGTGTTTTGGGCATTCTTTAGTTACTGGTGTCAGTAGTCTTCAGCCAATCAAATGAATGATGCATAGGTATTGCTAGGGGAAGCCAAAGGAGCCATGGCCCCTTCCACATTCTTAGCATATCTTGTCATTTTGTGCTTTGAGATGCAATGTCCCAAAACAAATATTGTTGTTCACTAAAATTCAAAATATTTGACCTCCAAATTTTGAGCTGGCTACTCTACTGGAATAATGCCCTTACCACCATATATTGAAGTTCTTCAAAGAAAACCTATTTCACTTCCAGAGTTGGAAAGAGATATCCTAATACTGTAGTTCCAGGTCTTTCTGCAGGATCTTGCTCCTTTAGTGTAACACGTCAAAAATGGTAAAGAATTTCATGACATAGAATTTACCAATACTTGATTGGCCCAGGAATTATCCAGATGTAAATCAATTGAGAATTTGTGGGCCATATGCAAATGTTGACTTCATAATACTGTAGCCTATATGACTGTGGAAAGCTCTTAGGCACTGATTCAAGTGTGGTACAAGCAACAAGGATCCAGAAATGATCAGGAATCTGAAGGGATCTGAAACGCGCCAAAATGGTGCTTAAAATTGGAAGTCATATATTCGTTAATAATCTAATGTGCCTGCATGTGAAGCTTTATAACCAATGTTGCAGCCACAATAATGCTGCGTTGCCCTTAGCCTACCAAAGAGAGAATGGACCTTTGGCATAACAGCACTAAAGATTCCGCTCTCGACTATAGGTTTACTCTGCTATTTAATTTCTCCTACGAATCTGACGTTATATCAATATATGTGGCATAATCACCATTCTACATTACTTCCCCCTTTAACAAGGTCAAGACGACCTTCGTTCAACGGGGGATTCCAGCCACAAACACATTGGGTGCCATTTGTTGTGTAGCCACAATTCTGTGTCACCCTGAGCTGACCAAAGAAAGAGTCAAACCCACGACCCTCAATGACCCTTTAATTAAGGCTGACTCAATAGCAATACATAGAGATTACCCACTCAACTAGGTTCACTCTCTTATTGCTGTTACGAATTCAATGTTATATGAAGCGTAATCACCGCGCCACGCCAACTAGCAGTAGCAGGCAAAATAAAAATGATTCATTGTTGAGTTTAGTATTATATTCGTTGCTTGATTCAATTACATTGCACGACAACACTAACTAAGGATGTGTAAGTACGATTAATGATTACACTTACACTTACAGTGTATACAACATTTTAAATCCCCGATAAAACAGAGAGTGCAAAATCAAAACAGATTCAGATATTCTTCCCAGAAGCACAGACAACAGCGCAAGTAACAGAAATGAAACAAAATAATAAGCACATGGAAACTGGGGAAATCCAATGAATAAATGAATCAATCAGGAAAGCCTGACAACAGCTCTGACAAACGCCAAGGAATCAAAAGTTTTACGGGAGGGGATGCACCTGATATTAAACTGAACAGATCGTAAGCAACAGAGATGAGCACGGACAGGACTGAAGTCAATTTTGGCTGGACAGGACTGGATTGGAGCGCAATTTTTTGAAAATTGGCGGATTAGGACTGGATCGGACTGAGAAAATTTTTGTTGTTTTGATGTGATTATTCTAACCACATCAAAAATTTTACTTGTAATGCGATTTTACAAGTTTGTTAAATGGTAGTATATATTTTGCCATCAATGGCAAAAGCTCTGCTGGGACTATTTGGTATTCGAACTGCATCCACCGTTGTCCAGACTCCACATATAGCGTTGGTTAAGTTCGCATTACTAGTAATAAGGTGAACGTAGTCGAGGTGTTAGTGTCTATGCCTACTGTACGAATGTTCAGTGGTTCTGTTCTCGCCTTTTGCTTTGGCAAAGATCACACCTTTGATGGGAGTGCTTTTTATGTACTCTTTCAAAAAGTTTCGGGTTAACGTTTAGGGTGTAGGTTTAGGTTTAGAGTTTACATTTAGGGTTCATTTTCAGAGTCTAGCCTTTGGGCTTAGGTTTTGGGTTTAGGTTTATATTTTCGGTTTCAGTTTTGAGTTTATGTTTTTCGTGTTGGTTTTGGGTTTTTAGTTTAGGTTTTGGGTTGAAGTTTTGGGTTTAGATTTTGAGTTTAGGTTTAGTGTAAGGTCGTGTGACAAAGACCATGCACTAATCCAAGTGCATCATCCTTGTCACTTGACCAATTCTACCAATCGGGTTTGCCTAATGGCAAAATAATTCCAGCAGTTCTGTTACATCTGATGGCAAAAATAAACAATACCGTGTTAAATTTTGGAAATGCCAAAAGGCTGTATCTATTTTGCCTCCTGAGGCAAAATAAAATACATGGTTTTACATGGGCGGATCAGGACTGGATCGGACCAATTATTTTCAAAATTTTGCTGCTCAGGTCTGGAACGAAATCAATTTTTGCGGATCAGGATTGGACTCGGAGTGAAAAATTTCACAGTCCGTTCATCTCTGCAAAGCAGCACAATTGGAGTTGGACTGTGTTACTGGAAAATAATCGGGGCAATATTTTTATTAAAATGCTGTATTTTATTAATTTTCTGGACTTTATTCGGAATTGGACTTTGCTGTTTTTAAATTATTTGTGCTATGCTAAGTACTGTATGGTTGGACTTGGACTGCAGAGTTTTGAAAATACAGGACTGGATCCCAAAATGTCTCCAACAGTGCGCTCATCTCTGCGAGTTTGCGATTTTCATGGTTAAATTGTTTGGCAAAGCAACGGTTCGTTGCGTGGTGCACGAAAGGCGAAAGAAGTTTGAATTGAGCTTCAAAACCGATATATGCTCTTCTTGCCTTTGCGTTTGTTAAACACTGTACAGCACCTTGAAGGGTGATTGAAAAAGTGGGTGTTTTTGTTTCAATTTAAGTGTTATATCTTCCGTAGTTTTAAACACTAACAGAATTACTGTTCGATACAAACAGTGTTGTATGCTCTGTCTGTCACAGACTTTAAGGCTAATCTATGCCACTTGCAGTGTTAGTTCATTCATAGAATTCTGAAATGAAAATCGCTGGTAGTTGCTGTTCTTGTTACTTGGGTTTCTGCATTTCATTTTGTATTGTGTAAGCATTTTCATTAAAGTCCAAAAAGAAAAACTTTATTCTCTAAACAAACAAAACAGGATGTGTAGCCCTTGCCATATGGAAAGCAAATCCAAATAGCTTCAATAATTTTAGACAGCAAAAGATCATTTTGGTAAATGTGTTTAAAAATTTGGTTTGTGTGAGGATTGGCTGAAACAACACTTGGGCAATTTGAAACATGTGTTACTACTGCAGGAACTCTGTGTTGGTGAGAAAAACAATTTTCTAATGTCATATATTGTACCTCAACTCAAGTGTTATACAAGCTGATGATGTGCACTCAGTAGGCAAAATGCATGTCCATTTTTGCCAAGCAGTTGAGCTTGGTCCTTTTCACAAGGTTTCAGAATCCTGTGCAGGTGGAAATCTTTGCCTTGTCCTGCCCCACACCTGCAGGAAATTGAGAAATCTTACCTATTCACACGCACAGATTTTTAACCCACACCCTGCACCTGTAGACCTCTAGCCGTCACCCAGAATGTATTTCTTACAAAATCACTGAAAGCTGGAAACTTCAATCTGTATTCTTGCCACCTCTGGAGAATGTCACTACTACACCCTTGTGCTGCAAGCTCTCCATAGCATTGAAATTCTTGCTCATGTCACATTCAAATGCATTGGGTCAGCATTCAGTTACCTGCACAAACAATTTCTTAACCTGCTGCTGACCCATGCTGCACCAAGTTCAACCCACATGCATAGCTCTGCGGGCTCCTGCGTCTGTCCCACAAATGCAGGCTGTTTTTTTCAGTCATGGACCGAAAGTTTAAATGACCGAAAAAAAATAAAGTCAATTTGGTCACAGTGTCTGAAAATATGGCGTAATGCATATTGTTACAGCTAGTTTCAACATTATTATGGGACAAATGACCAAAATGTATCAGCAACCAAAATGTCTCAGCAAAAAAAAGACTAGAATGCCAATACTCATAACCCACAGGAGTTTACCTGTCCCATGCAGGACTCTACAAGGTTGGCACAGACAAGTCACTGAGTGGATGAATCAATAGCCCACTTTAAATGACAACTTGTAGCACATTAAAAATAAATGTTAAGATATTACATCCATTAGTCATGATGATAACAATGGCATTGCTAAGGATATTACAGTTTTGATATAGAGGCAGACATTAAGTGAGTTTAAACAGTTTACTTGCTTCTCTATCTTATCGAAGTTTTTCTGGTATTTTTTAATAATGTGCTACTCTGCCTGTCACTACTGTACTGCAACTGTGCTATACCCTATTAAATGCTTCTTTTAGGCATGCTTAAATTTGTTTTTTATAAAAATAGATATATGTAAAAAGTGACCCCTTGATAGAGCCATGAGGTGAAAAACGCGATTCAAGCAAAGAAAGTAGCCTACAAGCCATGGCTTAAAAACACAACTGACTCTTCTCTGCATACATATTTATGCTGAGGCATAAAAGTCCACAGCTCACATGGTGATTAAGTCGAAAATGTAATCCTGGGAGAATTTCAGGCACAAGTTTGATTCCAGTTGCTGACAAGCCAACATAAGGTTCTGGCAAACCATCAGATGTCTCTGCAGCAAAAATTTAACACCACTAGATCGACCAAAGACAACATACTCAGCAATGAGGAGGGCATCCTTGACAGATGAAGAGAGCAGTTTAAGGATATTTTTTGAACCCAGTCGCTATCACACTGCTAGACACACATAAGGTACATTTGGGGGAGGAAAATACTACCACTGAAGCTGAAGTCCTTGCTGTCAAAACACCAGAAATGCTCAAAGCCTTGAATTGAGGTGTTCTTGGGCTAACTTGTGTGTGTCAAGTGGCCACTCTCCAGAAATTTTTCGAGACATGTTGGGAGTATGGCGAAAAGGTTGACAAAACATGCATGGTCAACCTCGAGAAAGCATACAGCCAGGTTTCTTGTGAAAAGCTTTGGGGAATGCTTTGAAGTTGCTTGTTACTGGCCGTCAAGTTGCTGTATTCCTGCTCAAAAGTTTGTGTCTTGTGTCAGCAGAGTTACATCACAAACATTCACCGTGGATGTTTGACTCTGACAAGCCACCATTCCTCTTCATGGTCTATATGATTTGAATAGACAGTCACAGATGAGTTGAAGGTTGGTGTCACTGTTGGAAGCTGCAGGATCAACCGTTTGCTTTTTGCAGACAATTTGGTACTGCCAGCATCCTTTACACAGGGCCTTCAACATACATCTGATTGGTTTTCTGCTGCACATGACCAAGCTGGAGTGAAAAGCAGTACTAAAAAAGCAGAGGTGTTATGTCTTTTCAGAAAACCACTGCACTGTACACTGCAAGTGAGCAGCAGGTGAAGTACAAGTACCTGGGGTGGTATTCACGGGTGATGGAAAACGAAACAAGGAGAGTGATACACAGATTAGTAAAACAAAATGCAGTTCTGCATGAGCTTCATAGCTCTGTGGTCACAAAACAGGAGCTTTCAAGCACAGCAAGTTGTCCAAGAGATCCCAGCTACATTGGTTTGGCCATGTGTCCAGAATGTCCCACAAAAGATTGGCAAGACATGTTGTGCTGGCTGCACCCACAGGAGTCATCCAACACCCATGGGAGTGGCCCAGAGGTCATCCAACAACTAGGTGGAGTGACTGCATCTCCAACCTTGCTTGGTCCCATCTTGATGTGGAGCCAGCAGAACTATCAGAGATGGCTACTGTACTGACCGTGAGGTATTTTGAGTCCTAGGGCTGCTGCCCCCACAATCCTTCCCAGAGGAAATATGGGTAAAAATGAATGAACAAATGAACAGAACATGTCGTGCAAAATGTATGCAATATATATTTATTCATTTCAAAGTTGTTTTCTAAGGATCATGGTGACCCATTGTAAATGTTTGTTTCAAGGTATTGTAAATGCAAACCAGCTTTCTTTTTGATCAACACATTCTTGATATTTAAATAAGCTTATCTTAAGAGTTTATGTTAAAGCAGGGGTGGTCAAACTAAAGCCCACAGGCCATATCTGGCCCGCCAAATACCTTTGCACATTTTTTCAAGCGCCACATCTCCGATTGTGCACAGCGGTGGAACAGCATTGGCTGCTCCCTGTCTCTGGTTAACTTGTCTGCCACAGCAGCACTTAGCTGCAAGCAGCGCTATAAAAGTGTAAACAAAATGGTTTGATTTTATTGTTATTATTGTTCTATAACACATTTTAACAACCTATTCTTGCATAGATTATGTAAATAGTACTGTTCCTGGCCCTCCAGTGGCCAGGCAGTTGCAAATTTGGCCCTCATGTCAAAAAGTCTGGCCAGCCTTCTGTTAAAGCATAGGAGTATCACTTTACCTTAATATAGGCTTGATTTTTAGGCTTAGCATGCATTCAAAATTCGTTTTGCAATATTGTCAATAACAGTTCAAAACTTCGAATGACAAAGAAAGAAGCATAGCAATTGTGAATGCACTAAGTTTAGCTAAATGTCATTGTGAAGCATATGTCACAAATTGTTTTAATATAAACGTACAGTGTTACTGTACATTCACCTCCTGCATCATTATGAGTTAATTCATAGTTCATAAATAAAGCAAAAATAAATAAATTTCTTGTATCAACATGTTTTTTGGAAAGAGCAAATTTCTGATGACACAAGCTAGCCTTCAACTACAATGTGCAATGGAAGAACTCTATGATTATATAGTTTTTAATTGGCACACTTAATACTGTAATGTGCTCTATAATGAATGTTTGATACAATGTTCCAGACTGCTAAGAAAAGTGTTTTTGTGTGTTCATTTAGTTTACATATTTTTTTACTGCTACTACTTCATAACTGCTTTCTCAGCTTAAAGAAAGTTGTACAATGGAGAAACCCCAGATAATTGCACACATTGAGAAGACCATGAATTTTACTTTGTATGATTGCAAATGGATACCTCGGAGTGCCAAATTTGTGACAATTGGTAGTCATCCTCGTGGAACTGGAGCTTTGAATGTTTACGAAATATCGCACCGAGAAGTTAGTGTTGTGAAGGAGTCAGAAACCCCCTCATCTCTGAAGTGTGGGACATTCGGTGCGTCGTCTTTGCAAAGTAGAAACTTGGCAACAGGTGACTTCAAGGGAAAATTGAATGTATGGGACTTGGAATGCATGAAGCCAGTTTACGGTAGCAATGCCCACACGGAAATCATAAATTCAATTGATGGTGTTGGAGGTCTGGGAATCGGGGAAGGTGCTCCTGAGGTTGTCACTGGTTCTCGCGATGGGCTGGTTAAAGTTTGGGATGTTAGGCAGGCTGACACTCCTGTAGCTTGTATGGAACCTGAAGGTGATGACAGGCGTGACTGCTGGACGGTAGCGTTCGGTGATTCATACAATTCCGATGAAAGATGTGTAGTTGCGGGTTATGATAACGGAGACGTCAAGATGTTTGATCTTAGAAATATGTCCCTCAGATGGGAGACCAATGTCAAGAACGGTGTTTGTTGTGTGGAATTTGATCGCAAAGACATCCCCATGAACAAACTTGCAGTTTCAACTCTGGAAGGCAAATTTCGCGTATTTGACGTTCGCACTCATCATGCTAAATCAGGATTTGCTTTTGTGTCAGAGAAGGCGCACAAGTCAACAGTATGGCTGGCGAAGCATTTGCCACAGAACAGGGACGTTTTTATAACGACAGGTGGCTCTGGTTCATTGTCACTCTGGAAATACGAATATCCACCGAAAAGAGTGAAGGAGGAAGATGGCGTCGCAAGTGGCGTTGCAGGCAACTTGCACTGTCTGCAAAACGCCACTCTGTCGACTCAACCGATCTGCGGACTTGATTGGAGTCCAGACAAACTCGGCCTGTGCGTTTGCGTCGCTTTCGACCAAGCTTTGCGTGTCCTCATCGTAACCAAACTCAATCGTGTCTGAAGTTTCTTGCTCAGCCATTGCTTGAGCAATAATACGTTTTTTTTACTCCAGTTGCAAATTGTCCCATTCACTGTGAACCCGGTTTCTTCTGAGGGCTATACTTAAGGTTTTTATGTACGTTTCTTGCGTTATGTATTTTTACTGGCAAAACTATCGTATGGGATGCATGGAGCAAACCAGCAAAGGTCACGACGACGTTCTGCTGCGGTTCTGTCGGTTGTCAAATCAAGTAGAACTTGCTCCCGACCAAACAATTCCGTTGTCACGAACAAAAGCAGATCAAAGGATGTCGAAAACCACATTGGCTTTTAGCCTATTGACGATGCTGCTATTCTTTGACGGTCATTTCCTCTCTGCTGGACTGTCTATTTATGACAGTGGCGCCATCTTTGCTGTGCGTACATTTCGCGGCAGCTTTGGTTGTTGTTTTAAACTGTAATTTTATTCGAGTTGAGTTTGATTTAAGCTACCGCTGGCGGTGATGAGTGTGAAGCAACTAGAATCGAATATTCCCCAGTCCAATCAAAAGCCATTAAGGAAAAGTGATGTATGAAATTTTGAGAAGGGGCCTGCCGGGTCAGTCATGACTTCGGTCAAACTCTCGCTCAATTTGAAATTTATAAGCCCTACCTACCTGACCCGCACAACAAAGCTAGGTTTTCAAGGAAATCAGAGCCGCACATAGCTTGGCTTAAACCAGCGGTTCTCAAAAGTATTTTGGCTCATGCGCCATCTTGTGAGAAAGAAATATCCGATCCCTATTTCCTGTGTGCAGCACCAGGCGTCGCGTAGATGACATTAACAAGCCATCGCTTACGTATCACTATCAAAAAAACTGTAAATATTTTCGTTTGTAATGTAATGAAAGTGAATATTTTATTAAATATTCATTCAAAAACGTGTTTTTGAAGTTCTATTGAAAGTGGCTGTTTTTTTGGATGTGACACTTCTTTTTTTAGCACTCCTGTGTTTCATTAAAGCCTCCTAGAAAACAGGAGGCCTTGGTTTCATACACTGCTTGCAAGTGATTGACAGCAGAGTGCAGAAATCTTAACGTTCGGAACACTTTACTCGGCACGACTGCAAATTGTTGTGTTGTAGCGACGGGCAGGACCGCAACCAGCTGATACTCTCGTTGGGGAGAAATTATCGCAGCTTGTTTTTGTAGCTAACAACTAAACATGTATTTTAAACATTCGGTTTGGGGGCAATTTCCCGGTTGCTCTTCCCCTGGCGACGGGTCTTAACTACACTACACCGCCAAGTTCAAGTTAAGTGTTTGGAAAGATGAAAGCCTGAATTTTAAAGTGATTCATCGTCTCCAGATCACTGCTTGACTGGATACGACCCCTGTCTGTGTTCGAGTAAACAGTGCGTTTTTATATTTCGACTGTCCTTCAGGATAACGTCAGAGTAAGTTACATTTCGTCAGGTCTACCAACATTTTCGTGTCCAATAGCAACACTGGTTGTCACTATTGGTTCAGCTAGTTTCCTTGTGATATTGCTCTATTCTGGTGGGTTCGTAACTACTGTCTGGTTAGGACCTTGTGCCCATGTCACAAATCTTATGACTGCTTATGTTTTTACTTCAGATGGTCGTGTGTGATGCAATAATTACATAATTAAATAACAATTATTTTGTTACAAATCGTACATACTTCGCTAGTACAGTTAACGTACGATACATACACATAATTGTTTTTACAAACTTGGTTATTTTAGCAAGATTTTAAAGTTTCTTAGGTGTGTTACGTAACGACATCAGACATGAGGCATTCACGTTCGCCAGGCGTGTTACCATACACGACTTAACAAGGCGTTTGCTTCAGATAGCTGTGAAGTAACTGTAGGAAATTCTCAAATAGAAGTTAACAGTAGTGAAACGTATGGTTGACGACTGCACTTGAATCACACACACAGTAGAAGACAGTTATTCAAATAAAAACACCAATGCAACAATCTTCATGTACAATATAGATATAATATTGTAGTATTACAGATATTTCTTAGTGTCAAGCTTGTGTTTCAAAGTCTTGTCTGTTGGATGCAAGCTTCCAGTGAAATGATTACTTTCACTGGTGATGTGCTGTCTTGAGGCTTTGTCGCCCGTTGCTGGGTAAGGTAAATTTACTATATTTCATTGTTCTTATTAAACAGTTTCCGCTGATGCTGGGGTAAAGGGGCTTCACGGCACTGAACACCAAGTAACAAAAAGGAGCTGTGCAAAAAAGAAGAACGCTCAGGAAATATGTTACTTTTGCCATTGTGCAACCTATTTACTATCACGGGCTTCATAAATGGTGGATTATCGCTGGCGGGATAGGCGTAGGCAGGGGGGGCATTCCCCCCAAATTTTTAGAATATAGTCATTTTGTGCTTTGAGAGACGTTTTTCCTACAAACTAGTGTAATTCGCCTAAAATCAAACATTTTGGCCCCCCAAATTTGTGGGCTGGCTGGCGGGCCGTAAAAACAATTTATTTAATCCAAAAATTCAACCTTTATCTAACTACAAGGGATTCTCTTGACATACTATCTAAGTACCTGCTTACCATGGAGCTTGGTTTTGATGCGATTTTGCACTCTAAATTGGGTAACGAAAATTCTGATGCGGGCCATTTCAAATGTTCAGGCGGGCCGTAGGCTGCCCACCCCTGGTTTAGACAGCATAAACCAGTGCCCCTACTACGACTAAGCTGATCTTTTAGTGTCCAACGTTTCAACGCAGTGGTGAACACCACATACTAATCACTGCCTCCCCGATCGTCCTACAGTTACACCAGCACAGAACTTGGAAACAAGTGGAAGAATCTACTGCACCTCGTTAGTTCGTGAAATAAGTGGTACTGCCATGTAGACCAGAACCAGTACCGACCTTTTCGGATATTGGTCGCATAGCAGTAAAAGAAGTTAATAATTCTGTGGCTACATGATGTAAGCTGTCATAAGGGGATGCCAAATACGTTTCTTGCCCTGGAGCAGTTTTAGTATGGTGTTCCACTGGTGCTTATCCATGAAACTGTTGCTGTTTAGTTAGGCATAACAAATTAATTGGACAAATGCAGGTGAAAGTCAAGGAGATTGTGTAATCTGACAGAATGCAGTGCAACAAGCTTGTCGAGAAGAGTCCCAAGATTGTCTTGCACTTAGCAAATGCCCCAGTTAAGCTACCATCACTCACCAGGGCAGCGCCGGATTTAGATGGTGGGGGGCCCAGGCGTGGTGGGAGGCCTCACGTGCAGATATAGAATCTTGAGGTATGGGATGGCCGATGAAGTCACTAGTATTTCCACGGATCATTAATATTTATGACGTAATATTGTGACGTCACATTTGTTCACTCAAGTGTAACAAAACTTTATGATGCAACATGATAATTGACAGGTATTAGCGGTTTGTGAAACTGCTGCAAAACCGGTCACCAGAAGCATCGTATTTTCTTTTTTGAAATTTTTCTTGAGAAAAGTGTCTGGGCGATCGAACGTTTTCATCATCTCTAAACGTCAGTCCTCGCTCAGCAATAAATTTTACGACAGAAACCAAACGTTGCAGAAGCGATTTCCAATATTCTTGGCATTGATTGACCTGACTACCTAGCTCTGTATCAATTCTTCACAGTGATTAATTACATTTGCGACTAAACGTAATCGTGGCATCTTTATGTTCCATTGACTGCTCGTGGCTCCTCAGCGTGCTTTCAGTCGCAGATTCCTTTTCTAGTACGGAAATGCGCACATTTAGTCGTATCCGCGCACATCAGTCTACATGTGAAACAATAAACACAAGTTTGTGAAGGAGAAAAACAAAACCAGCTTCTTCCAACAACTTCGGCGTTGTGATTCTGGCGCCGAATAAGATTCGTGGTGCATTTCCGTGACGAGTTTCTGTCTCTTCTGTGTTGTGGAACATCATGTTTCAAAAATAACTTTTCGTTTTTCAACCAATATTCCCGCATTTTTTCCGCTATGTTGGATAACCTGAGACAGATATCTTTGCCTCCAGTGATAACGTCAGCCAACTCATCTATCGTGTTTTTCGATGATACTTCTTGACGTTCTTCTGCTACTGCACCGCTGGTTAAACTAGGTCTATTTTTATCGTTACGTAGAATCTAAGTCTGTCACAACATGTTCTTTGATTTTCTGTCCTCTTACAGGTTCCACAGAAATATCTCCGCTGGACTTCACTGCCACTGTAAAATAGTCACTTGAATGTTTCTTCACTTAGCTACAACTTCTTCCTCTCATTTTTGCCTGTTTTGCTTTTTAATGTTTTTTAGAACCACTTGGATAAGCTCTACACTTTTCCGTCAATGTTTATTTATTAATAAGCTCAAAAAGGCTGCCATATTTTCAGCGCAAAAAGGGAGGACAATTTACGACTGTCACTTACTTGAGTGTATTACTTACACTTAACAAGTCAAATAGGCCTATTTATTAGTTTTAAGTGTTGAAGTTAAACGTCCAGTGTAGACAATGTTTCATTCAAAACACACAAAACAAAATCCTTATTTACTTAACCTATTTAGCCCATGAATATTTTGCAGATTCCTTAAATTTCCTAAAAATGTAGAATCGCCTTTTACAATTTTATGAAACTACTTGCATAAAAGATGTTTCAAATTGCACTCCAGCTTTAGACTGGAAACTGGTTCAACCAGAAAGGATCCTCTTTCTTTTTGGCTTGTGGAGGTATCAAGGAAAAAATCGTTTCACATTAGCATAAGGAGTCATAACGTTGAAGTAAAACTGTGCAATCTTTATCAGTTCCTGAAGCGTTTAGTGGTACTGCGCAAGCAAGGGCGTACGCAAAGGGGGGGTTTTGTGGTTAACCCCCCCCCTTGAGCTTGATATTTTACAAAAACTTTATTACCTTCGCAAGGAGGTTAGGTGTTTTCACATACTTTTTGCTTGTTAATTTGTCGACTTAATGCAAATACTACGGAATAAATTTGCACGCAAATTTCAAGGAACATTATAAATGGGCTAAAAAAGTAATAATTAGGTTTTGGTGGAAATCTGGGTTATTGTCTCCATCCAGAAACCATCCCACCACATTTTGCAGACCTT
>JGI24021J15306_10005250_pt1 | contig 15345 bp, 11 predicted proteins | sample Ectturendosymbi1_FD_15306 | JGI IMG/M metagenome (IMG submission 15306)
CCTGACATAGCTTTTCCCCGATTAAATAACATAAGTTTTTGACTGTTACCACCAGCTTTTATATTTTTACTGAAATCTGGTTTTATTGGGTGGGGTGTTAGAACTGGTTGGACTATTTATCCACCTCTTTCGAGTGATCTGAGACACCCAGGTATAGCTATGGATATGGCTATTTTTTCATTACATTTAGCAGGTGTCTCAAGTATTTTAAGGTCAATCAACTTTTTAGTTACTATAAGTAATATAAAAGTAAAGGGTTTTAACCTAAGTAATTTGACTCTTTTTTGTTGATCTATTGTTTTTACAACTATTCTTTTAGTACTGTCTTTACCCGTTTTGGCTGCTGCTATTACAATACTCTTATTGGATCGCCGTTTGAATACCTCTTTTTTTGATCCAGCTGGTGGGGGTGATCCTATCTTGTTTCAGCATTTGTTTTGGTTTTTTGGTCATCCTGAGGTTTATATTTTAATTTTACCTGGTTTTGGGATGATTTCACACGTGGTAGCTCATTATAGTAATAAACCCTCTGTTTTTGGTCATTACGGTATGGTGTGGGCTATGGGTGCAATTAGGTTACTGGGTTTTTTTGTGTGGGCACATCATATATTTACGGTGAGGATGGATGTCGATTCTCGGAGTTATTTTACTTCGGCTACTATAATTATCGCTGTTCCAACGGGTTTAAAGATTTTTTCTTGACTAGCAACTTTGAACAGGGGTAGTTTGAAGTGAGGTTTACCTATGTATTGAGCTACTGGTTTTTTATTCCTGTTTACTATTGGTGGTTTAACTGGAATTGTTCTTGCTAATAGTTCGTTAGATTTAGTATTACACGATACTTATTACGTGGTAGCTCATTTTCATTATGTTCTTTCTATAGGTGCAGTTTTTGCGATTATAGCGGGTTTTTATTATTGATTTCCTCTTTTTACTGGTTTAAGTTTTAATTATCATTTAGGAATGGTTCATTTTATTACAATATTTATTGGGGTGAATTTGACTTTTTTTCCTCAACATTTTTTAAGACTAGCCGGTATACCTCGTCGTATTTGTGAGTACTCAGATATTTACGCTTCCTGAAACATAGTGTGTTCAGTTGGTTCTATGTTTAGTGCCTATTCTTCATTAATTATGGGTGTTGTGATTTGGGAAGCTTTTTTTACGCGTAAGTTTGTTAAGCAAACTGCTAATTCATCAATTGAGTGGATTAACAGAGTACCTCCTACTTCTCACACATGGTTGACTTCACCTTATTACGTGAATTAGAAAAGAAAGCTTTTATAAGAAGTGTTAAATTTTTAATTTAATGAAACTATTTTTTGTTCTTTTTAATATGTCTATGTATTCTGCTTTTTCTTTACCTGATCATGTTAATTTGGAAGGTATGGAAATAGATGCTTTTCATGGTTTCGTACTAAGTACTTTAGCGTTTATTTCTAGTGTGGTTTTTTTTTTTGGTTATGTTGTTTTTCATAAAAAAAATTCATTACATTCCAATATTTATGGATCCAGTTGATTGGAGACGGTTTGAAGTGTTACTCCAATATTTGTTTTATTAGTATTAACTTTACCTTCTATTTCTTTACTTTATATGATAGAAGGTATATACACACCTCTTTTGACTGTAAAAGCTACGAGACATCAGTGGTATTGGAATTATGAGACAAGAGATTATAATGAGTTTGAATATGATTCTTATATAGTTCCGGAAAGTAAGTTGATTAAGGGCGATTTACGTATATTAGAGGTGGATAATTCTTTATGTTTACCCTATGGTACTGATATTAAAATTTTAACTACAGCCAATGATGTAATTCATTCGTGGGCTCTACCTGCTTTAGGATTGAAATCTGATGCAGTACCTGGTCGTTTGAATTCGATCAATATTCACTCCATAAAGAGTGGTTCTTATTACGGACAGTGTAGTGAAATTTGTGGTATTTACCACAGTTTTATGCCTATTCATGTGGAATTTGTAAATTGGGACTCTTTTTTAAATGTTACGTGATAGGGGTTTAGTTTCTATTTTGAGTGGCTCTTTTAATAAATTACCATCTCCTATTAATATTAATTATTGGTGAAATTTTGGATCTTTAGTGGGTTTTTTTTTGGTAGTACAGATTTTGACTAGATTTTTCTTGAGTATACACTACTCAGGTAATGTTTTATATTCTTTTGATTCAGTTGTTCACCTAACACGTGATGTTAATTTTGGTTGGGTTATTCGCTATTGTCATATGAATAGGGCTAGTTTTTTTTTGGGTTTAATTTATTTGCATACTTTGCGTGGTATTTTATATAAACGTTATCGAAATGAAAATGCTTGGAATGCGGGTGTAACTATATTGATTTTATCAATATTAACAGCTTTTTTAGGTTATGTGTTACCTTGGGGTCAAATGAGTTTTTGAGGTGCTACTGTTATTACTAACTTAGTAACAGCTTTACCTGTTGTTGGTACTCCTATTGTTCAGTGGATCTGGGGTGGTTTTTCTGTAAGGGGTGCTACTCTCTCTCGTTTTTACTCTATACACTTTTTAGTACCTTTTTTGATTGCTGCCTTGTCGTGTGTTCATTTGTTTTTTATTCATGAAAAGAGGTCAGGTAATCCCTTAGGTGAGTTTAGCGATAGTATGAAGGTTTATTTTTGACCTTTTTATGGTGTAAAAGATTTACTAGGTTTGGGTAGTGTTTTTTTTTTCTTTATGGTTGTGGTTTTTTTTTTACCAGATGCTTTTAGTGATCCTGATAATTTTAGTCCTGCTAATTCCATGGTCACACCGGTTCATATCAAACCCGAGTGATATTTTTTGTTTGCTTATGCAATTTTACGCTGTATTCCGAATAAGCTTTTGGGTGTTGTTATACTTGTTTTATCTTTGTTAGTTTTGTATGTTTTACCTTTTACTAAAAAAATTTATGTATCTAAATTAGGTTTTTTGTTTTTGTTTTGATTATGAATTTTTAACTTTGTTATTTTGACATGGTTAGGTGGTAGTCCTGTCGAATCTACTTATATTTTTTTATCCCAAGTTTGTGGTTTTCTTTATTTTTTTATTTTTTTTATGTTGAGTGTTTTTTAAAAAAGAATTTAGTTTAAGTGTTAAAAATATCTGATTTCGGGCCAGAAGATTTAGTTTGTCAGAATTTCTTATTAAAAATTGAGTTTAATGTAAAGTTTTCTAATTTAAAAATGTTTTATGTTTTTTTGTAAAAAAATTTTTTTTAAAAAAATTAAAGGTGAGTATCTTTTCCTTTTTGCAGAATGGTTTAATGATTAATTAGTCTAAGTCAGGATTAATTAGAAAAATAGGGATTTTAATAATAGTTAAAAATTCTAGGTGCAAATAGAATGTTATTATAACTATTATTACGTAGGTGATATGCCAATCATTCTAACGATTATCAAATTAGAGTTGAAAAATTGAGATTAGTTTTATTTTACTATTTTCCTACAGGGGTCATCTTTTTAGGATTTAAAAAATTTTTTCTAGCTTTAAAATTATTAAAAGTTTTTTTGTATGGATGATATAGAAAAAAAATAAACTCTTATTGTAGAGATTTGAATGAGTAATTAAAAAATTTTCCATTTATTTTTTAAATGAACAATTAATGACTCAGTTATTAAAGATAGGGTTTACTAAATACCTAACCTCTAGATTCTTATTAGAGGCTTAATACTGGTAGTGTTGTTACTGTGTTTTTGGGGGTCAGAAGATTTGAAATAAAACTGAAATGTTTTTTCTTTAGTAATATTTATTTGTTTTAATTTTGAAAATATGTTTCTTGTAAAAAAACAGAAGAACTATAAAAGGATAAAAAGACCCTGAGTGGTTTATCTGAATTAGATTTATTGGGGTAATACGTAATAAAAAAAGTCATTACGAATTTTTTGTTTCTTATTTATGTAAGTATTATTTGAGGTTTATTGTATAAGTAAACAGAGTTTAAACCAACCTCAGGGTTAACAGCGCAATATCTTTGGGGAGACCTTATCTAAGAAGATGTTTACGACCTCGATGTCGGCTCAAAAAGAGTTTTTGTGTAGAAGCAAAAGTACTTAGTGTTTGCTCATCATGTAGTTTTTTACGTGAGCTGGGTTAAGAACGGGGAGACTTAGTTCGGTTTTGATCCTTTACTACTTCTTGACTTAGTACGAAAGGAATTTTATAGGATTTGTTATATAAAATAATTAGTTTAACTTAAAATGACCTTTTTCTATGAGGTAGATTTTTGCAAAAAATTATTTAACTATGAAAATTATTATAATAAGAATTTATGTAGGTTTTTTTTTTTTAATATCAGAGAATGTTTATATGAGTGTCGGTAGTCTTTTAAGAGTTAAAAATTTTTTTTGTTATGATTTTTTATCTAGTTGGTTTATGTTAATTGCTTTCGTAGTTTCGTCTTCTATTATTTGTTTTTCTTTCTGGTATATAGGTTCTGATGTGGGTAACTACGGTTTTGTTTTGTATATATTAATGTTTTTATTCTTTATGTTTTTGTTGACCTTTTCTAACAGTACTTTAATGTTATTAGTAGGTTGGGAGGGGGTAGGGATTATGTCTTATCTCTTGATTAATTGGTGAAAGAGGCGTACTGAAGCCGGTTCCTCAGCTCTTATGGCTGTTGCTTATAATCGAGTTGGTGATTTTGGTATTTACTTAGCTTTATTTTTGATATTAATAGTGTATGATGTGAGCACAAGATTTGAAGCTCAGCTCTTAGGTTCTTTGTTGGGTTGTTTTTTTTTATTAGCTATTATTGCTAAGTCGTCTCAGTTTTTTTTTCACCCCTGATTACCTAGCGCTATGGAGGGACCTACACCTGTGTCTTCTTTGCTTCATTCTTCTACAATAGTGGTAGCGGGTGTTTTCCTTTTAATCCGAATTAACCATATGTATAATAGATTGAGTAGGTTGATTTTATTAGTTGGTTGTTTAACCATGTTGTTCAGGTCTCTAAGTGCTATGGGGCAATCCGATTTAAAAAAGATTATTGCTTATAGTACCACTAGTCAGTTAGGTTTTATAGTATGTTCCGTAAGGTTAGGTTACCCTAATTTGGCTATTTTTCATCTGTGTATGCATGCCTTTTTTAAGGCTATAATTTTTCTAACGTCGGGTTTTTTTATTCACAATAAAGGTGTTAACCAGGATTTACGTAGGTTGGGTAGTACTAATTTTGTTTTTATGGTTTTTATTTTAGGATCTCTTTCCCTGGGTGGTATCCCCTTTTTTACTGGTTATTATTCTAAGGATCTAATTTTAGAAAATATGTATGGTTCTGTTTCTAACCGTTTTATGGTAGTAATTTTAATTGTATCGAGTATTATAACTCTTGGGTATTCTATTCGATCTATTTTGTTTTTACAAGCATTGAGTAGTGTTTTTTCCAAAATTGGAAATTTTGAGTACGGGGGATCGTTTTATTTTATTTGTCGTTTACTTTTTTTTAGTTTGGTAGGTGGGTTTTTTTTTAGTTTTTATTTTTTTAATGAAGAACCTTATTTGGGAATATTTGAAAAAATGTTACCTTTGTTTTTTATCTTTGTGAGTCTGGTTTTTATTGGTGGTAATTTTTCTTTAAGTTTTATTTCTTATATATACAACCCCCTATACCATCGGGTAGGATTGTTTTTTTTTTATAAAATGATCGAGAAGTTTTTTGTTTTTGAGTTTTTTTTTTGAGAATTATCTACATCTCACTTTATGGGTTTTTTAGCTAATTATAATTTGATGGTTTTTTCTTCTATGAATAAGAGTGTTATTCGTTTATATATTGGTTTAGGATTATTTTTTCTTGTTTTGTTTGTTTTGTTTTTGTCAAAGAAATATTTAACAGATTGCTAGCCTGTTTTTCCTCTCTTTAAGGGGAGGTTTCTTTGTTTATGGTTTACGATTTTTTGTTTTTTTATGTTAGTATATTCTCTATTTTGGGGATTTTTGTTGTTATAAGTTATTCATTAATATCTATGATTTGTGGTATTATTTTTTTTTCTATTTTGTGGTTTATTTTTATTTTACAGTGGAATCATTTTTTTTGGGGAGCTTTATTGATTTTGTTGTACTTAGGTGGTATAATGGTTTTATTTACATACAGTATTATACTCCTAGGTGCTGTGGGTATTTATAGTACTTACTGGAATAGTAAGAGTCTTTTTTTATTTCTATTGTTTTGTATTTTAGGTATTTTATACAATCCTCTAGGTTTTCCCTATTCTGAAAATGATGGTATTTTTTTTATTTATGGTAAATATCTAAGTTTTGTGTGTCTGTTTATATTGATTTTTATTTTGTTTTTTTGTGTTCAGAAGTTAAAAGAAGATTTCAATTAAACTAATAGTTTAATTAAAATGTTCCTCTGTCAGGGGATAGATATAAAGTTAATATTTGTTTAGTTTTTGAATGTCTCGTATTACTCCATTTCATTTGGTTGATTTGTCGCCTTGACCTGTTATTGGATCATTTTCTGGTTTTTCTGTTGCTGTAGGGTTATTGTTTTTTTTAAATAAAAAAGGTTATTTTGTTATGTTTGTTGCTTTAGTATTACTCCTAGTACTTTGTTATTTCTGGTGGGTAGATGTGACTCGTGAGTCAACTTATACTAGGTTTCATACTATTTGTGTTCAAAAAAATTTGCTCCTTAGCATGATTTGGTTCATTATTTCTGAGGTGTTTTTTTTTTTTAGATTTTTTTGAACTTTTGGTCATAGCTCTGTTGATCCTGTTACGGACCTGGGAATAATGTGACCACCTGCGGGTGTTGTTGTCTTGAATCCAGTGGCAGTTCCTTTACTAAATACTCTTGTATTATTATCAAGTGGCTTTTTAGTAACCTGAGCTCATTATAGTTTGTTGTTGAGGAATTTTAGTGGTTCAATTAAAGGTATGATAGGTACTATTTCTTTGGGTGTGTTTTTTACTGTACTTCAGGTTTCTGAGTATTTTGAAAGTGGTTTTAATATTACTGATTCTGTTTACGGATCAATTTTTTTTTTGGCCACAAGGTTTCATGGTTTTCATGTTTTAGTTAGGTCTATTTTTTTAATCGTTTCAACACTGCGTTTATTGAAAGGGCATTTTACCATAAGTCACCACGTAAGGTTGGAGTGTGCTATTTGGTATTGGCATTTTGTTGATGTTGTTTGAATTTTTTTATACATGTGTATTTATCTATGAGGAAGTAGTCCACTAGTTTAATTTATTGTATTTTATATAAAAAGTATGATTTTGATTCATAAAAAAAAATTTTTTTTTCAATAGAATTGTAGTTTATAGTTTTTAAAAACGCTCGTATGAAAAATGGGAAAAATTTGAAAAAGTCTCTTCTTAAGCTTTAGTTTAATTAAAATATTCCGGTTGCATCGGTAAAGATAAAAATTTTTAAGTTTAAAAAATGTTTGGAATTTTTGAGTCTATTTTTTTGTTTAATTTACCTTTGGGTTTTATTTTTATGGTTTTTTTCGTATTTTTAACTTTTTATAAAAAAATATTCAGTACGTTGGTTGTTTTAATTATGTCTAATATTACTGGTAAAGTGTATCCTTTTTTATTCTTTTTGGTAAGTATTTTTTATTGTATTTTGGTTGCTAATTTTTTTGGTATGATTCCTCAGAGTTTTCCCTTGAGTTCCCTGGTGTGTTTGTCTTTGTTTTTTGCATTTATCGGTTGATTAAGAAATTATTTTTACATCCTAACACTCAGTGTTAAAAATAATTTAGCTCATTTTTTACCTTTAGGTTCTCCTGGTTTTTTGAGTGTTTTTTTAGTGTGGATTGAAGTGATTAGTTGGCTAGCTCGTCCCCTATCTTTGGGAGTTCGTTTGGTGGCTAACATTACGGCTGGTCATTTGTTGATTCATTTAATATCTCTTGGGNGTTTTTATATAAATTTTGTTTTTTTTTTAGCTTTTTTTTTTTTTTTATTAGAATTGGTGGTTGCTTTTGTTCAAGCGTATGTTTACACGCTTTTACTGTCTCTGTATGTTAATGAAGGTTTGTAAAAAACAATAGTATAAGTAGATTAATACGTTAGTTTTTCTAACTAAAGATATAATATGATATTTTGTTTGAGTTGTTTCCTATTTAGTTTAAAAAAAATTCATTATTTCCAATAATGAGATATGAGATGTGATCCTTATTAGGTACATAAGCACTAGGTTATAAAAATAGTAAACCGTTAAGTTTATTTCTTAGAGAAGCGCGACAGGGTGTGTGTTTAAAAGGAGAAAGTGGCTGAAATTGGAGGTGGGAAATTGTAAATTTCTTTATATTATATTTGTAATCTTTTTCAATAGGAATGCCTCATATTAATTTATTGTCATTTTTTTTTTTGGCTTTTTTTGTTTTATTTTGTTTAATTTTTTCTTCTAATGGTTTAGATTTGTAATGTTGATGATTTTTTTCATATCACTTTGAGTATTCATTTTATTTTTTAAAAAAAAAAATGTTTTTTTTAATTTTACTGTTATAACTTTTTTTCAGCTTTTGTATATTGTTTTTGATTTTTTTACAGGTACTTCTTGTTTTTCTAGTTTTTTAGTAGGTGATTTGTTGTCTATGTGTTTTATTTTTTTAAGTATTTTTGTTTCTTTTTGAAGTGTTTATGCAATGGCTGTTCTAGGTGTAGATAAGCGTATGTTTTTTTTGTTTTTTACCATAAATTTTTTTTTACTGGGTCTGTTTTTTTTTAATTATTTGATTCACTTTTTTGTTATATTAGAGATAGTTATGATTCCTATTTTTCTGATTCTGGGTTTTTGGGGTAGGTACAAGGAACGATTGAATTCGGGCTATTATTTCATTTTTTATTCATTTATGACGCCTATACCCTTGTTGATTTGTATTATGTGTTTAATATCAAGTGGTATGGGTGGTATATATCATGTTGAATTTTATAATTTTTCTTTCAAGTCTGTTGTGGGTTTGGAGATGTTTTTATTGATGGTTGGTTTTTTGAGTAAATTACCCTTATTTGGTTTTCATATTTGATTACCAAAAGCCCACGTAGATGCTCCTGTTAGGGGGTCTATAATCTTGGCTGGTATTTTACTTAAGATAAGATCTTACGGTGTGATGCGATTTTTTTTCGTGGATGGGTTTTTTTGTAAGTTGTTACTGTTTTTTTTTGGTTTAGGTATTGTGGGTGTTTTTTTTTGTGGATTGATGTGTGTGTGTTTAGTAGATTATAAGGTGATTATTGCTTTCAGTTCTGTTTCTCACATGAGTTTGAGTTTTGGTGGTTTGATTTTTTCTTATTTTTGAGGTTATGAGGGTGCTTTTTATATTTTTTTGGGTCACGGATTAGTTTCTCCTGTGTTGTTTTACTTGGGGGGTTGTCTCTATGACCGGTCAGGTACTCGGATGTTAAAAAGAGGTATAGTGGGGGGTGCTTTAGTTTTTTTCTTTTTTCTATTTTTTTTTCTTGTAAATCTAGGGTTCCCCCCTTTTATTAATTTTTTAAGAGAAGTGGGTGTAATATATTCTATCTTTATTGGTAACACTTATTTTGGATTTTTATTGATGCTTGGTTTTATTGTTTCTGGTTTGTTTATAATGGTGGTTTTTACTGTTTTGAATAATTCATCTACGCTCTATAAGTCGATGTTCATAAAGGAAATAGTTTTGTTAAAAGTTTTTTTTGTGGGTGTTTTAGTTATAAGTTATGGTTTGGTATTTTAGGGTAAACTAATTGTAAGTTGTTGGGATCATCTCCCAAAAAAATACATAATGGTGTAAAAGTATTCCTAAGAAGCTTAGTATAAATAAATTACATGACTGTTACATAGTCAAGATCAAGTGGGGCTAGAGCTTCTTTGATTGCAAGTCTTTATTGTGAAAAATTTTTTAGAATTTTTCTCTAGTAGAGAGAAATTCTTTTTTTTTTACATAGTTTAAAGATTAAAACATTAGTTTGTGGTACTGAAAATTGATTTATATGTTCATGTGAATTTTTGTAGTTTAAGGTTTGAAAACATTAGCCTTCAAAGCTTGAAATATATTTTTTGTCAAAAATTTTGGTTGGAGGGAGGTTGCTCACTTTAAAATTGTTAATTTTAAGATATTATGATTAGTTAAGATAATGACCAAAAGGAATTAGTTTATGTTAAAATATTTAGTTTGAAACTAAAAGAGCGAAAAAAAGAAATTGATTTCTTGAATAAAATGTTATTGTTAGTTTTTTTTTTTGTTATTGTTAGTTTTTTTTTTTTTAAACCTGGTGTTGAGATTTGGTTGAGAATGGAGTTGTTGAGTTTATGAGTTGGTTTATGTATTATTAATGATAAGAGTTCTATTATTATGTACAACAGGTTGAAGTATTTAATTTTACAGATATTGATAGGTGCTTTGGTTTTGTTAGGAATTTACTGTGAAAATGAGGTTTTGTTGTTAGTTAGTATTTCCTTTAAGTTGGGTGTTGTACCAAGGTGTATGTGGGTTGTTGATATTTTTTCTAGTTTTTCTTTGTTTTACTGTTGGTTATTAAGTACCGTAAGTAAATTTATACCCCTAGTAGTTTTGTGGATTTATGTGAGTAGTAATTGTTTGTATTATGTTGTGATTTTGTCAGTTTTTTTCGGTAGTTTCTGGGGCCTGAATTTTGGTGATTTTCGTCAGATCATGGCCTGCAGTTCCATTGTTAATACTGGTTGGATTGTTAGTTTTGTTATTTCAGACAATTTTTATTACTTAATAACTTCTTTCATAATATATGTTGTTTTTGTGAGTTTTTTTTTCATTTTCATGAAAAATATTAATATTTATTCAGATGTTTCTTCTCAAGCAATGTCTTGAATTTTTTTTAGGTTGATGGGTTTACCTTGTTTTGTTGTTTTTTATATTAAAATCCTAGTGGTTCTAGTTTTTTCTAGTTACTGATATGTCTTTTTTACTTTTTTATCAGGTTATTCTATTGTTATCATGTATATACGTATATTTAACTATAGATTTATTAGAGGAAGATGTGGAATTAATCAAATTAAGTTAAATAATTTTTGGTCTATTTTGGTTCTGTCTTTTTCAGTTATATTATTTATGATGGTTTTAGTAATAATTTAGTCATGATGGTATTAGTATAAGAGTTTTGATAGAACTTTTTTAACAAACGTTTACAGTGATTTGTTTACCATTTATTCTAATGAATCTACAGTAATATAAGTAAAAATAATATGTGAATTTTGTAAATTCAAAATACGTTTCTTGTCGTAGAAAATAATGATAATTACACTAATATTTTTATGTATTTTGGGGTTTGGTGTACTAAGTTTTAAACCTATGAAGTCTCTTCTGATGCTGGAGTTTGTTTATTTGTGCCTCACTTGTTACTTGTTGGAGGTGGGTGTTTGAAATTGGTGAATCATATTAATTATTTTGTTTTCAGCTTGTGAGGGGTTTTCTTGTTATCTGTTTTTATAATTATTTCTAATTATGAGTATGTAAAATTTAATAAGTTTTTTTTTTGGTAGTTTATTTTTTTTTAGGTTTAATTGTTGTTTATGTTTTGGTTTTTTTTGGTAGAAAGATCTTAGTAAGACAACCTACTAGTTACGATATTGGTAAAAAATTTATATACGAGTGTGGTTTTAAGGATTTAAATGATCAGTTGGATACGTATACTATACAGTTTTTTATGATTAGAATTTCTTTTATACTTTTTGATTTGGAAATTATCTTAATTATTCCTATAGTTGGAATTTTTAATAGTATTGGTTTGGTTTTGTTTTTTTTTTTTATTATAATGTTTTTTATTGGTTTGGTTTTGTTTTACGAGTTAGCTTTTCTATTTTAGTTTTGAGTAGTTTATTTTAAAATAACGGTTTTGGAGATCGTAGAAGCTTTGTAGTTAGAAGTTTCAAAAAATGAAGTTATTTTTGATTTTAGAGCTTTTGTTGATGGTGGCATTTTTGGTTCTTCTTGAACGAAAAATTCTTGGTCTGCTCCAGCTGCGAAAGGGACCTAATATTGTAGGTTTTTATGGGTTGGTACAGACTGTTGCGGACGGTATTAAATTGGTTATGAAAGAAATACTTTTTACCAAGAATAAACGTGTTTTGTTTTTTTTTTTTGCTCCTGTTTTTTCAATAGTTCTATCTTTATCTATTTGGGAGTTTTTACCGAGGGTTTCCGTTATTTCTGGTAATGTTTTACTGGTTTTAATCCTCTCAAGCATATCTGTTTTTGTTATTATTGGAGCTTCTTGGGGATCTGACAATGTTTATGCTTTGATTAGGGGTGTTCGGGCTACAGCCCAAATGTGTTCTTATGAAGTGGTTATATTTCTTTTTATGGGGGTTTTTTTATTTATTTCTGTTTGTTTGGATTGGGAAGGTGTTATTTTATTTCAAAGTTATGGTTATTGTTATTTTTGGCTTTTTGGATTTTTTTTTTTTTTTGTTTGATTGAGGATTATTTTAGCTGAATTAAATCGTACACCTTTTGATTTGGTAGAAAGGGAGTCGGAATTAGTGGGTGGTTTTAATGTTGAGTATGCTAGTTTTGGTTTTACTTTGTTTTTTTTGGCTGAGTATATAAATATTTGGTTTATGTCTTTTTTAACTTGTTTTTTATTTTTTCCATTTATGGATAGTATTTTTCATATTAGTTTAGGTGTTTTTTGTGTGGTTGTTTTGAATTTATTCTTACGTGGTTTGTTACCTCGATTTAAGTTCTTTGATTTGATTTTTTTAACTTGGGGTGTTTTTTTACCCGTAGTGTTATTTGTTTTGTTGGTTGTTGGTTTTATATTGTTTTTATTTTAAATAAAAGTATTTTTTGTAAGTTTTTACATTAATACAAGATGTGGTGTTTTTACTTTAAGGAAAAATTATTTTGGTCTTCTATATATATAAATTTCTATTTGATTTAATGAGTGAAATTAGGCTATGATTGAATTTTACCTAAATTAAAAAAAATTATATTAGCTCACTACAGTGCCAGCTGCTGCGGTTATACTGTGGATTTATTTTTTCTTTTCTTGTGTAGAAATAAAAAACTAATAGTATTATTTTGGTATAATGGTTATGTTCTGGTATTAGTTTTTAGGTTTTATGTGTTTTGTAAAAACGGATTAGGTACCCGTGTATACTAGGTAGATTAGGTAATTTAGTAAGAAAAACGTGAACATACTAGGCGGCAAAAAAATTTTTAGGGGAGCTTGGTTTAGGTGGTTCGATAATCCTCGATATGTTTTATCTCTTTTGTTGGTGGTATATAACCGTTCTTTTAAAGGATTTTAATTCGTGTAAAAAGTCTAATCAAAAAATAGTGTGTCCAGGTCAGTATGCCCCTTTAAGGTGAAATTAAACTTAGCTACAGTTAAAGAGAATTAAGTGTGTGGTTTAGCCATTAATAGAACTTAATAGTAAAAATAAATTATTTTAATGTTGTTTTGAATTATTAATTTTTTTGTGCACTCACCGCCCGCCAATTAAAAGTTTTTAGTAAGGCGTAACATGGTAGTTTATCTAGAAAGATATACTGGAATTAAACATAGGATAAATTAGGGAATCCATTCACTTTAGGTGTGAAAAATAATTTTTTTTGTTTATTAGAGTGGCGGAGAATGTACGCGAACGGTCTAAGACCGTTTTAGGATTTTAGTTTAAGTGTAATCCTCTAATAATGCGATGAATTATGTCAACGAATCATAAAGATATTGGTACCTTATATTTCATTTTTGGTATTTTTGCTAGAATTACGAGGTTAAGGTTTAGTGTTATTATGCGGATGGAGTTATACATACCTAGGTCTATTATTAACGATAGACATTACTATAATACGGTTGTAACTGCTCATGGTTTAATTATGGTTTTTTTTTTCGTTATACCTATTATAGTGGGTGGTTTTGGAAATTGGTTATTACCCCTGATGGTCAGGGCACCTGACATAGCTTTTCCCCGATTAAATAACATAAGTTTTTGACTGTTACCACCAGCTTTTATATTTTTACTGAAATCTGGTTTTATTGGGTGGGGTGTTAGAACTGGTTGGACTATTTATCCACCTCTTTCGAGTGATCTGAGACACCCAGGTATAGCTATGGATATGGCTATTTTTTCATTACATTTAGCAGGTGTCTCAAGTATTTTAAGGTCAATCAACTTTTTAGTTACTATAAGTAATATAAAAGTAAAGGGTTTTAACCTAAGTAATTTGACTCTTTTTTGTTGATCTATTGTTTTTACAACTATTCTTTTAGTACTGTCTTTACCCGTTTTGGCTGCTGCTATTACAATACTCTTATTGGATCGCCGTTTGAATACCTCTTTTTTTGATCCAGCTGGTGGGGGTGATCCTATCTTGTTTCAGCATTTGTTTTGGTTTTTTGGTCATCCTGAGGTTTATATTTTAATTTTACCTGGTTTTGGGATGATTTCACACGTGGTAGCTCATTATAGTAATAAACCCTCTGTTTTTGGTCATTACGGTATGGTGTGGGCTATGGGTGCAATTAGGTTACTGGGTTTTTTTGTGTGGGCACATCATATATTTACGGTGAGGATGGATGTCGATTCTCGGAGTTATTTTACTTCGGCTACTATAATTATCGCTGTTCCAACGGGTTTAAAGATTTTTTCTTGACTAGCAACTTTGAACAGGGGTAGTTTGAAGTGAGGTTTACCTATGTATTGAGCTACTGGTTTTTTATTCCTGTTTACTATTGGTGGTTTAACTGGAATTGTTCTTGCTAATAGTTCGTTAGATTTAGTATTACACGATACTTATTACGTGGTAGCTCATTTTCATTATGTTCTTTCTATAGGTGCAGTTTTTGCGATTATAGCGGGTTTTTATTATTGATTTCCTCTTTTTACTGGTTTAAGTTTTAATTATCATTTAGGAATGGTTCATTTTATTACAATATTTATTGGGGTGAATTTGACTTTTTTTCCTCAACATTTTTTAAGACTAGCCGGTATACCTCGTCGTATTTGTGAGTACTCAGATATTTACGCTTCCTGAAACATAGTGTGTTCAGTTGGTTCTATGTTTAGTGCCTATTCTTCATTAATTATGGGTGTTGTGATTTGGGAAGCTTTTTTTACGCGTAAGTTTGTTAAGCAAACTGCTAATTCATCAATTGAGTGGATTAACAGAGTACCTCCTACTTCTCACACATGGTTGACTTCACCTTATTACGTGAATTAGAAAAGAAAGCTTTTATAAGAAGTGTTAAATTTTTAATTTAATGAAACTATTTTTTGTTCTTTTTAATATGTCTATGTATTCTGCTTTTTCTTTACCTGATCATGTTAATTTGGAAGGTATGGAAATAGATGCTTTTCATGGTTTCGTACTAAGTACTTTAGCGTTTATTTCTAGTGTGGTTTTTTTTTTTGGTT
>JGI24021J15306_10005251_pt1 | contig 15344 bp, 9 predicted proteins | sample Ectturendosymbi1_FD_15306 | JGI IMG/M metagenome (IMG submission 15306)
GCCCTCGGACTGTTGAGTAACAGCTTATGTGGCCCTCGGACTGTTGAGTAACAGCTTATGTGGCCCTCGAACAAAAAAGTTTGGAGACCCCTGGTCTAGATTAACATCGTAGGCACTTCAGTAGTTGCGCATAGTTAAACGCCAACGTAGCCATGCTGCAATGTTTTCAGCAATAAACTGACCTGTAGCTATTATCATATTGCGTCATATCACAGAGAGGCGAGTACAACCAATTGTAAAAGTGTTTGTTCTTTTCGCGCACAAATTTATGATTTCCTTTGTTCCTCTAATTGTTGAGTGGGAAGCAATCTGAAAGGGAGGTTGAAATGTGAAAACAATACACAGCAGCAGTTTGCAACGTGTATGTATATGAAACAACCTGAAAAATAAAGATATAGAAACAAAACACACCCCTTTCATTTTGCAATACTTTTATGTAAAGCGTGCAGCATGCCATTTTCGTATTTCGCCTTTACAGATTTGAGGTCCTTCTAAATTTGACACCCTCGTTTATTTCTTTTCTGTTGTGGTAGAAAAATAAACAAATGAAATGCTGTTATTTCAGGATTTCGTTGACCATATTGTTGGTCCAGTAATTGCAGTTTTATTCTAACGTCATTCAAAAAAAAGCATAATGCCTTTCCGTAACAGGAAAAGCATCATGCTTTTTTCGTCGGAACGTGTATTTGAACTGGTATAGGGTGCTGTACTTTCACGTGTAACAATAAAGTTTCAAACAATGCTGATCGGTCTAAGAATATCCCGTTGTGTGTGACTTATTACTAACTTTGTTTGATATAGAGAATATTCAAGCAATATTACGTGTAGCCCTGAAAGCGGCATAAACAGAAACACTGTTACCAAAAGTCGTACAGTATTTTTAATTCATAACATTGGCCCGAGTAAAAGGCTGTTTGGCAGTATAGCAGCGCGATGAAAGCGGAAAACCTCTGAAAGAAGGAACTCCAGTTTCATTTGCGTTAATCAGGGTAAAAACGAAGGTTGCGTGCGGCGGGAATTGTTAGCGTAATAAATGTTTGCACGACTCTTTAACCTTGTTTTGGATGAATGTAATTTGGTACAATCCCACCAAAAAATCATAAAATGTTCAGCGAAAACACGATTACTTTCCCCATTTTTCGATCAGCACTTTTACAAAAATGGCAATGAGCGGATGACGTTTGATACGAATCACACAACTGGTAAAAATCTGTCGCTGACGACGTCATGGGTATAAATCACAGCCTATAGCAAACACCACTCGGTATGATGAAAAACAACGTTTAAACTCGTCCAAGTCGATCTTTAGATAAGCAACTTGATTCGGTCAACTGGAGTGAAACGCATCGTCTTAGAGTTTCTTGTATTTTACTACTTACGAAGTTGCGACAATGTACTTGAGACAGAATTCTCTCAACACTCGAACTACTCCAACTCTAACCAGCGTTTTTTGTATATGGATCGGAGAAGTTAAATATAATGAAACTTGGAAGTTCCGCAAACTTGTACAATAAACAACAACGCAAACCCAAAAAACATTGCTAAAATAATTAGTTTTCTGCGCTTAATTTTCTTACACATGGAAAAACGTCTTTCCAGGCGCTGAGGAAATACCCCTTTCCAGGGTGTTTGTGGTTCCTGCCGACCTCTATCTTTGTGCAGTGCTTATTAGGTAGCTCGGCTACCTGCATACTTTACATAAAAATTGACGTATACATTTCTTGTTGTCTTGCAGCCAATCGGGCTCCAGTTTTCAGTGGTCCTGACAACATCACTGTTGCCATTGGCGACGTGATTCGGGTTTACGTGACAGCGAATGACCCAGATGGAGACCCGGTCCGCCTGTCACTTTCTCAACCCGTTAATGGAGCGAGCGTCACTTCAGGTAAACGTATTTTATGTGACTATTCCGTCCGTTACTTTCATCGCCAGATCGGGTTGAAATGACGGCGCTTGTATTTAGATTTCAACACACCCCTGAATCATTCCCTGGGAAAGTTCTGAGCTGTGTCATTGCTGTTGTGTGTGGTTTCTGTGGATTCAAACTTTCCGTTCAAGATTTGCATGTTTTTGTTCTGCCCTCTGTATAAAGCAGTGGTTCTTAACCTTTTCTACACCACGGCTCCCTTAACTAATTTTCCTTTGTGTCAAGCCCTCCGACTTTAAATAACTACATTGGACGGAAAACTTTCCCGTTCAAAAACTTTCCATGTTGTAGAGCACGTAAGGGTCCGCGCCCCCCGGTTGAACCACTGGCATAAAGGATTTGTGGTTTTCAACCAGCAGCGGGCTGTATGGTCGTGTCTATTACCAAGTTGGCCGTGCAGCTCATTGAAGATGCGCTCACAAGAGCGACTGTGTTTTCTTGAAAGCGGAATAATAGTCAGGAGAAAGATGATCCCACCAATGAGCTAAGCTGAAAGATGAAAACAACAATTTTGGAACAAATTACTGCTTCAAAATAACGTGCATTCGCTTTGTAGCGCGCAANTACAAGACAGCATATAGTTAACGTAACTTGATGCGAGACACGCCAATTTTGTCTCAAAGTCATGCAAGTCATTCGAGAAAAAAAAGGGAAAACTTGACATATAAGCTATGAACTTAATTGCGCAATTTAGCCTTTCAAGACGTTAAGAGCATCAGATGAAACCCATGACATAGCTTTTTTTGAAACGACTCTGTTACCCGTTTCCGCCGTCAACAGTTTGTGTCCGTGTTTCTTTCCTCCCATTTCCAGATATCTCCGTAAAGAACACAGAAGTGTTGTTGTGTCTTTCGACTTTCATATTTTAGGAAGTTTTTGCATTTACGTAGTTCTGCTGCAGTTCTACAAAGGTTGAAAACGACTGATGAAAAAGTTGTGGAACATTGTTGATCCACAGCAGGGTTGCCAAACTTTTTCGTCTGAGGGCCGCATAAGCTCTTACACAACAGTTCGAGGGCCGGACATCTTACGTAATGTGATTGTTTCGGGATATGTTATATTTTAGCAAATCAACAAATTTTCGTAAATATATTATTTTTTCACTATTGACAAAATGGCTTCGCGGGTCGGATTTGGCCCACGGGCCGTAGTTTGGAGACCCATGATCTACAGGATAAATCATGTTAAGCATACAAAAAGATTTATCTTCTTACCCAGAAGAATGGTTGAATGATTCACGTAAATATAAACACCCGGACAGCTGTTGGATAAAAAGACAAAAATGTTTGGGGAACTTGGTCCGTAGTTTAACTGTACTTTTTACTGTATACAATTTATGCTTTGGCGGCAAACTGCATGTTGGCAAGTTTAAGGGCCCCAGAAAATAGGAACGGCAGCAATTTTATGATTTTCGCTTGCTAAAAACATAATTTATGTCGCAATAATTTCTTTTTAATCACTGTTTACAATGATTCAAAGGAATTGTCATGCTTCCATGCTACGTAGCGTTCACGCTTTTGCGTGTTCAGTATGATTTCATTATCAAAGGTTGTGCGAAACTGATTTCAAGGAGTGAGGGTTCGATCATCTGAATTTATCAGTTGATTCAGTGTTGAAAAAGAAGCATAAGGCTTTTCATTTATTGATATTTTGGAGTGGTAGGTATGTTTGTTTTGGTTGCGTCTGCTGTGAGAAAAAACGTCGGTCTTGCTGATTCCACGAGTTTGTAGAACTAAGTAAATCCATTTAAAAGTATTGAACTTCATAAGATCAACGATGTATTGCTTAAAGTGCTGTTGATGTCATGTTGCAAAGTTTGCGTTCCACGCCCTGCTTGAGCTTTCTTGGAGAAATGCTGGACAGGACCGTCGCCAGATTGTCTTGAAGAGGATGACTTTACGTTTGTGCATGGGGGCTTGACATTCTAAAATTTGACAAAAACTTTACTTATTTATAGTGCTTCATATTTCAATTTAAGGGGATTGGAGCTTAGTTTGGGGGAATAAGCCCACCAAAGCCCTCCGTGGCGATGGGACTGATGGTAGGTCATTGATACGTTTCGTTAGAATATTAAAGGAACTGAAATGAATCTGTTTCTAACATTGTCATAATGGTAAAAAAGATTGGCGTTGAAGAACGTTGTTCACAATTTTTTCATTCGAACCTTTCTGAAGTGAAAGCTTGCTAATGTCGGAAAACAAGGCCCGATCTTAACTTTCCTAACCTCGGTAACTCGGCAAAAAACATAGACGTCAATTAAAACGTGGAAGTGATGAAGCGCTTTCAAAACAATATCGCGTGGAACACAGAACGCAAGGTCCTTTCGACATCGTAGACTGGTAACGCAGCTCTCAAAAAGTCCTCGTGTCGCCGGTAGCTCGGATCGTGCAATTATTGCAAAACGAGCGTGAAAGCGATTATCGCATTCTTTCATTGGCTCAACCGCTGCATACGTAGTTGCTTGGCTCCGCCCAAAGTATTAGCGTGCCACTTGTTGCCGTTGCCTCATGGGCTTGCGTGGTTGCAACTTGCAACTGGTCATAATGGCGCTAATACGTCTTGTGAAAACGCTTTTGCGGCTACAACCTAGCGTTTTGATTACTGTATAGGTGGTTGTCATCGTTACCTTTCGTCGATCTTCTCCGTGTGGAATAATGATTCGTAAAAGCCGTGAGATTGTCGCCAAAACTAAACCTTTTTATTTAAACTTCGAGATTTGAGAGTTTTTGAACTTACGTGCCAAAGCGAACGTATGTATCCGCTATGACAATACGAGGATTTGTATCCGTTATAACAAATACGATGGTTGTTGCAACTCGGGCTTTCGGCGCTTGCGTTTCGATTTTTATAAAGACGTCTTTCAGATGATTTTGATACCCCACGTTTGTTCGGGAATCCTGTATTGTTTAAAATTTATCAAAGTTTTAAAATACTTCAAAGTTGAATATTAACACTAATATATTGCTGACCAGTGAAACTGTCTCTGAAAATCTGTGAAAAAGCTTTAAAAAATTCTCAAAAATTCTCACTAATACTATGGTGATGTTGTCAGGTAATTAGCGAAATGTCGGTGCGTGTCGTTTAACTTACGAAATGTGCTTAAAATGCAGACGGCCTCTTCACATTTTCGCCGTCTACTGACCAGTTCTTCCAGCTGCTGGCTTCTGTGGTCCGGATCGCTTTCGTCGCCTCCGACGGTAAAGGTGGGTCGACCCTGCTGTACCCGCAGTGGCGGATTTGTGGATGCGTCAACGGTGGCAGATGCAACTACGACAAAACTGAAATCGGAACCGGGAGACTCTCCGTAAGTTATTGAAGCTCGATTGGTTGTCAGCCAGACGAGAGCACTGTCGTTTCTACTGCCCCATATTACGATTGCCTTGAAATCGACTGGTCACCTGTGAATTTCCCAAGTTGGTATCGACGCCCATCGTCAATTAGACAGGCAAACGATCATCACTGTCGTGTCCTCACCCTGACCTCCCACCTGATACGTAGAAAATTATCTTTATGTCCCACACACACGCACTCGCGAACGTGAAGCTGGGAACGCGCCACGTCGTGAACGAAAAACAGGATCCCTTGTGTTGTTGCTGCAGCAGCGGCAGTTATCCATTCCTTTGCAAGGCTTACTCATTCAAAGCAGATGGAACTACAAGTGAACGGCCATTTGCGGTTGAAGAAAATAATAGTAATCGGCGTGTTTGTGATCCAACCATGTTCCAGAACGTTCATACACATATTTTGGTACTTTCCTGCTCTTTCAGCTTCGCCATAAGCATGAATCGCAGTCGTAAGTGTGATGAATGCGTCTACCATCGTCAAGTGTTACATCACAACCTACATTGTTTTGCCGGGTAATAAGGTGAACAACATATGTATAGCCTCGTGAAATTACAAAGCGTCTAAGACTCCAGTCCAGATAGATAAAATATCCCGGGATATATGTAATACTATACTTCATCACCACGAAATGATACTATACTGATGATTTCCATTTCCTTTCAAGTTCTCGTTCGACGTAACGTGAAAAATCCTGCTGTTTCGGTAATACAAGCCTTAATGTAGGGTGCACTGATGGAAAAACGTCATCATAAGCAAAGCCATGTTTGAAAGACGCACAAATTATATCTTAAGCAAGTGTGGACGATCATCTGCTGGAGGAAAACGCTGTTTGAAGTCGTTGAACCATGTTCTTCGTCCTTCAAAGGCGAATCGAGTCGGAGTAACCGGTCTTGCTTGGTTGCTGTTCTGGCAAAGGAACTCAATGCTTCAAATAGAAGGAATCTCACACTGAAACTGTGATCATAATCACGGCGACTCCAGCCGTGTTTGATTAATTCGTAGATTTTAACTGCCTGTCCTGCTTATTTTAATCGAAAAAAGGCTCAGTTTGGTCAATAGGTTATGAAAAGGTAAAACGTGTCTAAGTAATACAATGTGTACCGAAATGGTATTCTATACCAGCGTAGCGGCAATAAATATGGAAGCTTATTCAGCGTTTGCTCAAACGCCCGATGTCTTCTAAGTTCTGCATCGGTTTCAGCCAAACTATTTCTTCGCTAAAAATAAATACAAAATTAGTGTCATGAGTGATACCGGTTCTGTGCCAAGTACAGTATGTGACCGAATGAGAAGAGAAAAGAGCTATTATTGTGCATTGACACTGACAGTGACATTGCCTTCAGATCAAGTTGTAGAATTTTTCATGTAAAAACCAACGGTTAACTTCCTGCACAACCTGGACATGATAGCACCAACCTGGCAGGTGTGTTTCACAGATTGTTACATGCGAGTGCTCTGCTGCCTACCACGGTCAGTTCTGCGCCCAAGACAGGAACGCTTGTCGTAGCAGTCCTTGCTTCCCTGGCGTAGAGTGTACCGACGTAAAAGCGCCCAATTCCGGGTACAAGTGCGGGCAGTGTCCACCGGGACTGAGTGGAGATGGAGTTACTTGCGAAGGTAAAATAAAATAAAAGTATCCTGCATGTGGGAAAAAGTGAAGCCTCTACGGGTATTTTGCATGGCTTCAGTACTAGTTGGTGCTGTCTTCTTTCCGTTTCCCCCAAACAGCATAGTCTGATGTACTTCCAGTACTTTGCTGCAATTCTGTCTTATGCCTAGATAGCTTATAAGGCAGTGTTTAAACACGCCGAAACACTGTTTTACTTTCCAAGTGGTGTTGGTGTTTGACAAACGCAAGGGTGCATTTCAACAAGCATTGTTGACCATTGCAGCGCCACGGCGTTTATACAAAACGTAAGTCGCACGTACAAAGAAACGATTCAATTTAAACTACAGGGTGTTCCAAAAAAGTGTATCATTGCTTCTTGAACAACACATCAAGTATTTTGAAACCGCCTTTGCTTTAGAAAAAAAGTTCAATTTTTTCGCCCCATGTATAGTAATTAACAAAAACTAAAAATTGGAGCAAAAACTACACATTATAAAAATATGTATTTAGGTTAACTTCATTTTGCTAAAAATGTATTTGCTGCAGTAACGCAAATAAATTGCTTGCCTGTATGTTTTCAGAAAAAACGTTTTTTTTCCGAAGTACCTGTAGCATTTGAAAGTCAGTATGTTTTTGAGGGATTGCCAAACACTTGTTGGAAAAGGTTGTAAACAAGGCCTGTTGGACATGTTGCGCAGCACCCCTGAAAAAAACAGCGAGGATCTCGATTTCCGGCGAATGTTGCAAAGACGAAAAGGCTTCAGGTTTTAGCTAAAACAAAAACAAACTACATGTGATTAAATATTTTGCGTATCATGCTTGTGAAACAGGATCAGTTCATGTCTGCGGCCGGGGGACTGGGGGTAAACTGGCGTCGCTCCTGGGAGACTCTGTACTCAAACAACGTTAACGAGGTGAAATTGGAGTGAGTTATTGGAAATTTGTGTTTATTTGGTAAGCAGCCAAATAAACCGCGGGTTGTTTCTTCCAAGCTTACTGATAATACGCACCTGTTCTTAACATACAACTCAAAAAGACTTTTTCGATAATTGGTTTATTGGCTGATTGCAAAGAAGTGCGTCAATTTAGTTCACAACTCATTTGTTCAGCAGACAGCTTTAATAGAACCTTTTTCACGCCAAACTAAAGATGCTGATGAAAGCTTTCTCACTGAAAAGTCTGTTCAGTGACGTAACAATAAAACCATTAAGGGGGTTCGCAAAGGCACTGGTTGTTAATTGACTTCTAAACACGGTTTGTACCCGAGAGAGAAGAAAGTTGGACGGCTGATCGCCGCCGAACCAACTATTGCCAAAACCTAATGATCGAACAACTAGCTGATGCTGTTTAAAAGGCGATTTTTTGATCATGTGCTCAATGTTTGCGACAGTACTTGTACAACTGCATTTTGGTGTGTGGATTATACCTACACTTGCATGCAAACAACTTTGCTACTGTTTTGTCCATTTCAACGTTGTTATGTGCACGAAACAATAAAATCTACTCACTTTTTTTAGACAAAAAGTTGATTTTTGTCTCTTTCAAATAACCTATTCTCTTTTGTTTGCGCTAACGTCTGATCGATTGCAACCAACGAAGATTCCAACAACCGCACGAAAGGTATTTACAAAGTAACGGGTTATTTTCTGTTTGATGCATGCTGGTGTGATGACAATTGCAAAAAGCAATTGTAAGTTGTTGTAAACAGTTCTTGTACGATGCCGGATTGCTTTTCAGCATGCTTGTACGGTTAACCAGGGTGTGTAACAACATGAGATGTTTTGAAAAAAGCGGTTTCGAGGTTCAATTTTAAGGGTTGCGAAAATCTTTAAAAAGTCATTTGTTGCAAAAATTTGGTTCTGAAACGTAGCGCATTTATCACGCGTACCGCGAACTGGGTGTGCAGCGAAGCACTGTGATTTTTGTTGCGACGAAGTTATTTCATGGATTTCGCGAGGAATTCAAACCTAGCTGGTCAAGTTTAAAAAGAGACTAGCGTTTTCAAAAAAAACGTAGTTATTCAATCTGCGATGTCCATGAAAACACTGGCCGACATGCCAGACAACCGAAGAAACTTGCGCTGATAGCGTGAAGGTTATGCATTTGCGCCAGGCTGATGTCTTAAGCAGATGTCTGTCGGATAAGGCTGTCGCCTACTGGAAACGCACATTGCTTGCGGCGATTTGCGCTGGAAGCTAACGTTCGCGTGTTTGTTGCCGTTGACGTGCGTCGTCTGGCAACGAGCGCCTATTTAGGCGCCAGTTTACTTCAAAAGCTATTCACGTGAGAGGAGGCTGAATTGTTCTTCTGTAATGCCTCCGCGCCAATTTTTCCTCAGTCGCTTGGTAACGGATAAAACTCTGTGTTTATTTGATTTGTATGCAACAGGAGTGTTTACCGGTTTGTAACGTTCTAACTAAAGCGAGGACACCCTTTTCGAGAATCTATCGTTCTTCTCGAGAATCTGCTTTACGTTTTTTCGGCTTAAAACAAATTAAAGGAAGTTAAAGTATTTGAATGTTGACTTCAAATTATTGGCTGAACATGAAAAAAAGAATGTTATTATACCTGAAACAAAGCAAAATTTCTTTAGCTTATTCTATGTTTCAAATACCGATTCCTGACAAGGTAAATAGACAATACTGACAAGGCAAAGAAATTTACTAAAAAGGAGCAAATGCCTTTCATTCCACATATTTATCAATGTAAGCCTCACAGCAGAAAATAATTTTTACTAAGAACGCAGATCTACTCGTTTTTGACATACACTTAGAAAAGCCGTTCCATGCATGCGTGCGTACATAACTGATTTCTACAACTTTTTGTTTGTGAAGAATATCAGAGAAGAGTGCTCTGAAAAAGGAGATTATCGCATTTTTGGCTTTGTTTGCAGTTCCTCAGTTTTCCCCTACTAGACTTTTTTCCTACTACAATTGCCCTACTAAAATTTTTTCCAGTTGAATAACTTCATGAAACATTTTGTTAGTGCGTTGTTTACATCCGGGTTACCTGGAAAACGGCGTCAGCATCGGAGGCAACGTATCCATTGGTGGCGTCGTCCGCTTCGAATGCAACACTGGATTCCGTCTTGTCGGGAACTCTCTAATCAAGTGCCTCACCGGAGGACGCTTCGACTCTGCGCCTCCCGTTTGTGAAGGTACTGCTTTAAAAAAGATATGTTTGTCTCTCTACCAATTTGCGCGACGCTCACTGCGTCGTCTTCCCTCCCTGTATGCGTTTTCCAGATCATTCACTGTCAACTCGATTGTGGGTTTTGCTTGCAGCTAAGACAAATAGCGATAGTAAGTGACAAACGGGTTTCGAGCATACGGTGCTTTACGATAAGCACCTGCTCCATTTCGGATGAGCCAGGAAGCTAAGAAAATAAGTTTGTGATAGGGAATGAGCGCGTGAGTTTGTCCAACGACTTTCTCATCTTTGGAGAAAAAGCGTAGGGTATCCTCATACTTTTATAACTACAACAACCTAATTCAAAATTTGTAAATTAATTTATTCTCAATGAACGGCATACTTTGGCGAAAATGATTCGATGTTCAAAATTTCGGGTTCATTACCTTTAAGATTACACAACACCAGCTAAGCGTTACAGTTGGTTGAGCACGCGCCACCAAAGCTGGTAGATTGGTTCGATTCCCGGTCGGGTCATTTAGAAAGACTAGAAAACGATATACTCACGCCTATTCCGGATTTGTGCGCGGCATTAATGGATGGGTGCAAGGGAACGGTTCTCGCGCGGTGCTGCTATTGACTAGCCATCAATGCAGCATTCACTGCAAAGCAGCCGCGTGGCACATGGAGCAAGCAAGCGAAATGGGAGCCGCAGACCATTTTTGTGACTCTCATGAAAGGAGTACAAAAGCGAAACTGTGATTACAAAACCTCGTCCATCCATTTAAACATCGAGATAATACAAATGGGTTGAGGTGTTGACGGTATTTTTTCAATTAAATATGAGTGGGACTCGTCTGTCAGTTTAAAGCTTTAAGAAAAGCCGAAAAACGCACTTTTCGCCAAAATTAACAGTGAAATGTTGTTTGCAGATATCGATGAATGCCGTGGTTTTCCTTGCCACCGGAACGCCACGTGTGCCAACCGACCAGGATCTTACGCGTGCTCTTGTAACGACCATTACATTGGTGACGGACGAAACTGCACGCGTATGTGGCTCCTTGCCTGTTTGCTGCTAAAGATTTTGCGATGTTCTGCTGCTTGGGAATATACAAAAACTTGCGACGAATTTGGTTTTGGTTCTGTGCAGTGTCCCTTGCCTCGACATATTCGAGATAATTGGAAAACTGACACAAAATATTGGGGCGGGATGAAGGTGGTTGTGTTTATTCTTAATCGGGAATGAGCGGAACCAGGTGCCACTGTTAATTATTTAACTGCGAGGTGGTGGTTTTCTGCAAAGAAAAAAAGCCACAAAAGTAATGTGGTGACGGAGGCTAGAAGTTTAAAGTTTTTATTCTTTGCAAAAGTTCTTTTTCCCTGTAAAAAATCGATAAAACAAGCGCTAATGAGATTTACATCTCAGAACTAAACATCTCATATTTTTGGAATTTTCTTATATGCGTTTGCTTTAATTGCCAGCTCTGGTCGATATCACCGAACTCAAATGCAGTGTTTCTGGGACCGGCAGCTTACTGGCTGAATGGACTGTGACGGATGTGTGGAGGAACAGCAGTGTGATATCTGACGTAAGTCGGCTGAAGAACCGGTCCAATAACTACCTGAACATAACTGGTAATTTGCATCAGCATCCAGTAACGCGATCGTGTAACTGTCCCTATTAATTCAGGCAAAAATGCATTTGTATTTCGAGATGTATTCACTATACATGGAAAGCAATAAATATCATCTCTTGTTTGAGTTTGCGGATGATGTGGAGTTGATTATAATCCATAATCTCAGCGGAATAAAATACAAGTTTTTCGTCATTTTCTGATTAAAGATTGTTGAGTTTGAAAACAAACATTTGATATAATTCAGTTGGTTTTGAGCTGGATCAATCAGAATAGCAGCAGCTCGCTGCTACAGGAGTTGAATTTGACTTCCAACCGTTCCATATCCTACACGGAAAGTCTGGAAAGACTCAGGGCGGTAAGCAATGTCAGTTTCATAGCTTATTTTCATTTTGGAAAATACATTTTTAGCCTTATCTCTGCTAACTCTTACTATTGTGTATTTGAGTCCTGGTCCACATAATAGTTTTCGAAAAACAGGAAAGAGATGATCTGTTTTCAAAATTGGACAACAAGCACAGTTAAACCTTGAGGACTTTAACAACAAAATTATAATTTATTTCTGGCATCATTTATGATTTATTTAAGGATTTAGCTGGTTTCAAGAGCTGATTTTGTAGATAAAGATTAAGAAAATTAAAAATACTGTAAGTCATTTTTACTCACCTCTGATACGTCAGTATTTATTCGTTTTCTTCGGGATTTTTTGAAAAGCTGTGTTTAAAATGGCAGCCTTCATCAGTATGCCTGACAGCCGGTACTGCATTGTACGTCAAAACCTAAGCATTTGTTTTCTAAACTTGTTGATACTCATTAAAAGAAACTCAACTGCCGCACAGCTTAGTTCAATTGTCTGAGTGTTCAGCTTAGTTTATTGTAATATTGACTAAGCATCCTTCGAAAATCTGACTGGTTCAGTGTCACTTGTAGTTTCGCACATTTACTTTGGTTGTGTGTTGCCGAACAACGAAAACATAGCTTCGCGAGTAACAGTACAAACGTATAAATAAGCATTTCCACGTTTAGAGCATTAAACGTTCAACGTCACAAAACCGTACACTATGGCTTAAAGCCGATCCTTTATCAATGAAGCAATTGAGTAATGCAGGGGACTTTTAGGAAAGCTGTGAAGAACTTTGGAATTCAGAAAAGTTATTCAGACACAATGATTTAAATACGTATCTTCACAAAGGTGCTCCCCAAGCTTGACCTGCAGTATGTGGTGTTTAGCAATTTTTTACGTAAAACAGCTTTTCAGAGGTGTCTCTTGTATCTTTTTACAATCTCATAAACAGTACTTTGTATAAAGGCACACGGACCTTCTTTACAATATGTAACTCTGGGCCGCACGAACAAAAAGTACAACATCACTGGTCTATCTGTGAGCACTCCATACCATCTTACCATCCGTGTCATCCATTCTTCTGGTGCAGCTTACGACACCATGAGGTCATGTTTGATAAGATCGAAGGACGAAGGTAAGAGTGACTGACGGTCAAGCGCGTGTGTGTCAGCCTTTTTTCAACGTGTTTTATTTTCTGTGAATGGCCAAGGCATGGTGTTGATTTTCTATAAAATTTCGATCTTTTAACAGCTTCGTCCGAACCTTTGTCTGTTTCCGTTGTGGACACAAAGTCCGACGGCCTGAGCCTCGTCTGGACAGCTCCTGCGTCCCCTAACGGCCGAATCCGCAGCTACGTAATAAGATACCAAGAAAGCAACAGGTCATGCAGCTTGAGAAGCAATCCGCAAGAGTGCGGTTCGACTTCCTACGCGATGGTGGGTGTTTTGCAAACTCCCTGTGTGCTGCAAGAGCATGTGGTTTAGGCGCAATGGCTTCCGGTTTGTGCTATTTGCATTTAGTGGATAACCTGCGTATTTATGACATGACTGCTTTTCTGTTTGCAAAAGAAATGTATTTCGGTATATCTTTCATTGAAAGCACTTGGCCCCGATATACAAAGTCCAATAAAGCAGCTGCTACAATTGAATCCATCATGATTATATGTGCTGGCAACGAAATTACAAGGCATTACAGGGGTCTTTAAATAAAAACGACAGTGAGAAAAAGCTCAACGTTTGGAGAAATGACATGCGAAACATTTGGCAGAACACTTTCTTGCACTCTAGATATCACCCAATAAGCTACACGGAGTTAACGAGCTGTACTACCTCGGTTTACACCTTTTTAAATGTGTTTTGTTTGACCGCTTGCGGCAGGTCCAGGGAAACAAGTATCAAGCAGTGCTGTCAGGGCTGACATCGTCATCGGAGTATGAAGTGCAAGTTGCTGCTGTGAATGGAGCTGGTCTTGGAAACTTCTCTGCCACAGTCAAGACTACGACAGGAGGTAAGTCGGAATTCTAAAGCAATCTGATTTGATTTTTTAGAAATGATACTTCAATCATAAACAAATGCATTTTATAGGTGTTGGAATGAGCAAGTCGGCCAAAGATCCATCACCACCACGTGAGTTTACTTCGTCTTATTTTTTGTGCTACAGCAACAGATTGATTGAAAATCATGCGGTATGCACACTACAAGCATGGGGATCGGTAGGGAGGTGCAAGGGTGGGGTCAAGGTCCCTCTGATTTTGAAATCTGATATTTTCTTATTAACGTTTTAGTAGAAAAATGTTTTACTTTTAGTTTCAAGTTGGTTAAATGAAATTTCACAAATCTTGCTCCTCCACTGGAAAATGTTTTTGGCCACGATCTGAAGAAATCCACGGTTGGCCCCCTTCTGAAAAAAATTTTCCGACACCCATGACTACAAGGGAGTTTAATTTCTTAAAACTGGTTTCCAGTTAAATCGAAACCTCATAAAAACGTTTGTGAAACAATTCTACAGCGGTCGAAACTTTTTGATCAGAAATGCACTTTTTTTTGAATGTAAATCGCGCACCTATTGCCGTTGCATGTGTCACTGAAGCTGGTAATTGCATTGCTTGTTTTGAGCTGCAAATCAATGCACATTTCCGCTTTCGAAGGATGAACAACATTCTACATCCGCAGCACAAATTAAATGTTTGCCAACAAACGAAAGCTTTTTTGCTTGGTGTCGCAATGTAGTTTTTATTTGAATTTTTATCGCATGCGGCTGCTGCTGCCGCCACATGTTTACACGTCATGCCTGTTGATTTAAAAGGAAAAAAATGCAAAATGTGCATTTCAAACACTTACTTTGTGTTCAGGCGGAGCGTGCTTCGAAGGTCGATATGTTCAAGAAACGGCGTGGGCGAGCAGCGACGCGGATAGATTCTTGAAAGAAAGCGCAGCGCAGCGAGTGGTAAACTTTGTCATTTCAGAACTCTGCACTTTACGCCCGTTCAGGCCTGCGCCTTGTTCCGCTTGCGGAAAGGGTCTTGGTTACATGGACGGTTAGTTTTTTCATTGTTTAAGACTGTTGAACCCACAAATGGTTGTGTCCAAGCCCAACAATTGTCGATAAGCTGCTGTGAGGCAGTAGCATAGCCAGCCCAAAAATCTGGGGCCGGGTAAATATGTTTGTGGGTCCGAATATTTTGACTTGAAGCGAGCAACAGTATTTGGTTCAGGACACCGTCTCTGGAAGCAATTAACAGCAAAATATAGTAGAAAATGTGGGGGGACATGGCCCCCCTCTGGTTACGCCTATGTTGTGAAGTCCAGGCGTGGTGGACGAATCATAAAAGTTGAGAGACGAAGTTTTGTTCGTCAC
>JGI24021J15306_10005252_pt1 | contig 15342 bp, 3 predicted proteins | sample Ectturendosymbi1_FD_15306 | JGI IMG/M metagenome (IMG submission 15306)
GGATTTTTTGTGAGTGACGTCATAAGTGAAGTAGTTTTTGGGCCATTTTGGCTCATGTTACCTGACCTAGGGCCCAACCGCTAGGCCAAAGTATTTCGCTGAAGTTTCCATTGGAAACTAGCCTCGAGTCTGAGTCTTTTGAGCCTTTGATCGACTTTCTAGCATTTCTGGGTCAAAAGTTATGATCTAAAATAAACAAATTAATCAATTAGCTAATTAGTCAAATATTTTTATTACTTTAGATCATAACTTTTGAACCCGAAACTCCAGCAGGTCATCCAAAGTGTCAAAAGACTCAGATTGTAGCCTAGTTTCCAATAAAAACTTCAGCGAAATACTACCATCTAGCGGTTTGGGCCCAGGACCAGGTGAAGTTAGGCCAAAAGTCCTCCAATTATGATGTCACTCACAAACAATCCGCACCCCCCACCACAAATTTTTTTTCGAGTGCAAACTACAAGACTTGCCGAGTCTTTTCAACTTTTGACAGGGTCTGTAGCGCTTACCGAACCAGAGAAATTCCCGCGCAAGGCCATATGTGATCCAGCTGTTTTTTCGTGAACCGCTTGAATTAACCCAGGTGTGAAAGTGCGCTTAAAGTCCCGCGCCCGCCAAAATTTTGGCGCAAGAAGCTATCATCAACCATAACGTCTGAAAGGATTGGGCTAGAGAGTCATGAAGGTATCCACGGATTCGCAAGACTGCCCCGCACATTTTGAGATAGGTCGGGGTCAATCATTGTGATGTTATTTCAGGGGTAAAACTGTTTTCACATAGGCTACAGAACCTATGTTGTGTCCATTCAGTAGGCTACAGAGCCTAAACCAAACACGTTGGAAATAAACTTTCTACATAAAAAATGTTTGTGAAGACCTTACTTTTGCAATGATGATCAAAAAAGTTGACACTTGTAATGGTGGGGGGACCAAGGGGGCAAAAACCACAGATTTCGGGGGTATTCCAAGGTTCAAGGTACTTTTCTGCCAGTCGGTATGCACTAAACCCCCAAACTTACTGAAAAAGTGTATTTCGGTGTTTTACACCATCCCACCAAATTTAATGCCAAAATTTTGACAGGAAAATTTTATTTGAGCAAAAAAGCAGGATCTCCACTAAGTGGCTGAGCACTTTTCAGGCTCTATTTTTGGCCATAACTTGCCAAACTGTTAGGCTAACAGCTTTCCCAAAGTCTCTATGGCTTCACTTCAGCTTCCTGAACATTTTTAGACTTTCAACGTCTCACTAACACCTGTGTAGGGTTCTCTAGGCCTAGAACTGTGATCTACTAGTTAATTTTTCCAAGTTCCACTTTTGGACCCCAAATTTTCCCCCCTGAAACGGCCCAAATTGAGTTTTTTTGAACCGATCTGGTTTGAGTATTCCGGCTCTCGGCGAAGCACAAAAAAGCGCGCGAAAACGCTAGACTGGATGCAGAGTGCGTTTCTTTGCATTTACTGCGGATTTTGCTAAAGTTTTAGTGTGGCAAAAGCACAAACATAGACTTTTCTCAAAAATTTCAAATGTAAAGGTATGTTTTTGTCATTTTCAGTTGATTCTATGCCTTTTTCTGGATCTAGGGATGTTTTCACTGGCTTTCTAGCCCGATCCGTTTAGGAGTTATGGCTAATCAAAGTTGCTGCGTCAAAATTTTGGTTGGCTCCCGTGGGCTTCTCTGGGATCCAGGGGGTTCAGTGTACAGATTAACTACAGCTACCAATAAGAGGAAAATTTATTTTTATACTAAGAGCTATAAAACAATTCCTGGCAAACCTAGTGATGATGTTTGCATTTCCCAACTTTGCTTTAAAAAAACGATCTAAAATTGCCAGTTTTGTGCATGCAAGAAGTAAAACAATTGCTTGTTTTTATTAATAGTCACACCACATGTTCTTACCTCCAGTAGCTTGAACTTTAAGGTCATTGTTATTCCCTGCATATGTGAACAAGGCCCTGAAATTCACACAATTAAAAATTTATTTATTGGTCACAGCATGGGTCTCGCATGAGTTAGCAGCACTGCATGAAACAACAATGCAGACACATGTTAAAAAATCACTTTATTTAAATAATTCCAAAAGTAGCAGCTTGAATTAAAAGCGCTGTCACCACAACCAGCTTACTTCATGCAACCATACATAGTATACAAAAACACAACATATTTGAGAAAAAAATAGTACACCTTACATAACTCATGATTTTCAGGACCAGGCCACAACACTAGGACACATCTCATCAGTTCACTTAACACATCTGGGACAATTTTGAATGCTATTATTCGTAACACTTTCAGTACCAGGAGGTTTTCCATGGGAAAACTAGCTGGATACCAGTCAGTTTTGGGGAGTTTACAATATTTATTCCAGTTCCATAAAACATCTCGTAATTACAGCCCAAACACATGTTTCATTGTTAAATGTGCTATTTTTCATCATAGTTTTTATATGTAACTTTCATGCGAAAAATATTTAGAGCTAGTATCTGACAGAAGTCAAATTCATATTAGTATATAGCCCATTATATGTTCCGTAAAACCCCACTCTACATGAGTGCATATGCTGACACTGAAACTGGTAAGCACAACTGATTATATTTTAATTGAAAAAATAAACTGCTGAGATTCTCACACAAAGCGTTCTAGTGCCCAGGAGTATTTGCATTCTTTGTACTTGTTTTGCACCCCTTGCTAAAAAGAAAAAACATTAATCCTTGTTGATCACTATAGTTAGTGTATCATAAAATTCTACTGGGGGTTAATTAACACAGTATATACCCAAAAAAACAACAGCAATTTTTGACTTAACAGAAGTATCACTCACCATGAATACTTACTGTATTGTAGGAAAAAGTATATTACAAATTACATTTAAGATTTAATTCTGTGAGCAAAAGGATTTTCACATTTTGTTCTTTGCAGTTTTTGATAGATAACAATTGAGAATAAATTCTTTAGATTTGATGAATATAAATGACAAACGTTAGTATATATCAACAGCCAATAAACATGGAGTCACAGTGTATATAGGATGTGTTTGCATTTTAGGAGAGTCTTCCCAAAGACCACAGATCAACATACGTCATACATTAAAACATTTATTTCCACTTTTGAAAACTTACATATTTAACTTGTAGGGGATGCCCTGTATTAAAAAAAAACACAATGAAAATCGCAAAGGATTGAAGAATCAAGACAAGATGGAATCTATTTTGTTTGCTAAAACTGTTTATGGATTCTATAATGAATAAGTTGCAAAAATCTGAAATCTTTAAAATGGATTTGAATATGAAATTTTGTGCATAGCATAAACTTGTGCCCAAAATATAAACTGTGCCATAAGATTGCAATTAAAATTATAAACAAAGCACTGCTGCAAATCCTGCTCATGCAGTCAAAGTTTTTGGTCCTGCAGCATGAGTGTGCAACCACATTTTTGCACCCCTGCTTTAACATCAAACAAACCAGCATTCATTAAAACTTTGGAGTAAGCAGGGAATGCACACACTTTGTTTTGATATGTAAAACAGCAGGTTGTTCATGGAACTATAGTTTTATATTCCAGTTGCCAAATATTACCTACTTAAACATATTTCAAAAAACATACTTTAATAACACTTATATATACATTTCACACAGATTTAGAACAAGCCCAATTTTAATAAATATTCCATCACGTGAGATCCATTTTTTCTCGCTGAAACATTTCGTTCATTTGTCTTACAGTTGTATTAAAACTTGCCATAACAGTGTGTTTTAGCCTATATTTTCAAACATTCTGACCAAAATGACTTAATTTTTTTTTTGGTCATTTCAGAAACGATTCAGTCTATGACTGAAAAAAAACAGCATGAAATATGATAGGACACTTAGAAAACTAGCTGCCTCCAGTCCTAAAATTTTAAACATTCAAAGTGAGAACCTCAGTGGAATTTTTGAAACAAACATAAGGTGCTATAGCATTAACTTATCATTAAAGAAAAAATGCCAAGCAGCTAGCAGAGTTCAAAAAAGAGGTTTGTAGTAACAACAGCAACTGAAGTGCAATTAAGTGGGAATGCATCAATCTTGAACACTGCTTACACTCTTCCAACTCAGGGAAAACATTACATCACTAATTACTTTTAGCCTAATGTCTATTCAACTACAGCAATCTGTAGTAAAAACAACAGCCAATAAAAACTATCTTTAAATTTAGCAGTTTACTATGTTAGTATAACAATTTAACTTCTCAAAATATTAGAACACTTACCAATCAGTGTCGGATGCATCACTGAGAACATCATTGTAAGCAGCAACAAGCTCTTGCTTATTGGGAAAGAAATTTACACTCATGATGAGAGCATGTAAAATAACTTTTAAACAAACTAGGTCTGAAAAATAGTTTTGAAAATAACAAAGGGGTGTATAAAACATTCACGAACAATCATACTTTTTATATAAACATGACCAGGTCCAACAACTGTGATTAGGATTTTCATTACGCAAAGCAATGTCAGTGTACAGACTTAAAAAATTCAAGCAAAAGCACTCAAGGTGGTTAACTTTGTATAATTTGGAAGCCTGTTAGTCAAAACTAATCTGAGAAGCTAATTCTTTGCAAAAGACACCAAGTCCATAAAAGTTTATCATATAAACGCATTTCTTCAAAGCAATGTTGCGACATAAAGCATGCTCTTTGTAGCTGTGGCATTCATCAATCAATTGGGTTTGTATTCACTTGCACTGTCAAATTTAACTGTGAATTGCTTTTGTAAATAACACAATGAGTACCCTACTGCAATCATTTCAGCTATTTTACAAAATGTGTTTCACATGGTTGCATACTAAATCCATGGCTCCACAAAATCCAATGCTTCAACTTTTCTCAAAGCACACATTTTTATTTCTGCAGCATAAAACAACACCTGCACAAATGGCAAACACAGTACTCGGTAAGACAGTTAGCCCCTACAGTATTTGATGATAGTGGCCGTGCAGCTAAGGACAAACTGTATGTTCTAGCGATGATACTACAAACATGAAAACATTGCCATCAACATATTAGGTAAAAAAACATGACTTAATCAGTGCTTGCTTTCTTACTTCAGGTATATCTATGATAAAATTAGGAGGCATTAGATACATCGGGTTATTCAGACATACAATGCACAAATGCTACAACCAAGCTTTGTAGTTTTGTATATTATGTATGTGCATACACTAAAAACTCCAGCAGCATGCCAATGTCATCTGGTTTGCATAAATAAATTTGCCAATGCATTTGGTAATACCAAGCTTTTTGCCTTTTATCATCAAGAACATAATTTACTAGAAAAGCAGAGTACAATTTCAGCTTGTGACCTTTGAGCATGCTGAACAGGCAAAAGCATGTTGAATCAAATGAGGAAAACATTGCAAAACTGGTTAACTTAGATTCCAGTTTAGGCAGGACTGTCTGTCAAAAACAGTTGATAATTTCCAACTAATAGTTCTTTAACAACATAACTGTCTAATCTAATGATCAGATTAAATTCCAAATCTTAAGTTTACAACAACAAACTTCACATTATTTCCACATGATACATGTTCCAAGGTTTCTGCACTTCTTGTTTTAGCATGAAGTTTATGATCACAATTTACACAAAGGTTCCAGTTGGTGGTAAAGAAATAACAATTTGATTATCGAGTTACTTTTCTAATGAAAGTATTCATTTTTTGGTAAAGTATTCTTCAAGTGTACAATTTTAAACTCTTTATAAAGATAACGTTACAGCATTGCACAACTTTTAAATATTTCAGGTTAAAAAATCAGATGGCAGGGCATTTCAGTGACCAGTGCATAGACTTTTACAAGTATGATAGTATGATTATGTTTCCTTACATACTGATATAATTTAGACAGAACCTTAAACAAACTTAAAAATGTTGATCATTCGAGTTCATAAACAATTAGCAAGCAAATTTTCACATTGGATTAACTTCAGCAACCCACAGTTCTTAAAAATGATAAGTGGTAAGAAAAAACTGTTTTTGTTTTGTAAAAATAATAGTAAAGATATAAACTATTAAACCCTACCTGAGATAGAAGATGAATACTTAGAAACCAAAAGTGAATATCATGATATAACTCATTTAATCTCCTGAACAGCAATAATAAATGCAAAAACGTGTTATTTTCATGTCAACATGAGACGTTCAGGCAAAAATATTGATCAGCTAGACCAGGGGTTCTCAAACTTTTGGTGTTATGGAGCCCATGAAGAGATGGACCGTAATTTACGGAGCCCCACAATAAATTTCTAAAAATAAAAACAAAAAAAAAACGGATAGCTCGCGGAGCCCCGAGGTTTCTCTCGCGGAGCCCTGGGGCTCCGTACGGAGCACTTTGAGAACCTATGAGCTAGACCACAATGTTGTCAGAGATGAACAAGATCATGAAAGATAACACTACTTTCTCACCCAATATCATGAGCTATAATTTTTTGCATTCTGATTCTGTAACAAATGCTGGGGGAGCAGGTGTCTACATTCATGATACTATATCTTATCGACTGTGAACAGATATACCAAACTCATTACATTCTTCTGTAAGTCTTTGGATTGAGGTTACTGCACATAAAAAGCAATACATATTTGGTGTTATTTACAGACACCCTAACAATAATATTAATGCCTTTACTGAAAGTATTAGTGAAACTCTACATTACCCAAGTGACTTAAAGGTGCCATTTTTGTTGGTCGTAATGTCAATATATTAACTTACTCCACCACAAAATAACACTTCCAATTAGAAACTATATAAGCAGCTGTGGCTGCCTACAACTGATTACTAACCCAACTAGGATAACACCTACTAGTTGTACTCTCATCGATCATACATATACAAATTTTCCAACTGAGAAACTTACCCCAGGTATCTTGATAAATGATCTATCTGATCACCTGCCTGTATTTGTTTTTATAAATGTAGGCCACTACAAAAATGGAAGTCAAAAAGGTATACTACGCTTGACTATTCCAAGTTTGACTCAGAAACTTTTGTAACTAAAGTTCATGAGGCATTGAAGCAACTCCAAATTGACCAAACTAAGCCCCAAGTGCAGCCCTAGACTTGGGCATTCTGTTACTTAAGCAGTACCTCAGAGAGCAAGCCCCTGTAAAACTGCTTACAAAATCCAAGAAACAATTGGCACACAAACCATGGATTACTACAGGCCTTCTTGCATCAATAAAAACCAAAAACAGTTTGTATAGAGCCCTGGTACAATCTAGATTCAAAAACCAAAATGCCCAGGAGAAATACAAAAACAAGGTGACTCATTTATTGGAGGAAAGCAAAAGAAACTATTATCAATCACAGTTTTTGTCTTGTGAAACTGACTCCCAAGAAAATGTGGAAATTAATTAATAACCTCTTAAGCTCAAAAGCAAAAGAACTATCCTCTCCAGAAAAACTGTGATTCTGTAAACCTAACCTATACTTGCGTCGCAACCATTTAAGCAATGGCCAGTATATTCAACAATCATTTTGTCTCAATTGGAAAGAAGCTAGCAAGCACATTTCCTCCTCCTAACATCAGTGCTTACGCTGTAGTATGTAGTGGACCTGAACTGTCATTTGTGTTACATGAGACTTTTACTGAAGAGGTCATTACTGTAATCAACAGCTTAATTGAATCCAAAAGCACGAGGCAAAGTGGTACTCCTATTCATATTCTAAAGTTGTGTAAGAATGTCTCATCACCCTTTCTAGAGCAAATATTTGACCTCTGCATAGAGGGAATATACTCTCAAAGCCTAAAGTGTGCAGAAATTGTCCTAATTCATAAAGGTGGTCAAAAAGATGTATGCATGAATTACAGACCAATATCTCTACTCTCAACCAATTGATAAAATTTTTGAGAAATTTATCTATAATCGCTTGTACTCACATATCGAACAGAACGAAATGTTTTCCAATGATCAGTGCAGTTTTAGAAGTGTGATATCTACTTCCTTGGAAGTGTATGACATGGATGAAAGCCTGCTGCAGAGTGCTGAAGATGGTCTAACGACCTGTGCTGTTTTCTGTGATTTTTCAAAAGCAGGGCCCCCAAACTGCGGCCTGCGAAGCCATTTTGTCAATGATGAAAAAAATATTGAAAAACTAAACTGCGAAATGTGTTTACGAAAAATTTGTCGGTTTGGTAGAATATAACATATACTGAATCAATCACATTGCATAAAACATCCGGCCCTCACAATATTTTTTATTAGCGTATGTGGCCCTCGGACAAAAAAGTTTAGAGACCCCTGGTCAAAAGCATTTGATACCATAGATCAGTGTAGTCGAACTGCTTTTGACCTATGGACAATTTACAAACATGAAACAGTTGGATCATTTTTTACATCACACTCCTAAATAAGGAATTCTTGTTGAAATGGTACAATTTCTTTTGAAGCTTTTGTTGAAGAGATTTCTTACTGTGTACCACAATTTCCATTTGATTTTAATAGCCAGATTTCATTATCTTTATGTTAAGGAGTCAGAAATTTTGGAAAGGTCAGAGTCGGGAATTTTGGAAAGTCGGATATTTTACCTCGGAGTTCGCAACCCTGTATGAAACAACAGATTTTTGTTCCAACAACAGATTCAAACATTCAAAAACTGAAATAGGGCAGATAAGTGAGTGCATTAGGGAAGAAATTCCAATTTTTTTCAAATCTCTATCAGTGGGATGCCTGTGGTCGAGGCTTCTCTGACACTATTGTTCCTTTATCAATACCAGTTTTAGTGGTAGCCATTAGCAGGTAGGAGAATATTGTCCAGTGTTTCACCTGCCACTCGATTTTTGTATTTGACTTGCTTGCAGCACAGTATAGAAAATGTAGGCTGCTGTCATGCACATACGTGCTTCCAAACATAAAGTGCATTTTTAGCGCAAAATCTTTCAGTTTGGGAAATCTATCTTTGCTGACTAATTTCTCAAAGCTCTGTACAGTTTGCAGGGATGGGCTCTCTACAGTTTGCAATTAACTTGGCTTGAGGACTACTTCAAGAAGGCCACATTTAGCAGATAGATAAACAGATTTATTTGGTGATACTGAGTTCATTGCACCTGATGTACAATCTTCGAGACAACGAAAGCTGGGGTACCAAAAAAATGCAGAGGTTATCCAGATAGGTGCCCCAGCAGAGGGTTAGCAGGGTGCCGCACCTTCTAATCTGATCGTAAAATAAAGAAATAAAACAAAAACAATAATGGTACACAAGAAAGGTATTATTTACTATTCTTGTGCAAATGCACTTTACCTAGCGCAAGCAATGCACTAAGACAAATGTAACCTCACATGCTTTTCAACAAATTTCAGATTTGAAGATTTTTCGTGAATGCTTCCAGGCAAGGTTGATAAAAATCATGATTTTAAAAAAAAATCAAAATATTAGGATTTTTTTGATTGAAATCAGATTTTTTTGATTTAAATCAGATTTTTTTGATTTTGATGATTTTTTTATTTACTGTGTGGAGGGTGGCCACCAAAGTAAGTTTTCATTCTAATTAAAAAGTTTGTTTCAATATAAGTTTTTTGTGCTGTGTTTCTTCCAGTACAGCAACAATTGCTATGATTGATGAAACTTTAATTATAAGTCTCTGCCTTCTTTAATAATAAGTGAAACTGATTAAAATACTTATTAAATGTGTCATAAAAATCACACAAAGCTTTAAAACTGCATATGTTTTTTGCTTGTTTTTGTTGATTTTATCACTGATTTAAATGAAATGATTTAAATCAATCAAACCTGACCAGAAATAGCTGAACTTTCATTCAAACTTTTTTGCGCTTATGCAAAATCCCTTAATGCAAATAAGTTCATAACATTGGTACTGGTGAACAAAATGAAATATTTATTGAAATGCCAATACTGAAACTACCAGTTTAGTAATTTCATTGACACTCATGGTACACATGCATAAAATGTTAAAGACCTATACTAATAATGATATATCTGTTTCATGAATCCAAAATATGTTCTATAACTATGTTTATAGTCAACAGCCTTCATATTTGACAGAATTTAAACGCAATTTTCACTTTATGCCAATCTACACTCTCAAAATTATGGCATTCACGTCATTTTTGCAGTTGACATAGAATCTGTGACATCAGGTATGTGACTTTTCGGTCTGGCCAAATCGGTCTGAGCAGTTTCAGTCTGGGGACATTTCAGTCAGACTATGAAATCCTGCAGAAATCTTACATGTTCACATTTTAAGGCAAACATACCCAAATCAATGAGAAGTTTTATTTAAAAAAATTACAAACATGATCCAAGATCCAACAGTTAATCAGTATCAACATATGATTTACATTATCATCAGCAAGCAAATTATATCATTATAGACATTTTGCAATTAAATACAAATTCTTCGAAGTCACAATTACAATTCAGATTTCATCGCAATCGTGACTCCTCAAAGGGAGTTAGTATAACACCAGCTAGAGTGACATTTCGTCTGCCTATAATCATTTAATTAAAGGAATGTAAAGTTGCTATGTACAGAAATGTCTTGACCGAAATGTCACCAGACCGAAACGGCCAGACCGAATAGTCCTGTTCGGTGTGACCACACAGTTGCTATGATTGTCTAAAACTTCAAATGGTTTCAACTTGTGTTATCATTAAAATGTTTGGCCTTCTACACTAATACTGTATAGGCTATACAGTATAGCAGAGGTTCCCAACCTGGGGTGTATGTACCCCTGGGGGTACATTTGCCTATCTGCAAGGTACATTTATTGTACATTTGCAACAAATTAAATTTGAGACATAAAAATGGAGTATACCTTTATAGTTTCAACATTCTAAAAGTTGTATTAAAATTTTAGTATAATTTTGCTATTTTACTCAGGCTCTTTGTCATAGGAAATTTTAGAGGTGCATGCTTATCTATCGAAATGCTAAAGGGGTACATGTTCAGAGAAAGGTTGGGAACTCCTGCTGTATAGGTTGTGAAAACCTATTACAATGCTAATTAAATGTGTCATAGACATCACACGAAGCTCCAAAATGACAGATTTTTGACTTTTAATATTTGATTTAAATCATGATTTTTATTGCTTGATTTAAATCATGATTTAAATCAAATGATTTAAATCACTCAACCCTGCTTCCAGGGTCACTGAAAACACTGTGGCAGGCCACATGCGGCCCGCAAGCCTGTAGTTGATCCACACTAACATATATCATGATATACTGCTGTGGAAACTTGATAACTTTCATGGGATTAGAGCAGCACTTTCCAAAGTTTGGGTCACGAAGGGTCTAAAAATGGGTCGCGAGGTGATTGAAATCTGTCAAACTTTTTTCTTTTTGTTTTTCAGGTTCTTTCAATTCCGTCATAGACTGAATTATTGCATCATACGCATTTCATTTGGCTTCGTCTGATTAAAACTGGATTATTGCATCACAGGTGGTTTTCCAAGAGTTTTGATAGCGGTGCAGCTACTAGCCGTAACTAGCCAACTATCTGCTAAGTTAAGATTTGTTGATTACAGAGGTGGAGCTCAATAGTTCATTTAATAGGTCAGTGGAGTGTCATGGTTAATAGCAAGGTTATGAAAGTTTAGCTATGTAGTAGCAGATTAATTTGAAACATTTTATCTTTCTACGCATGTAAAATACATTTTTTTCAATGTTTAGGCTTGGGTCGTGAGATGTTCATTAAACTCATATTTGGGTCACATCGTTAAGTCATTATACCCGAACTTGATTGCATGAAACGAATTCTTACTGGACTGGAGAAGAAGCATTATTATAGGCTTATTATAGGCTAACTGTCATCATAGGTATATGTCATTTGACTGCTTTTCTACATTCCGGATATTCCCCACAGCATTTTCGCATACTGTCTGCCTGGTAAGAAGGCTACAGCACCAATTTACCTTGGTAAGACTCAGCCAGGAGTCCAACTCTAGACCTACCAACACCAAAGCAGATACACTTACCAACAGACCGTGGGCCACTGTAACAAAATGAACTATATATGCAAATTCTGCTCTGTATAACTATTGCTATGTAAATTGGGTGTTTTCATAACTTCATTTCTTTTGTAAAGAAGAAGAAATGTTGTCGTACAATAATGAAAAATGTATCTTCTGCCATTTTTTAAGACTAAAATGAAGTTCCTAGCATCAGTGGTTTTTGAGTTACAGTAACAAAATTTTGATTGACCTTATGTAGACTTTTAGGTGTAAGCTTGCCACTTAGTTATAATTGGCAACACACCAAAATCACTTTTGGGCTAAGTTTTGGGACCCAAGGCAGGTGTTCAGATAGAAAATATTTTCACACCACCTCAAAATTGGTCAGAAACTGATGGCGTGGGTCATATACTTTTTATACAGTATAGTGATTATGCAACATTTTTCATAAAGTTTCAGGTATTTGACAAATTGGCAATATGCAACAAATACCTTGACCATAACTTTTGAAATACGAACTGTGAAAAACAGTTTTTTTATTTTCTATATAATAAACTCATGGATAAAGTTTGTTAATCTCATTTTTAGAACTTAAAATTCACAGGTAAGCACACTATTTTTTGACAAATTTTTACCACAGGCCCTGATTGATATCAGCAAGAATAACAACCTCTAGCTTTGCTGTTGAGCCTTCATGCAATAATCAGCCTGTTGCCACACTCTGCTTAATGCATGTTACAGTTTCAATATGCTTTCCACATTGGGTGTACTTTGATAATGACATTAATGGTAATTCTAATGTAATCAAAGATGAAAAAAGAAGCTGACATTACAGTAACTGGTGCTACATCAACTTTTGCTTTTTTCACAAGTTATCTATCAATGATAGAGTGTCAGCAAAGTGCGTTCCATGCCAGCTACTGTAGAGACTGTTAATAAATGGCTTCAAGGGGTTAAATCCATTTAAAAGCCTTCAAAAGAAGTTCGCAACCCACATGTTGTTGATCTTTGCAATAGTTAACTGCATCCACAATGTCTGTGTTTGTCTCTTACACAGTACACCACTGCAAGCAAAAATATTTTTTAATAAAATTATCAATAGTTATCATCAAATGCTTGTCTTAAAACTCGCTTTTCTTCTTCAACAAACATTTTTTCTCTATTTGCTTGTCCAACATTACGTTTCCGTTTTTCTTTATCACGAAATGATTCAGATACTTTTTGATGCTTAACTTGAAAAGCAAGTTTGTTATCTGAAATGTCTGTGTGGCAAAATCCAACAAGGTCTTCATCTTCATCTTCTGGTCTGGGCCTTTTAGTGGACCCAGTGTCAGGGGCGTCCTTATACATCTTTGACCACATTATGGCATGGTCCACTATGTTCTGTTGGTTGTTGGTGTCCACTGGTTTGGAATGAGGCATTATAAGTGTTTGAGGTATCTGTTTTGCAAGAACAATATCAGGTCTTTTGTCTTTAACATTGGGCTTGCTTTCTACAGCAGGGAGATCAGATTCCCAAGGTTTGATTTCTTTCGGAGGAACATAGGGTGGTTTTTTAACTAGTTGGTCCCAATCTACATCATCATGCAGATGACTAGTAACAAAGTCAGGCATTTTGGCAGTAGCCAAGGCTTGCAGTGGAGGTGGAAGACTAGAACCTTTTAGTTTTGGACATGACTCAGAAGTCTGCGTGATACTTCCAAGGTCATTGTTTTCTTCTGATGATGAAGTGCTATCTTCATCACTGGAAGCTGCAGCAAAAAATGACAAAGGATTTCCAGACATGTCTCAGGTAACCTTATTGTTCAGTTCACTATGCAAGGGTAGACATCACTATACAGAGCCTGGTTTGAATACAAACATACCTACAACATTGAAATAATTTTTGCAGACATGTTAAATATACAAACTGCATAGAAGTTGTTACATATTTTCAGATTTAAATTGTTAATCCTATAGAACAGGGGTTGAATACCTGTGACCCACGTGAACATTTAAACATGGCCTGCATCAGAATTTTTGTTACCTAAGTTAGAACACAACATTGCATCAAAACAAACTCTATGATAAGAAGAGATATAGACAATAAGTCAAGTCTCTCTTGCTCCTTGATATAGGTTTCTCTCCTAACTTTTCTTTGGTTTGGAAGATAAATATACACCCTGCAAAACAAGGACCACAGCATACTTGCTATGATGCTAAAACATCATTTGATGAATTCATATTTTTAAGCATCTAACATGCTCCTTATTTTCATAAAGCTTGTTGATCCCATCTCTACGCTTGTAACAGTTTATGTAGCATTGACCTTGATGTTAAACCACCTATAGTTTTGATTAAAAAAATCGCAAGTTTTAGATCCGAACTCTTTTGTGGGCGATGTCATAATAGGGGTAGGTTTAGGCCTTTCTTGCACCACGTCTTCAGACCCTTGGCCCTTACCCTAAAGGAAAATACTTTGTTTCTTAAAAAAATAGGTGAAAATGTGTCTATAGAGCCATTGATTGACTAGCTAATGTTTGTGGTTCAAGAGTTATGGCCCAAAAAATACAATCCCTTTATAAGTCCTTAAGAAATTGGTTAATTATAATTTTTTGGCCATAAGTTACCAACCACAAGGACTAGAAAGGCCAACCAAGGGCTCTAAAGACACTCCTTTCACAGCTACAGTCATCACGAAAAAGACAAGAAGGGTTACTATAATCAAAGCAAAGGTTATTGAAATTGACAAATCATCTCTCGATACAATCACCTTGCTTTCACAACAGTATGCATCTGTGATGAACCANTATAGGCAATCATTCACTTTAAGGTTTTAGAGTTGGAAGGACTGAATGGCCGTGCACGGTTTTGGGTTTAGAAAAACNAAGAAAGTATATCTTGTTTTGTAAACTGTGTGTGGTTTTATATCTTGTTTTGTAAACTACGTGTATAATTGCAATGTACTTTCCAGAAAGTACATTACAATTATCCATCAATTGGTTGGTCACGTGTATTTTTGGTGCCTCTTATGATGGCTGACTGTAGGCTAGCTCGGCAGATGCCACAAAAGTATTGTAATATGTTTTTCTATATTATTGTGTGGCAATCATGATTTAGGCATGACAGACACTTTTCCTTATCTGTGCATCACTTACTAAGGCGATGATACACTGTATTTGCACATGTCATACTCAACTTTAGCATTTTGTATTTGTAACTATATTACTGACTGGTTGATCACAAGTTATCAAGAAATTTTCTAGTTGATCCCAGTCAAAGACAAGTTGGCCACCCATGAAATAGACCAACGGTGGGCAAAATGCGGCTCGCGAGCCACTTGGGGCTCGCCGACCTTTCGTTTGCGGCTCTTCATTTCTACTCCAGTGCCGTACTCCAGTCCTAGTTATGAAAGTTATTGGACT
>JGI24021J15306_10005253_pt1 | contig 15342 bp, 14 predicted proteins | sample Ectturendosymbi1_FD_15306 | JGI IMG/M metagenome (IMG submission 15306)
CAATGAAATTTATCTGCTTTCACGCAAACAACGATATCTTGAACTACTTGCGCCGGAGGAGTTCCTTCAAACTAATCCAGAAACAACTTGTTTTTTCAGTGGTCAGAGAGGCCGAATGGTTTCTTACATTTTATTTTTACATTTTTTCAGCGTTCTTTCAAAATACAGTAGAATCTCATTTTGCAACCATCTCGATGAAGCGTGAACTCCGCTATTACAGACACTTCATACCACCAGTTTTGTTTTGTTACGTGAACCGCAGTGAAACGGAACGTCGCTATTTGGAATCGGGGCCACGACACGGGGATCCAGCTACAGTGGAATTTATAATTCAGGAAGCGATCACATTCAAAACTTACAATTTTTCAACGCGACACTCTCCATTCAATACCGACGATTGTAACGTACAATCCTGTTTTTTTACGTATTACTGCCTTCCTCTTGCGTCAAACTCCACAAGATATTCCTGATGGCATAGATTATCACATCTCAAATTACGGTTTGCTTTGTTGAGCTTTTAATCTCGTTAGTAAGCTCATCATGGCGAAACAAGTTCAAAGTTTAGGCTTTAATTGAGGTTATGCGAAAGTGGATACGGAATAGTGTTTCTAATTTTTATCGCAAATCCAATGACCAGACGTTTTTGGAAAAATACGAGGAAAAAGGTAATAAGAGAAAATATACGTCATTACAAAGTTTATTTCTGTAGTTTTATTCTGAGTATACATAGTGTACGTAAGAGTAACGCGAAACATACCTACCTTGATTGAAATATAGGAAGTTGCTCAATTATACGCGACACTGACTGGACAGATATAAACGATGTACCAGTTTTGTCTCTTACCTGCAAAAAATAATCTGCAATTTGTTTCATCTTTACCACCAGGTTGCACGGGAAGATAAACAAAAGCTTTAATAACGCGATTAGCAAACCGGAGCACAGTTCAGTCACTTACGTAGAATCGCATCCAACAACTGATGAAACAATTTCTGCATGGATAATTACACTTAAGGAAATCGAGGGTTTCATCTGTTTTCCAGTACAATTGTAAGCTTCTGGCTACCATCCATTATTTGCATGAGTGCCTCGTGCATTGTAGACAGAGGTTAACACATCCACAAGCACCACGTAACGTGCACTAATGAGCGATACCCATTGTGCAACATACAATCATTTACGAGGAACCGGAATCAAAACTTTTCCTTTAAAGGACTATCGTCTTCATCAATGTCAAAAAGGTAGATTGTTATGATTCTATTTGAATAAGAGCTGATGATGCCTACTTTGTAGGCGAAATATATACTCTGTAAGATCTTAAGTGTCTGATTCTGCGCTGAGAATGGATTTATTTCAATAGACAGGTAGGTTGTTACTGATCCTAAAATTTTCATCTGTCCACCACGTAGAGTTGCCAATCGTCATTTATCTCAGAGGACAGCCCTTAATTTCCTCTTATGTCTTTATCCTTTTTGAAATTGATAAAGGACGACAGTATGTTCTTTATCTTCAAAATTTTCCATAAATTAGGATTAACCTTGTGAAATACCTAAACCGGTTGTCTAGCAAATACCAAGACTGCAACTTCTTTGAAATTGAATACACGGGTGTTGTCGTGTTGCAACCTCTCCGCTGGTGTTGCGTTGAATATGTGATTCACCACGAACGGGATGTGCGTGAAGAACAACAAGATATACACGTGGCGCGAACAAGCAATAATAGAGTGATCTCTATTGCGGCGCATGATTTCTATTGTTGCTTGCTGCCACAATGCGAAGCTTTGCGCACATGCCGCTCGGGCTTTCCGATCGCAGCAAAATGGTGCTGTGACCAGGATGTGGAGGTCGTGCTGTGTGAAGCCTTCACAAAAAGAACGTGCGATCGGTGCGGTTCGTTGTAAAAATGAGGGGATGTTGTTGCAACCTATCGGTTGGCGTTGCGTTGCTTGTGTGATTCACCAGGAACGGGATGTGCGCGAAGGACAGCACCCATATGTATGTGGCGCGAACAAGCAATAATAAAGTGATCATGACATGTGAACTCTATTGTTGCTTGCTGCCACAGTGCGAAGCTTTGCTCACTTGCCGCTCGGGCTTTCCGATCGCAACAGTAGTAAAGCAACACAGAAATTCAGATGGCCACAAGTGTAAATCAAGAGCTATTGATTTTATTTCTGTTGGGTATTTTTTTGCGTTTATTGCTAAGGTAAATTCGTACTACATCAGTGTTTCTGAACCTTTCCAACACTGCGGACACCATTACTAAAGACACTGGATTGGGGTCGCCTCGTCTGCGCAACCTAAAAAAGATGTTCACTGATTTTTGTGCTGCCGTTGTTGTGAAGTGCATCCGAGGGTTAAAAGAAACCACTTTCACATTCCTTCTGGGACCCTCAGATTTTTCACTGAGAACCACTGTTCTGTATCGTCGTAAGCATTCAAATATATATACGAGTAGACATATATTAACAGCTCGACAAAAGCTTACTCATCGCGCCATTTTAAAGTCAAACATACAAAATTTGATTGCGAGCACGTACTATCACATGCTAACTTACTTTCTTGCAGATTTTATGAAATCCTTTTCTGGGAATTTCCATAGCTTGACAGATGCAATCCACCGTGACGGACACACCTCGCTCTCTGCATGCTATGAACAAGCACACTCCTGCGATGAAACAATGTGTCTCTTACAAGGTTGCTACAAAATCAGGTGTTATAACGCTTTTTAAAAATCTTAGTGGGCGTGAAATAATAAATTTTGCATAAACTTCTTGTTCCTTTCAAAATGCACCCAAAACTCTGATGTCATGTTGCTTAGCGATATGGTAAGCCGCCGAAAGACTGCAGTGCCCAACTGGGGTGATCATTCCCACAGACAGAGACAGGAAGAAATGCACCAACTACCGCGGCATTTCCCCTCACAGCCTCCTTGAAAGAAGATGTTACTAGATTAGGGGTGTCCAAATCTAGTTTTTTTCCGGTCATAGACCGACTTTTTTTGAACGATCGAAAAAAATCAAGGCAATTCGGTCACTATGTCCGAAAATGCAGACAAATGAATACTGTTATGGCAAGTTTCAATGATACTGTGGGACATATGCACGAAATGTCTCAGCGAAAAAAACATGCCAATGGCTTATGTCAGTGTTGAGCAAACATTTTCTACGAAGGGCCACATTGAAAACTTCGCTGCTACTGGGGATCGCGTATATTACATCTATATAATCGTTTCAAAAGATTTAACAAAAACTTTTTTACATTAGTTAGCACATATGAAGCTAACAATAGTCACTTCCGGTTGAGTAATAATGTGGTTTCGAATGAAAAGTGTGCAATAAAATCTCGAAAATTCTAAACACAGACTCGAACTATGTGCTATCTGTGTACATGTGGCCGCCCTGTGGGCCGCACAAAATGCCCTCGCAGACCGCATGCGGCCCGTAGTTTACCCACTCCTGGCTTATGTGGTCCTCGCACAAAAACGTTTGGAGACCCCTGCGCCAGATAAGTGAATCAAACAAAGCTATAGGAAACTATGCGGCTTTCGTCTGATCGTAGCACTGCAGATCAAATTTTCGCAATCCATCATCTTGAGAAATCTTAGGGAGTATGCCAAAGATGTCTACGCTTTAGTCGACCTCGAAATGGCATACCACCAGGATTCGCGATAAAAACTTTGGGATGTTTTGCGGAAATACAGTGTTGACGGCCACCTGTTACTGGGTGCCATGTTACTGCATTCCTGGTTAGAAGTTTGTGCTCGTTTCGGGAGTTGAATTACCACCATTCTTCTTTCTTTTGAGCGAGTTGTTGAACCACTGCTTGGCCGCACTAGATCTTGGGGCAGGTGTTGAGCAGCGATTCAATTGTCTCATCGTCCAGCACCGTCAGGCCATGCAGTCCATGGGTACTGGACTCCGAAAAGGGTGTGTGCTGTCAACACTAATTTTCAGTTTACATTAATCGGATAGACCAGTGGTCTTCAACCTTTTTTGTTCAATCACCCGCCTACAGGAACTTTGCTTAAAAATCGACCCCCACTTATGATTTCAGTGTTGTCTAAAATAATATTTTATTTGGAAAATAATTAAATGCTAATGAAATATGAGCGGGCAATCTAGTTGCATAAAAACGAACAAACAAAACAAATGCAATTGCTGAAAAGATGTTATTCTTTTCCAAAAACAGGTGGTTCCCACCAGGGTTGCGGAGTCGCAGGTTTTTGGGTGGAGTCAAATTTCTAAGAACACTAGAAGCTGCAGTCGGATTTTTTATCGGACACCGACACTCCAATTTAATCATTTTGTACATTGCACTCCCAAGTTAGGAATCCCAACTCGTGCCTGTTGAAAGCTGAAACGGTGCAATTTCTTTTGAAACCTATGTTGAAACGGAGAATTCTTGCTGTCATCACGATTTTCATTGATTGCTAGTTGCTACAAAATTGTTGACAGCCTAACTTCATTCACGTTATGCTAAGGAGTCGTAGTTGGAAAAATTTAAAAGGTCAGAAAATTTTGGAAGCTAGGACTTGCAGTCGGACCTTTTACCTCCAACTCCGCAACCCTGGTTCCAACTACTGTGAACCTTGCCCCCGGCTTTTTATCTGCAAATTTTTCAAAGCAGTTTGCAAGTTGGTCAGCTTAAGTTGTATGGCGTTTCTCCAAGTCTTGTTCATGTCAAGACGATTGCGTTATTTACTCCGCATGTGCAGTACATGGTTGAAACCTTGCTCAGCAATATACTTCGTGGGGAACTCCAGTAGTATTAAAAGCTTAACTTATCCCCAAACCTCCGGAAAACGCTCACTGCACTTGATACAAAAAGTCTGACCATCCGTGTTAATAAAATATGGTCACGGCTTTATCGTCGCTTTGGAATTCGATGAAAAGTTCCTGGAGGTAGAATCACAATCGCTTATGTTAGTTAACTGGCAAAAAGGCAATTTATCCAGTCACTTTCTACGCAATCCAACTTTCGGCGTGATCTCCACAACAGAATGACTTCTTCACAAGCCTCAAAATAGAGGTGGCGAAAACGATTTCTTGGAATTCTTAGTTTAGCAAGGTGAAGGTGGTTGGACTTACTCGCCGGTTTAAGTTACCCCTTACCCAGCCTATTGTTCTGTTATACTTTTGTCATTAGTAAGATGAACACAGTACAGCTATATCCACAAGCACAGGGAAACTCTCGAACTGACTGAAAAACACGATATGCCCGTTTTAGAACACGGCTAACCGTAATTAATTTTACTCGTCGCTCTTCTTTCGTATGAGCAGCGACCCTCAAGCGATCCCTACAAGTCGGTCCAACCAACAAACACCCTCTGGGCCGGGAGACACCAAGTCGTCAAGGGAGTTTGGTGGCCGGAGGGCTTCGCAATGATAAATAATGTGGTGTGCTGTTTGATTTTCTTCCCCGCATATGCACGAGGCTGTCTCTCTCAGACCCCACTGACACATGATAGAGCCGAAACGTCCAACTCCAGTTCTGAGCCTGTTTACGGCGACCCAGAGGTTACGGGGGAGGTGGGAGCCAGGTGAAAGGCCGATGTTTGGGCTCAAGCAAAACTGGGAGGGAGGTGTAATGTCCTTCCATGTGTTCATCCATGATCGTTTGATCTCAAACCCAGAGGCTTTTAGGGTGGCAGCGTGGCGGTGGAAAAGGCGCCTCGACTCGACTTCAGACGTAGAGGTTGGAGGTTCTGCAGGTCCGGAATAGAACCGTACAGAGGGTGTTGATTGTTCAATGCGGCTTGGCATCCCAGTCTATATGTAAGCTGTTCATCCCAGTCTATATGTAACTTGTCGCCCTGAGCATGAGTCTAACCGACAACCCTCGGCATAACAGCAATAGAAATTTCTCGCTCAGCCAAGTTCACTCTGCTATTGCTGTTTCGAACGCATCCACATCGCAATCAGGTCGCCACAATCGCTACGTAAATTGTCTCGCAACAATCTTTTTCCGCGTATTTTTTCAATCGAATGCACTTAGTTCCATTGTTTTACTCAAGTAAACAGGAGCGTAACGAGCACAATGCCCAGGGCGCCAAAACTCCCAACAGTTTCGCAAGTACTTTCTTCAATACAGTGCACTTGCTCCCGAAAAACCTTAGGTTTGAATATGGGAGCGCCGAACTTGTTTCTTGTAACGGGTGCCATCTAACCTCAGCACGCCCATAGTTACGAACCAAAATTTGTAAAATACATCATACGAACTATGCCGTGTTTTGCGCTTACGATATGTTTTGGCACTGCACTTCCAAAAACTACCATATACGAAGTCTTGTTTCAAGGCAGTATTCCTAATGATAAGACAGGCTACAGTTGCAGATATTTGTGACAGCTCATTGCGAAAAATCAGTCTAATCTTAATGACAACTTTTGGTTAATATTCCCAATTGCAGCGAAAGTCGATGTGATGATTTATTGGTGGTGTTACGATCGGAAAAGCCCGAGCGGCATGTGCCCAAAGCTTCGCACTGTGGCAGCAAACAACAATAGATATCATGCGGGGCAATCACTCTACGCGTACGCTAATCTTTACCTTCAATTGTTCACATGTTAGTATCGGCAGAGCTTGCACGCCACGATCACTCTATTATTGCTTGTTCGCGCCACATATACGTGGTGTTGTTCTTCGCGCACATCCTGTTCGTGGTGAATCACACAATGAATCACACAATCAACGCAACTCCAACCGAGAGGTTGCAACAGTGGTATGTTATGATTATTGGACCATTTTAGTATCTTCCAAGATACTAAAGATATTTATCTTTAAAAAATGGAGTTCAACCGATTGGGTATTTTCCGAAATGGAATTCAGCCGATTGGGTATTTTCCGAGAGCTATACCAGTAGGCCTATAGGTCGCTTTCAACCAATAGCATATTATAACGAACTAATGCATGCTATTGCAGCCTACATGAGAAAAGTCCAAAATTCGGCGTGTGCTGCTATACATACAGGCTTGAAAATGTTATTTCTTGATGTCCCCTGTTTGACACTCCTAATACAACGACTGGGTCAACTAACGACCAAACTATTTATTGCAACACGTTCTCCATTATTTTTATCTTATTTTAAACATCAGGCTTAAAAACATAGCTGGAAATTCGTGAGAACCGCAGTGTTTGGCTCCCAACCAGTAACACTCTCCGTGGTCTTGGATATTTAGCGCAGTGAAGCGTTACACAGAATAATGTTAGTTTGATTGTTACACCACTAGTCCTATATCTTGTGCTTCACAACCTTTCTTACGCACATGTTCAGTCGAAAGTGCATCAAATAATTTGGTTCCAAAGTGGCAAATATAGTTTTTAGTTTTGGAATCATTCAGAATTTCAGTACATCCTAACTTGCCGAAATCGTCTCCTGGAAACTGAAATCGCCCCCCAAATCGGGTAAATCACAAAATCTTCCCCGTAACGCATAAAATCGCCCCCTGGGGGACGATTTCGCCCCCGTTGAAGACCACTGGGATAGACGGTCACAGCCGAGTCGATGATGGTGTCAGTGGTGGAAGCTGCATGATCAACCGTTTGCTTTTTTGGGACGATTTGGTGCTGATTTCATTCTCTGAACAGGGCTGTCAACATGCACTTGATCGACTTGCAGCTGCGTTGCAATCAAGCAAAATGAATATTAGCCCTAAAATACCGCAGTATTATTTTTCTCCAAAAACCCAAGTTAGCGTACGCTTAAAGCAAGTGACAATACGTGGCAGCAACTCTACAAGTTAAGTTGCGGTGAAATTCATGAGTCATGGAAGGTAGGAAAAGGAGGCTGAATTATTATGCAGCAAACGCAGTACTGCATGAGATTCACCTTTCCGTGGTCACAAAACAGGAGCGTTTTAACACCACAAAGCTGTCAGTTTTCAAATCGTTTTTGATCCAAACCCCTCCCCCGTATACTCAAAAATCTTGGGTATTGACTGAAAGAGCGCTTGCTTAACTACACGCAGCAGAGATTGATTTTTTGCCAAGAATTCACGACGTGACAGTTCTCAACAAAGTGTGCAGCTGTGAAATTTATTAGGCAATGAAATGTCACTCGGACATTTTTATCCGACTCTAGAAGTCCAATTGAATTATTTTTTATATCTCACTCCTAAGTTAGGAATCGTAACTCGTGCCGTTTGAAATGGCACAATTTCTCATGAAACAGAGAATTCTTGCTGTGCAGCACGATTTCCATTGATTACTAGTTGCCACAAAATAGTTGACAGCAGAACTTCATTGACGTTATGTGAATGAGTCGGAGTTAGTGCCGGAAATTTTGGAAGCTAGGTGTTGATGTCGGACATTTTACCTCCGACTTCGCAACAGTAACAGCCATGGTAAAGCGACGCACAGGTCGACTATGTGTTGTGATTAAATCTCTGATCTGCCTTGGCCCCACCTTGGGGTTTAGCAGAACTATCGTAGGTTGATGAAAACTGAGTTATTCGCGAACTCCTGGGGTTGCTGCCCCTGCGACCGTCCCGAGAGGAAGAGCGTGTATTAAAAGAGAAAATATATGCGACATGGGTAAGCACCGTTTACAAACTTCAAAACTGACATGAGCAAAGCATGCTCAGAAATGCAAGGCAAATTTTTATCAAATGAAGAAATTGAGCATGGAACTGAAATCCGAGGCGGACAGCACATTTGAGAACGCTTTTTTGCGTGATACACAAGATCTCATATAAACCCAATTACTAAAGGCCACGGGTGGTTAAGGAACGTTCACGTATTAAATAAAAATGAAAACACACCTGAAAGGCGCATTTTGTTGACACGCCACGAATCGAAAACCTTCTCGCGACAGAGGTTACTAAATGTTTGAAATGCAGCATCTGCAACATCCACATCATGCGTGAACCTCCTTACGGCTTTGACAATTTTTGTCCTGTACTTTTCTAAGCGCTTTCCTAATCTGCAACAACAAGGCTGTGAACGTAAATGGCGTCCTGCGGTACGCTGGATGGTTGCAAGGAGTGAAATCCCTGAAAAACATTAATTCATTCATTCATTGTGAGCCCAACAAAATATTTGGGGCAAAGGCTAAACTGTAGTGACCCATTGCTGTCAGCGTCAAGTGGATTTTTCAATTCTTTTGTGGATTTGTTTTATTTTGAATTTCGTTTTCAGTTTTCTTTTTTAATCTCATTTTTTATTTCCTTTGGATTTCAATTTTTTTTCAAAATTTCATCAAAATGAAATTAATTGAAAATGCAATTGAAAATCTACTTGACAGCAATGGTACACCCTACCAAACTAAAACTAGGCGTGCAATAGATTAAACATAGCTTTCATTGCTTGAGTATTTGAGGTACTTCAGATCTGATGTTGTCTTAAGTAAAACAAAGCTGAAGCAATTACTGGACAGCAGGGTCATCTAAGCTCCGATGAAATTGTCCTTCCAGTTGTTGCGCATGGGACAGATCTTGTTTTGAAACAAGACCTACACGAGAAAATTCAAAATTTGTTCCATCAGTAATTTGACCAATATCGCCACATTCTGAACAAACCTGCAAGTACAACAGATAAAACTGGTAAAAAATAACAGAGAAATACTCAAGTGAAACGCAATGTTTCTGCTAAGCAACAGTTGTTTTAACTGTCCTAGAATAACCTCTTTAACTTGATTTTTGGGCATCAGAACCATTTCAATAATTTAAAACCTATCTTTTAAGTTGCTAACACGGAAAAAACACTTATATACATCTATACAAGCAGTTACTATGTTACTTTTAATAACTTAAATCCCATTCGTATTTGTTGAGGTGGTAAGAATTGCAATTCTTGGTAGCTTATCTAATGTAATCAGTTAACTCTTTATTTGCGAATACATCCTTTGTAACAGTCACCATTCTTCTACCACCTTGGACACACTACTGCTACATTTCATGCTTCATCAGAAACAATTAGACAACACAGAACATGAACAGAATCTTGCAAATAATTTACATCCAAAGCAATTACCAAGGTGCTCTCCGAACCATGGCTATCTTCAACAATTTCACCGCCGCATGCTGCACATTTCATGGCAATTGGTTCAAGTCATTCAACAACTGTTTACAGCCCAAAAGAGTAAACGTTTGCTAGCAACACAATAAAACAGCTGACAAGAAAAATCAATGCAGATGAAACATATGTGACAACCTGCACATCACAAAAAAGTGTTCATAATAAACATGAAAAAAGCAGAGCAAGTATGAATTAGTTTGGTCTTCAGTAACCCTTTGAATTTTCAAGCACCAACAAAGATCTTTCATGTGGATCTGTGAAACTCATTCATTCACACCTGCTTTTCCTGTTGGATCAGGGGGGCAGCAGAATACTTCTTCTGGCTCCACACCAAGATGGGACAAATTAAGGTCAGAGATGTAATCACAGCACTTCATCTTTGGGCAACCACTGGGCCACTTTACCATGGGTGTAGCCAGCAGCCTTGTCAATCTTTCCTGTAGCATTCTGGTCATGTGGCCAAACAATAGTAGATCTGGGATCTCTCAATCTGGGATCTCCCAGAGCCTCGACATTCAGGGCTTCACAAATTTCACATTTGCGCACTTTGTTGAGAAGTGCCATTCTGTGAACTCTTTGCAAATACCTTATCTCTACTGCTTGTTCTGGAGATATCACTCCTTCAGTCATTACCCAAGGTTCATGACCATGGGTGGGGATAAGAAAAATGACTGACTTTAAAACTAAAAACTTTATGGCAGGTTTACACAGATAGTTGCAATTAAATCCTTTTGTGCCAACAGATATGTCTGCACATTTAGTGTTTACCAACAAAGATCTTCACCGGAAGCCAAGGTGTTAATAACTGACCTCTATCTACTTTTTTAGTGTCTGAAAATAATCTTATGATTTGAAAATAATTCTGTGTTTGCACAAGCAATAGGATGACATGCAGACACAGTTCAAATTGTGAGACTGTCTTATCTGAAACAGTGCAAATGAGTAGGTATTTATCACACATTGACATCACAGAAATATTATTCATTTCCAAAAAAACAGTTGGTTCCAATTAATGAAAACCTTGCGCCTGGTATTTATCTGCAAGTTTTATCAAAGCAAGTTGTATGGCGTTTCTCCCATTCCTGTTCATGTCAAGACTATTGCAGTATTTATTGTGCATGTGCAGCAGTACTACCTGGCTGAAACCTTGTTCAGCAACATATATGTTGTGGGAAATATCAGAAGAAATAATAGCTTCACTTTTCCCTAAGTTCCAGAAAAAAGCTCACTGCAGTTGATACAAATGTTTGACCATCTGTGTGAATTAAATGTAGCATGGGCTTCAGCAACAATTCATGTCTCGGTGAGACGCTCCTGAGTGGTGAAGTCGCATTTGCTTAAGATTATTAGGTGCCTGAAATGCATTTCACCCAGTCACTCTCTACGCAATCTAACTTTCAATGTGATCTCCACAACAGAATGACTTCTAAAGTGTCAAACATCAGGTGGCGAGAAAAGATTTTTTATACTTCCTAGTTTAGCTAACATTTGGGATGGTTGACTACTTGCCGGTCTTAAGTTACCCCTTTCCTAGCCTACTTTTAAAAGTCAGATGAAGAAGGCACAGCTATATGGACAAATGTAGCAAAAAGACACTGGAGTGGAAAATGACTGAAAAACATGATCAGTGTGTTTTGAAACTTGTGGCTAGGTGTAATTAATATTACTAGCCATTAATTGCTATGTAAATTGTTTTGCAACAGTCATATTTCCTGTAGATTTGCGATAGAACACACTTAGCTACAATCAATGTTTTACTCAATTTACAAATAAAACAGTTGCCAGGATAGGATTTAGGGAATCGCCCAAAAAGAAACACCTATAGCCTTAGCATGGGGCAAGATGAAAGGCATAAAGAAAATCAGAAAAAGTCACAATTCATCATAATGAAAAAATTAATAAATGGAGAATATGCAAATCCAGAGAGGAAACACTGGAAAAACACTAATTGCAGAAGTGTCTTGTCTTATTGGACTCTTTAACTGCAGTAAAAAATGGGAGTCGGCAGCAATCCACATGCTATTAGTATTTCTGCCACTACTACTCCAGAAGCCATCACTGAAATCAAAAAACATAGAACACGTCAAATACTTGAACAAAAGACTTGAATGGTGGGAACACAGAAAGCTACAAGAACTGATCTCAGAGTGTGAAGCTATTCAAACAAGACTCAAAAAATCAGTTATAAACAAAAAACAATCAGACTGGAAAACCTTCTGTAGACTAATGATTGATACAAGGACAAGTGAAAAAGGCCCTTAGATTTGTGGATAATGCCAATGACATTGCGGGAAAACATGACATCACTGCAGACATTGTCAAGAAGCTGAAGAAAACAAAGCGACTACAGATGCGCCTGTCCTGACGCAATTCAAATAAAATGGTCAGTTTGTCAGGCAAACAGCGTGCTGCTCGTAGCGTAACGGTTATGTGTTACGGCTACTATCCCAATGGTTTTCGGTTTGACTCTCACCTTGCTGATTTCGTTTCCCTTTTTTTCTTTACTTTTTTTCAGGCTTAGGTGTTACATTTAGGGGTTAGTGTTAGGTTAGGGATACAGTTAAGGTTAAGTTTTATCTTTTATGTTTAGTTCCATTCTACAAAGACTACTGCACTCTCGATGTGCGTTGCTGTTATGTCACAGGTGGCGTTTGAATAAGTTTTCAAATTTCAAGATACACAGGTGTATCTATAGCCACTGCCGAAAGAAATGCAGCCAAAAGCAGCGGAAATAAAAGGTAGTGTCTATTTTATTGGCGATAGTCTGGCAGCAACAAATCGGCTGGAACTATTGTGCTGCCAGTCGAAGATTAGGTCTCGCGGCATGATGCAATACCAAGAAAAAGGTCACTTTGTTAGGAAAACGCTGTCCTGCTCGTGGTGTAACAGTTGTGTTACAGCTGCTATGCCAATGGTTTTTGGTTCGACTCTCACCTTGCTGACTTTTGTTTTGTTTTTTTTCTTTGCTTTTTGCAGGCTCGGCTTGCGTGTTACGTTTAGGGGTTAGTGTTGTTAGGTTAGGATTAGGGTTAGAATTAGGTTAGCGTTAGCTTATTGTTACGTTAGGATTAGGTTAATGTTAGCTTAGCATCAGGTTAGCTTAGTGTTAGCTTAGCATTAGATTAGGTTAGGGCTACAGTTAGGGTTACATTGTAGGTTTGTCGTTTAGTTACATTTACTTTGTTTCTACCAAGCCTTCTGCTGCTGCCATCTTGGTGGCAAAATAGACACTGCCGAAATAAAACAATCTGCCATAATTAATAAGCCTGAGTCCAAAACAGAGAGGGTCATCTTCCAAAACATAACTTAAGAATAAATCGGATCTAGTGCAAAAAACCCATCTGCATCTGGAGGACCAACACAGATTGACATGGAAACTTGGAGAGAAATGATTTGACTTCTTCAAAATCATGTGGTTTGGTACCCATTCACAATTTTAAGCTAGTGGACGAAATTGCTACCCTTGTTAGGTGTCTCGCGACAGACATTATTATTCCACACAGCGACAATCACATATCAACTCCCCTTGCATTGTAGACTTGTTCCACTAAGGCAAAAAGATAAGACAGTGTCTATTTTGCCGCCAGGATAACAGCAGCAAAAGGATTGGTAGAAAGGAAGTAAATATAACTAAAAGATAAACCTACAATCTAACCTTAACCGTACCATAAGCTAATCCTATCCTAACATATCCTTAACCTAACGCTAAGCTAACCTAACCTAACACTAAGCTAACCTAATGCTAAGCTAACACTAACCTATTCCTAACACTAAGCTAACCTAACCCTAACCTACCCCTAATTCTAACCTAACCCTAATCCTAACCTAACAACACTAACCCCTAAAGGTAACACCAAGTGGAGCCTGGAAAAAAGCAAAGAAAAAAAAGAAAGTCGGCAAGGCAAGAGTCAAACCGCAAACCATTAGCATTGCAGCCGTAACACCTAGCCATTACACAACGAGCAGGACAGCATTTTCTTGACAAAGTGACCTTTTCCTTTGTATTGCATCATGCCACGAGACCGAATCTTCAACTGCCGGCACAATAGCTCCAGCCGATCTGTTGCCACCAGAATATCGCCGGCAAAATAGACACTACCAAAAGATACCACATTAGGCTAGTACAGTGGTTCTTAACCTTTCTACAAACTCGTACTTGAGCTTCCATAAAAATTTCTCGTACTTCTTGTCTGAAATCAAATAGTAATTGATACTAACACTATATGTTATGTCATTGAAACCAATACAAATGATACAACGAATTTACAAAGTGCACCAACAAACTTAGTTAATGGCTATTTTGTTGTTGTTTTTCATCAGTGATCATCATCATGCTGTAGCGAGGCTCTTTAAGATAGCAACTCACATGTCATCATGGGTTCCAAATAATTACTCGCCTTAGCTTTGATGTGAAAAAGAGGTGACAAACCGCTTTCACTAAGTAGGTTGTTGCAAATGAAATGGCACAAAGACTTCCAAAGCTGCCTTTGCTAACTGGGGAAAGTGTTGAGTTGCGTGCACTGGAAGGTATCTAACTACATTGAATGGAAATGATCAATTTTAATCTACTGACTTTCATTTCAACACTTCATTCCATCACTGTCATCCATAGATTCTAGGTTAAAAATAAATGGGTCCTGCATCTATCCCTGTGAGTGTGAAACATTAACTTCTGTGTGAAAGTCAGTGTTGCCACTCTGTTATAAAGAAAAACCCCAGATTTACAAAAAATCAGAAAATAATAAAAAAACCCAGACATACAAAATGTTAAAGTAAAGCCAAAACCAAATTTAAAATGTACGCTAGCAGTACTTTCACATAAAAATTAAGGTAATATGCATTATTTGCGTCAAATTTTTAACAAGTTCAAGTCTATTTTTTAACATACTGACGATTTACAAGTAAGCTAGCAGCAAATCAAATGTATTGTATGAAGTAACATAAAAGTGGTTGCCTGTAAAAGGCGGAGCTCCGTTAATTGCGGAGGTTTGATGACGTAACCGGAGTGGAAAAAAGTTCCTTTGCAAAATCAAAAAAAGAAAAAATAGTGAAGGAAAAATGTTGTATCAATGCAACTTAATATGCGTTTCCCCCAAACGTGGAATGCATGAAAGTTTGGGATGTTTAAAAATTTTGTATATTCACAATTGTTGAAACCTATTTTTTTGTCCCCGAACAGTTGTGAAACTCAGATAACCAAAAATTATAAAACTTCAAAATAGACTTTTTTACCATAGTGTAACATCACCTTTTGCAGTAAAATTATTTTTGCTACCGTTTACTTCTCATTGCTCAACGAAAAATATCGGTTTTAACGACTCCGGTTGCGTC
>JGI24021J15306_10005254_pt1 | contig 15342 bp, 12 predicted proteins | sample Ectturendosymbi1_FD_15306 | JGI IMG/M metagenome (IMG submission 15306)
ATATCTTGTCAAGCTTATCCGAAATGTTCTTTACATCATTCTTTGTAGCAGGTGTTGCCATCTTGCTTCTTAACAGCATCAGAGCACACAGTTTCGATATTCATAACAAACCTACAAACCTTTGGTGAACTGTATGTGAAGTGCCTGAATATTACGATACATCGTGATTTGGTGAGTACTGTCATGTTTTATTTGCACATTGTTATCATGACCAATAAAACGTACAGAATAAGAATCAACTATTCTTTTAGTTCTTGTAACTGTTAAAGTGAACAGTAAGAAAGAAGCAGTAACGGGCAATTAATAGGGTTTGTTAACCAGACGAGTTTCTGCGAGCACGAACCCAGGTCCAGTAATGAGAACTCACACATTAATGATATCTACTGGATCTAAAGCATAACTTTGCCACACTATCGGGGCCGCATAATATGTAACACTAAGATTACACCACAGACAGGCTTGAAGTCATGGCACAGAAAGCTGAAAAGATGCTTCCAAAAATACTAAATAAGTGATTGTGCAATGTGCAACTTTTTCCAAAAGTCTGAATCCTTAAAATATCGAGAAAATCGTTTCGGATATCCTTTTCCGTATCCGGTTCACGTTTGAAAGCAGTTTTTGGACGTCCGTATCCGATTTCAAACTGACTATCCTGCCGGACATCCAACCTTCAAACCGGATAGTGATCATCTCTGGACTGGACTGGGATTCGACTGGATCCAGGCTATGACGAATTTTGTTGATTTCGGATTGGATCCGGTGTCAAGCGATATTTATGACTTGCGAAATTTCTGACTTCACACCATGTGCGCATGCACAGAGTAATCTTCTACATACCAAAATACGCTGATAAAACTGACTACTAGGGTTTAGGGATTCTTGTTTAGATAAATGTTATTGCGGCAGCTAGCCTTAGATGCGAGCCGTGAAGGAGCTAGTCCGCTGAAAATTAGAGAAACGCTCGCCTGACGAACTTTCGCCTAAACCTGACCCTTACGAACTCTGTGAACCACAGGGCTGTAGTGTCTGATTCCCTACAGCAACGCAAACGGAGGGCAATCAATCAAGGCAAACTTTGTTGTCACAAAATCCAACAGGCATCAAACTTCAACTGCAACTGATCGTCAAACATGGTTTCTGAAATACAACAGGAACAACTAAGCGATTCTACCACGCGCAGTAACAGCAAACTATCAGACCGCACTATCGACTAACTCAGCATGGCAAGACAATTACTCCTTGAAAGCGCGACTGCGAATTAAGTCAGTTCAGCAATTAACAATGCAAAGGTGTTTGCTGCCACTATTCTCATGTAAGTCTACGCGAACTAAAGGCACAGCAGGAAACTTGCACTGGATTCACTGTGAGTTACAGACGTTCAAGAGAAATAAGAACAAACATGTATCACATACCAATTGGTGTGAAATCCACAGCTCAGATCTTTGGTCTTTTCGGTGATCAGAAATAGTCTGACTCAGTTAACAGAATTTGGTTTATACACGAAGAGAGCCGAAATGTTACTAACTCGAAATTAGACTGGGCTGTGTTTTTTACTGCACGTTACGTGAGGCGGAAAGGTAAAACAGTTAATCTTGGCGCGTGATTGTTCAAACCGTCAAAGGCCGTTGCCGACCTACTTGGCAACCACGAGGGAGATATACCAGGGGACGGAAGCAGTTAAATCCGTTTGTGGGGTCTCGGTGTGGTATTGTGCAAATAGGCAAAGACAGTCAAGAACCTGCTGGCCTACAGCTCTTTGACGTCCGCTAGGAGGAAGCCACGGAAACCGTAGCATGCAGGAATACTGCGATATCTGTTCAGATGCTGTCAGTTAATGTTAGGCTTTGAGGTAGTATCAAGTAAATCAACCCCCCTTTGAATCTAGAGAGCTGAACACATTAGATAACTATTAACTGCATGAACGCAGCTTGAAGCCATTAAACAAAGATGGGACATAAGTCGCTGCGCACCGTTACACCCCCCCACAATTGCAAGACGTAGGAATGCAATTTTTACCATTAAAGCGAGCAGCGACATGCGCATACAACATTGAACAGTTCGAAATATTCTCGGCGAGTTGTTCTCTGTCGAGACAGAGCGAAGCTGATTCGCCTGGCGTTTGTTCGAAGAGAGTCCACGCGCCACCTGCAAAGAATGTCAGTCCATAGTACGCGGCAACAGGCGCCTTGCCGTTGCCTCTGCACGAAAAAACAGTCCATAGGTGCGGCAACAGTGGCTGTCTCTGTAAAAAATGAACAGTCCATTTTACAGACAAGCCGCGCATCAAAGGGGCCGCTCCCGTCAATTGTCCGAAGATGCGGTCACGAGGCACAGCTGTGCAATCAGTCGTTTGACGACATCGTTCTTGGTGCGGACGGAAACGATACGCACGCAGCCCTTCTCATCAGGAAATGTTTGTAGAATGCGGCCGACCAACCATTGGGCTCTGGGAGCAGTCTTGTCGACCAACAGAACCACGTCGCCTTCGTTAAAATTACGTTGCTTCCCAAGCCACTTCGAGCGTTCTTGCAGGGTTGGCAAGTATTCGCGGATCCACCGAACCCAGAATTGGTCGGTCAAATACTGGATGTGGCGCCATCGTTTGNGAGCGTAGTTGTCATCCTGTGAAAATATTCCTGGGGAAATGTTAAGGGAGTTCCTAAGAAGCAGGAGATTTTTGTAATACGCCTCCATAACGTTGATTATTGGTTTGTGCATAGTTTTTTCCTTGCAGTTTCCCAGTGTAATCAAAGGGGGCAGCTTGTTTTACGTTATTGTTTAAAAAAAGTTCTTTTCCCGCAAATATCCTGTTTATGAGGCTTAACTACTTCTTTACTTCCTTGTGCTTCCCACAGCTGATGCTGCTTACACAGCAAGGTGTATACTCGGCAATTACCCTGATGTGTCTTATTTTTGTCTTTTGCTGGAAGTTCAGCTTAAAATAGAAAACAAAAAAAGGCTTTTATAGTCCACTATTCAGCATTTATTACCTGTTTGGATCTGAAACAAATTTCAGATCTCCATCGATCGGAGATATGCAAAGTGAATGCGCATTGCAAACAGTTTGAAACTTGGTTTTCAAAGCTTGAAAATTAAACAGCGCATTTTGTTCCGTACATACTGTCACCTGCGCTCTGTAAACAATCGGCAAGCCATATTCTTTCTTATGCAAGTGCTTTCAGGCATAAGTGTAGGAGCAGGCAAATGTTTGGGGATTCGAAGGATTTTTCTCCGAGTTTTCCCAAAAATGCCCGAAACGTTTTTGTGCAACTTTGCCTAAAAATTTTTTCCCACAAAGATCATGAAAAACTCTTTTGGTTTGACCTCTACAGAAAGGTCATCATGTGTTTCACTGCAAACGTTGGCGTCAGTTTCAAAAATCAAACCATGTTGGGAGCCATTTTTGTCCGAATATTCAGGAATTTTGCACAGATTTTCAGACATTTTGCCCTGATTGCCGACAAACCAAAACGTTTGGGGTTGCGCTTGCACCATGCCTCCTACATTGCTTTCAAGCAGGGATGCGGAGCCGGAGCCCGGAGCCTGAGCTGGGCATTTTGCCTTGAGCCGGAGCTGGACCTTAATTCACATTTAGGACCGGAGACGGGGCTATGGCATTTTCAGAGGTTGCTCCAGCTCCGGTTCCCTTCCTAGATACTAACGGTTTTGCCAAATAGACTTACTTTACCTAGAACATTGCTATTTATAGCACGCTTCACGCGACTGTTAAGAATTACCACAATAGACTAAAAAAAGGATCTGCAGGCCATTAATCTTTGTTTGGTTTAATAATCGCTATAAGCCTGTGACATCGTAGCTGGAAGACGTGGTGTTACGTGTTGAACAATGGTTCTCAAACACTGTTTGAGAGCAAATATAGGTTTGCACTTAGTGCTCACTAAGAAGTCATAACAGACGTATTTCCACAAGTCTGCATAGACGTATTCTAACAAGGCGCGTATTTTATACTGTGTGAAAGGAAGCCTGCATAAGAGTTGTTTGATTTAGGTTTTCATTCGGGCGCGTTTATCACGGTCTCACATTATGGATTTTTCAAACTTGTGGAAGCACTGCTAGAGATTTACTCATGCTTCTTTTCACTCAGTATGAAACTGTACGTCGTTTATCGCTATCAGCAGTGTCACTGTCTCGCTAAATTACCTGATACGGTATCTGTGTTCCACAGTCACATGCAGGACTCCCTTTCAGTGATTTCAAATAAAACTACATTGAACACCAAAAAAACATATTTCTAGAATAAAAACCAATAAAAAGCTTGTTTTACGAACAAAAAAATCGTTACAAAGTATTCTTCGCAATCTGATTATCCAACGCCTGCGCACGTAACAATCGGTTGCGAAGTGCTTGATCGTGAACGTAACAGTCTTAAACGAAACAAAGCGATGTTGCCCACTAGATAACGGAACAGTCAAGTTAGGTGTAACTATTGTAAAACTCCCACCGCAAAAGTGTCGTCAAGTAGTGCGGTTTACGTTGCTTGTGCGTGATATTTCGTTGAGTACATTTCTTCTAAACTGTGTACTTTTTGATCTTCGAGAGAGTGTACACATATCTTTCTTTCCTCAATGAGTATGTGAATGGACGATTTGTGCAGTGAAGATGGTCAGAGAGTCTATGATAAAAAGGTTGTTGCGTAGTGTCACAGTTGCAAAAAGATATTTATTTTGTGATACAATTTTCTGTTTGAACAAATTAATTCAACGTAATGCAGTTCCGCTCAGCGTCAAGGGGGCCTCGCGGTCACGATTTTGCCCGGGACCTCGCGTTCAGTTAATCCGGCCCTGGAGAGAGGATATCGACTGTGTTTTGCGCTCTTTGCATGGTTTGCCCGGCCAGCGTTCAGCTTCAATCGCCAAGACTCCAACAGGCAAAACCTGCAACAAGTGCAAAACACTTGGTCAATTGGGAGTGGTCTGTGTTTAAACCCTCACACAGAAATGGCTTTAGGAAATAACGAGGTCCTCAGGCAGAAGCCGGAGCCATGTTCATGTAAAGAAGAGCTCCGGAGTCGGATTTGTGTTTTTACGACGGATCAACAGCCCTGCTTCAAGGGAGATGTGTTTGTCACATTTCCAGCTTTAACGAAAGCATTTGCTTGTTGATACATGCATCCAACCTGGCCAATAGTTTTATCGGTTGAAAAACAATTAGCGGTACGCGCAAAAACAATTATTAATGAGACACGTAAATAATTGCGATTATTTGCAGTAAATCAAGCATGTGCGACTGCGGGTCAATTGGAACTTCATCAGTTGGAACTTCGCTGGGTGGCGAACTGCAGCTCCGCGTTAATTTTCCAACAACAAAAAAACATAAAGCTTACCTACTGTATCAAAAGCTATGTGGGTTCCACAGCTCAGATTTTCGGTCTTTTGGCTTTGTCAGCATACTCGCTGTTTCGAATCGAAGAATTTTGGCTATACGCTTAAGAGCTGAAAAACAACTTTAACTGGGAAATAGAGGGAGCGGAAAAGTTTTGGCGCATTTTGTATGAAGAGAAACAGAAAAACAAGTTACACAGTCATNGCTGTCACCCATTATGCAGATGGAAACAAGGAAGCAACGAAGCGTCGAGCCAGGAAAGGNGGCACTATACGTCAGATGGTCCCAAATACAGTTATGATTCAAGACTGTGCTAAATGTAAACAAATATGTCCACTTTGGAAAAGGCGCGCATTCGGCCACTGGACTGAACACATCTTGTTTCAAGGGCAATACGATTGGTCATACTATGTCAATTCGGTTCATCACATCACTGCGCATCTTTCGCACAGGTGCTCTTACACGACGCTGGTGACGAACAAAAACATTTCGTTCGACAAAACTCACAAACCAATGTACGGTTCAATGAGCAATCTCATCACGTGATGATGCAGTGACGCTGAAGGAAACGGTGTGATATGACAGGACAAGATGGCGTCAGTGAAAACAAGTTAATTTATCCTACATGACTGGTATTCATCCGAATTGAAATAGAAATTTTTAACATCTTTTACACAAGAAAATTTTTTTGAATATTTTTACACCGACCAACATTATTTGGCACATACAATGTAACATAGGGCAGAAAAAAATATGCCATTTGAATGAAGTGTGTCGTAGTTGAAAACCTACAGGGAACATTTTGAATTAATAATGTTGGCAAGGATGCAAACGGCCAATCAAGAGTTCAATGAATTGATAGCCAGCAACTCTCCTCTAAATCATCCCAAAACTTTGTTCGACGGACTCGTTCTTGTGTTTTCTGGAGGTTGACAGAACAAGGATGAGCTCTTCCAGGAGCAGCAATCCCAGAATCATCCCAGAATGCGGCAGCGGAGAGTCGCTAAGGTTTCGTTCTCAAAATTACTACATATTGTTACGTTTCTTCTCCATGTTATGCGAAATACTCTCACTTGCGAGCTAATGCTGGAACGTAACTGGTTTACACCAGCTCAGGGGAATAGTTACGTAAGTGACTGGCAAGACCTCCGTTGAAACGTTATGCCAACTTTCATAACCTCTTCTTGATTAAATGTCGCTTTTCAAAATAAGTCTTTTCTCTTTTGTTTCACGTATTACCATGTTTCGTAGTCAGATTTACGGAGAAAACTTTGTTTTAGCAGCAACCTGCGTTTTTTGTGAACTTTGTCCAAAACGCAAAATTAAAACATTCCATTCAAAATGTTTGGCAGTGATTGTAGATGAATGTAAAGCAGGAACGATTTAAATACATTGCACCAAGCGTTTTAGCCTAATAAAAAACAGATATCCAACTCCAGTTTGTAACTTAGGCATTTTCTGACTTACCGCAACTCATTTTAAACGGCTTGCCACGAAATGTTCGAAGAATGACGTTTTATGTTGAAAAACTCAATTTACGTTGAAATGGCTCACGTTACGGGCGCATATTGAATGAAACAGCTTATGCAACAGAAAGACCAGTTGGTTTCTTTTCTCCCTTCGCTGGGCTCCCTTGAAAGAGACGAAAATAGGCCGGTTACAAAGTAGAACAATGTAAGCATGGTGGCAATCTCTAGAAGGAAATGTTATGTTGAAATTAATTTTCAACATTGTTATAGGATTTATAGGCGAGTTATAGGATTGCAAAGTTCTACAAGAAAAGTGGCGCACGCGGGACTTAAATGGTTAAACGTCTTTCGCTGCTTTAAGAAACGTGCTCATATTCTGGTCAGGCTCTTCTCGCGTCCGACCACACATCGTGACCTCATGTAAGCAAGCATAGGTGGCTTTGCAACCATACTTATCGATGACATCGTTGATCACGCGTTGAAAGCAAGGGACAGCATTTCAAAGGAAAAAGGTATTTTCTTAAATTGATAAAGTTGTCCGTTAGCTTCGAATGCTGTATAATGTCGTTCTTCAGGCAGAATAGGAACTTGATGATATACCCTTCTTAACACAACACTAGAAGCCCTGAAAAATTTCTCTACCTACAAAAACGAGTGCGGGCATTTTTTACCTTTCATTTGTAAAACCATTTAAATACTGTATATGTCGAGCTCGGGCTGGGTTCGGGCTTCACATTAAGACCTGTTTACAACTCTGGTCTGTGCGTATCCAAATGATGCGTCTTGTTGCTGCATCAGTTCCCAGTTAGTCTGTTGCTGAGTTGACTAACGAGAAGGTGTTCTCGTTTCTTTCATGTACGTTTGCGTTTTCCCTGAAAAGAACTAATTCCCCTGAAACTACTTTGTATGCGGTGCAAGCTGAAATCTTAGGATAGGATGTATCCAAAAGACATGTCGGACAGACAGCAAACACGCTGACAGGACTACTGTGAAAAGGGGCCCATGCAAGAATCTACGAGGAGTAAATGCACGCGCAGAAATGCGAACAGAAAAATGCATTCGGCACAAGTCGCAACTGCTGAGTCACGTGATACATGCAAACGCAGTGTGACGGTGTAAACAGTTGGAGCCCAACAGGATGTCTCAATGAGCAGTTCATTACAATGCTTTGGTTCCAGTCCATACGTACTTCTCAATATAGTTGGACCACTGGCTGAAACAATACAAATTGTTTTGAATCTTGGCATGAAAAGTCCTGAAAATTTTGGTAACTTGATGCTGCGGAATATTGAGCATTCCTGGGGATGTAATGAACATTCAAATCTGAAAAGTGTTTTGCTGCCTTCGTCTTCAGTGACCACTGTTGGTGCAGTTGCGCTCACTCAAGTATATTGTAGACGTAACCTTTTGTATGACGAACCGCAGTTTCAAACAACCATAAATTGAGGAGATTCTAACTGCATGACCCCTCTGTTTCGTTTTATTTCCTATTTTTTCCAAAACGGGCATCTGCATTTATATTGCATAACTGCGACGATGAAAAAAAAACAAATTTCTTCTTATAAAAGAAAAATAAACGTCACTAAATAGAAAAGGAAATTCCATCATACCGGTTTGAAACAAATTTTCATCACTAGATGTTACAGTACATTTCATGACAAAAGACATTCACGTTGATACAAGATTTGCTTCTGTGAAGTCAAACACCGTGAATTGTTTTCAACTGTTGTTAGTGAAAATACAAATGTAACACGTATTGCTACCCTGTATATATTCTGTATTTCAACACTTACAAGACCTTCTCATCGACAAAGTGTATAAGATGATTATTCGCTCAAATTGTCTGCAGTACCGGCACTACAGCGAGGCGCAGGCCAAGGGGCCAAAAAAGGACCAAAAATAACAACTGCGTTGTTCAGAAAGTGACCAAAGTGCAGCAAGTAAAAGTGAATGAACGTGATGATAGTGAATGGAACACACGTTCACGCAATTCAAATGAGAAGATAAAGGTACCACACTAATTTACGTTTGCTGCAGAAGGGTTAACATTTTTCCTATTAATTTCAATTTCATATACGCTAGGTGAAGCTATGTAGCAAATTTGGTATAAATATTATTCATCTAATGTAGAGGAAACGCCCTTCTTATTTCCGTAATGAGCAAAGTGAGGATAGGTAGAATAACGATCTTTGCAAACGCGGCGTGGGCGCTGGAATGTTTTTTCTAGTTTACTGACAAGTCTATTCACGGCGTGATGTCAGGGCCAGCAAAGCATGCCCTGCAAGACATACTTTATAAAGTTCACTAAAAATAGTTCAGGCAACCAATATATGTTCTTTTCATTTCTTGATTTTTGATAGAGATTTGCGATAGCTGTGCCGCTTTTACTGGAGTAAATTTGTATCGAAGCCTTCACTAAATCATGTTTCAACAATCCAATGTAGTTAGGTTATGAAACGCCAGTCAGCATTATTGGCGTTAATAACCTAGTAGCCTGATTAACCAGTGAAATTTGGGTTATTGGATGCACCACCTTGACATATTTACCCAAACCGATTCCAACCGGTACACACCATAAGCAACATTGTGGCGTCTGCTAACGTGAGAGGTTTGTTGTGCCAGTGGATATATGTCAATTGTTACAATACCAGATTGTAACAAGAAGTCTGTAACAAAGTTTTCCATTTGTACAACGGCAAAGGTATTTTTAGGGAGGGGTGTTGAAACGGACTTTGCTTAGGGCGCCGGCAGTTTTAAGTTGTTCATGGGGAATTTATTTGGCACCACCTGTAGAAAAAGAGCAAAGCACGGTAGAAAAATTTGTTCTGCATGAAAAGTCAGCCAAAACCAAAACTTTCAAAAAATGTAGGCAAACAAACACACATGCTTTTTGGGTATCCATGAAAAAAGTATTTTTATAAGGTGTTTTTTCCATTATTCAGCTTCAAACGACAGTATCTCCTGTTTGAAACACCGAAAAAATGTGACACTCGCAGAACACGTTGAAATGCACGCCTTACAACATCCTACCAATTTACAAGTAAACATAAAGAGGAAAAAAGTCATTGCAAAAATCTAAATCATTGGCAAGAGTTTGAGTTGACAAATCCTTTATCAAAAATATTGACTCTTTTTGTAGGATTCTTCGCGTTCTTTCGAGTGGTACAATTTGAAAAACACCATTGGCAAACTTTTTGGAGTAATAATTGAAAAATCGTATTTTTCAAGTTTCAAAAATATCCATTTTTTCGCCCCTGCATTGTTCCCCGCAAACAAGAATGAGTTTAAGTGACGTTTTTGGTGTTTGTGCTTGCTTGTGGTCGTTGCAAGGAGTCCAAGCCAAAAGTTGCTTCGAAAATGCTAACAGTTAAGCCTTAGCGTGAAGTCAAGTTCTTGAAAATAACCAAAAATTGCCAAATACTGCATACGAAACACAAAATTACATTTTTATAACATTTTTTATGTAATATAATATTTTTGGAGCTTTTCAAAAACATCACTCGAAAACCTTTCTTGTATTGACTGTCTTGTCGACGTTGCAAACAATGGTTCGCGAGTTATGGCAAAAAAACATGCCGAAAAGGCGATAAATCTGCTTGTGTAGTCCATAAAAAACAGAATTTGCATTAGCAAACACATGGGGGTCTAAAAACAGATCTAAGCGCTGGAATGACTTACTCCGGCCCGGATTTTCTGATATACAAAGGAGTTGTTTCGTATCAGCCAATGTTAAAACTTGAAGCAAAATATAAATGTGCTTCAAAACCGTTATCAGACCTACAAATTATCCTGTAAAAGGTGTTAGACAGGTTGATAAATTTACTGACGCTGATTTCATTTTCCCTGATATATGGAATATAAAGATTAAACCTTGAAAATTTTCTGTGCATTGAAGCTGCGTGTGCGAAACTTCAGTGCGAATGAAAAGCACGTCTTATTATATAAGACCCGTGTTTGCAACAGTTCGTTGCGTCCTGGTGCTAGCAGGAAGTAATCTAACTGCTTGAAGCTACCAGCGATGACTAAGCCGGTGTGTTTTATCTTTCGCATGATGCTACAAACTATAAGTCGGTTCGGTGACATTTTCGCCATATCCTTAGAACTCTTGCTTTGCGGAAAATGCTTGCAGAATCGTTGTTGGGAGAGATGATGCGTGACCTTTGTTTAATTTGCTAGGAAAAGCTTTATATGCGAATATACTTCTTATTGTTTCGAAGAAAAACAAGAATTAGGGAATGAAAAACACGCACCACAAAGTCGTGATCTGTTCAAAATCTGCAATGTGAAATAAGTATTGTACAAGGTGCAACCGAAATAAATACCGTTATTTGAAGGTGCAAATTACAATCGCAATTGTTTAGTACACTACAAAGGCAGGTTAGATAATGCTGAGTTGATTATTGCAAACAGCATGTGTAGTGTGACGCATATTCCTGCTATGCAAATAAGGTCAGTTTCTGAGAAAATAAACCAATCATTAAACTTGCATTGAAAGATGAGGACTCTACATCTCTAGATTTTCTGTAAGCTTTCGAAGAATCAGCCGACACGGCCCTGATTTCATTCTTTTGCGATGATTCGAACTTGCAGATATCTATATTAAATTTGAAGCAAAACACCTTATGATTCAGGTCATATGCAGAATGCGTAACCAATATTGCCTTCGTTGCGTTGGCAACCAAAATAGCGTGCGCATTTTAAATGCTGTGACGGATGAAAACAACAACGCCAGCACGTTGGTGATGAAATGAAAAACGTCAAAACACATCAACGAACAGCGCAAAAGATAGCAAAATTTATCTCACGCGGGAAGGATCATGTTTCAAATAAGTTGATGATAACATTTATCTTCACAGATCTGACTATCTGAATATCTCTGAATATCTGTGAAGATAGTTAGTAAGAGAAGTAATTATGACAAGCCGAAAGGTTATTAGTATGTACCTTTGACAGATAAGGCATAATAGAATGTTTGACGAAGGATAGCTCCTCAAGAGTTGCAGTTGTGTAAATTCAGGATCAAACGTATGGAAGTTATGAAAAGGAAGATCTTATCTGTGGTTGTCCGGTAGGTGTCAATTCCTTTATATGTTGCAGGTGGTAAGCTTCCGTATGTGATGTTATGATTAGCTGTTTGGTCCTGGAACATACCTTGGCTTGTAGGGTAAATGCAAGAATAAGCAGTTTCGCTTTGTGGACCTCTTAGGTACACTTCTTGTTGTAATGAAACTAAACAAATAAAAATGGGTACGAAATTGGCTGGCATCCTTTAGACTGAACCCGATTATATGCGCTGTAAACTATGAGAGAATTTTTCATGTGGTTGCTTACAACATCAGTCTCAACGTTAGGTACACAAAATGCAATCTTTCTTCGACTGGATGATGTTAATTAAGTACTGTAAATAATAATATTTACAGTACATTAGTACTGAAAGTAAGTACATCAATAAATCTTGCAGAAGGAAATACCAAATATTCTATCAAGAGCTGTGTGCAATTCTGCATTATCTGTATGATTTCATTCACGAACAAAGTTCCTTGCGAGAAATCTTCATGACGTTGAAATGTTTCAGACTTGCACATATCTGTGTCAAGGTAGCTTGTCGCCACAAGGCGACGAAACTTAAAAAATCAGCGAATATTTTCAATTTCAGATTTCCAAAACAAAACCAATTTAATTCATTTCTACGCATTATTGGTCCTGAAATCTACAAGCACTGCTTACAAGCAAACAGTTGAAGTGCTGAAGTAAGAGCATGAAACGAAAGGAAACTCAAGACTAAAAAGAATAAATCTAAACACGAGATGCTTCCAACAAAACTGGAAAATACATCGATCTCAAATATTGCTTTCTCAAAAAATGACAAAATGTTTTTTCTCCAATTACGAAGCAACAAAACCACAGCAACGGAATAACGTGTGACTCAGCACTAAGCGTTATGGTAATACCGAAGAAGAATGGTGGTCGTAACATTGAGTTGGGTGCTCGAGGGAAGGTGTCCAAAATTAAATGCTGAACGTCATGAAGGAGGTACAAATATCGATATAATGAAACTACATGTGTGGTACAAAGTAGTTCAAACAAATGGGCAATGCAGAATGGAAAAACGTCTATGAGCGTCGCGAAACATGGGCGTCTGCAAGGGGTGGGAGAAAAACAAGAATTTTCCCCATTTGGAAATTGTGACTAAAAGCTTTTAAAGGGTTTTGTGAACGCCTATTAGCATTGAAACCGGAATAGGATAAGCAAAATGTTGATGTTACCCATCCCCTGGTAAAACTTCCGCGGACAACCATGTCGCAAAGTGGAATAAAAAATTCACACGACGGTGTATCATGGTTTCTAATACTAATTTGAACATTAAATGTGTTCAACCGTTTGTGTTTTCGTCTATCCCATGAGTTGAAACTGGTTTGTTCTACAAAAGTAACGGTGCAGGAGACTTAAACAGATGATTTATTTTTGATGCCACGGAACGCTGCATAGAGCCGCGGCAAAGCCATTTCATCCTTTCCCATCTTGTGTTTGCTTGGTTCGAATTACGTGAACATCTCGTAGAAAATTGGTTTGTTTTGTGGACCACATGCAAGTAGTGGCATGTCACACAAGTGGCTAAAATTATTAAATTGTTTGCGCATGTGCGATTTTGGTTCAGCAGCAATTTCTTTTATTTTGTTAGGACTTGTGAAACATTTTGAGACCATGGAATTGTTTCAAAACGAGCAAAAATTACGGTTTTGCGTTCAGGCTGTTAGATTACCAACGTATTTTTGCATTTTTCTTCGAATGTTTTTAGTGAAATTACTGACCAAAAGCTCACTATAAATTGATTTGAAGTTTTTATTATGTATGTCCTTACTGAATCTTTTCACCCTGCCATTTTCCTTTTAAATGACTGCGAAAGAAGTCGCTGATGAAGCGTGTAATAAATTAACAATCTTGCGTTTCCACATACTTGAGAACAGCGAAACCACAACTATGATTAGTAACTTAACGCGATTCCAACTCCTGTAGAGAGCCACCAGGTGCAAAAGCTTACAGGTGAAGCTCTGTTATCCTTGAAAACGTTTGTGAACAAGGAAGTAAAACCTATTAATAGCCATCGAAAAAAGCATCTTTCCTCACTACCTCTACTGCCGATGTGTCAGAAGCGTGTCAGAAACGTAAGTCTGCAGCGACAAGTCGCTTTGCTATGAAGGAAACAATAGAATCCCGTTTTGCGACTGCATAGCTATAATGTGATTGCTATACCAATCCGTGTGCCAATATGCATTTTCTACCAACCGTCATTTGTGAATACCAGCCTATGTTATTTGAACTTTTCCTTTTCATAAAAATTATTCATTATAGCTTCACAGTTATATAACCAGAGTTTATATTTTATAGTTAAATTCCATTCGTATTTCTATCCCTCTTGATTTTTCGAATGTTAGACACCTTGAACAGCTTTCAAGTGCAAAATAATGCTGGTTCCAATGCCGTATTTATCTGCACTACTTCACGTACTCACTATTTAAACAAAATAGAAACAACTCGCATTGATGACACTTGAAAACAAAATTACCTCGTTTTCTGTCTCACCAGTACGTCTCAAATGTAAAAGGCTAAGTATCGTGTTAGTCGACATTGCAGCTTGGTGCGATGATCAAATTCACTCCATTCGCGAACGCAGAGTGTCACACATCCAATCAGCGTGGATATTGAAAGTTTAACTTCTTGATATTGACCATGTTTAACATATAGCAATGGAATGCAAAGACTATATCATACATGTCTATTGGTTAACGCTGTGCATAAACAACAACGTATGGGGTTGAAAAAACAAAACACGTTTGAGAGTGGTCTGCAACATCCTGCAGTTTATGAAATTCTGATCTTAGCAGGAAACACCAGCTACCAGTTAAGCTAACAGCGATGTCTACGTTTTTGTTTTTATAATAAGCGGATTGCTCTACTCTAAGACTGAGACGTAGCGATTGCTCTATACTGAGAGACATCCGTCTGCAGAGATTACTTTCTGAGTGGCTGTTGAGGGAAATGCGGTTTGATGTTTTTCTGCAATTATTCACGAGGTGTTCAGCAGATTTTCGAAAATTAATTTGCCACTGCGACTTTACTTGGAAAGTTAGGGTAGATTGTTTCGCTATCGTTAGAATTAAAAAAGAACATTTTAGGTTTGCAATATACACAGAAACACAAGCATTACACAAAATCAAACACGAAGAAATACCTTCAGTTTTTAACGCAATTAAACAATAGGAGTTTTATTCATAGTTCAGCAAAGCTGTTTTAGTTAATGCTGCATCGATACTGACGACGACCACTTCGGATTTTCTAAAAATCGATCAACCAAGTGAATCAAAACAGGCTTTGTGTTTGAGAGATGAGAACTTGCGACAAATAGAGTTTCCCAGCAGCCGATAAAGGTGTTAGAGTTGTGTTTTCTCGAACTTTCCTTGTGCACGTTTGGCGCAAATGCCGCGGCGCTGATTGTTTCTGCCGGCAAATGATTTATTCCACGCCGCGC
>JGI24021J15306_10005258_pt1 | contig 15337 bp, 6 predicted proteins | sample Ectturendosymbi1_FD_15306 | JGI IMG/M metagenome (IMG submission 15306)
AACCCGAAACCCTAGCAAGTCATCCAAAGTATCAAAAGACTCGGATTGTAGCCTAGTTTCCAATAAAAACTTCAGCGAAATACTACCATCTAATGGTTTGAGCCCAGGGCAAGGTGGCCTAAAAGCCCTCCACTTATGACATCACTCACAAAAAAACCCACTGCCCAAGCAAAAATTTTTTTTCGAGTGCAGACTAGAAGACTTGCCGCATCTTTTGAGCCTTTCACTGGGTCTGTAGCACTGACCGGACCAGACAAATTCCTGCTCAAAGCCACGTGCAATCCTTTTGTTTTGGCATGAGAATTCACAATTTTGGCCGGACGTGAAAGTGTTAAGACATAATTTAAAGTGTTAATTGTCGCAATTAGTGTTGTGGGATCTATCAACATCAGTCTTGAGGTTGTTTGCTTTCCCTGCCCTTGTTTTGGCCTTTTTGGTTTTGGGTTTTTTTGTGAGTGGCGTCATAAGTGAGGTAGATTTTTGGCTATGTTGGCTCATGTTGGTTGGCCTATTGCCCAACCGCTAGACAAAAGTATTTCGCTAAAGTTTTCGTTGGAAACGAGGCTTGAACCCTTGGTCAACTTTCTAGCATTTCTGGTTCATATGATCTAAAACAAACAAACTAATTGATTATGTAATTATGGTATTGATCAATTATTTTGTTTACTTTATGTCATAACTTTTGAACCTAAATCCCCAACAAGTTGTCCAAAGTATCTAAAGACTGCTATTTCAGCCTAATTTCCAAAAAAAAACTTCAGCGAAATACTACCATCTAGCAGTTTGGCTTTAAGGCCAGATGAAGTGGGCCAAAGTGGTCTAAAATTACTCCACTTATGATGTAACTCACAAAAATATGAAACCCAAAACCAAAAATTTTTTTTCATTGCCAACTACAAGACTCGTTGAGCCTTTTGAACACTTGAACAACTCTCTATCGATTTCAGCGCAGAGTTATGCCTGCGCAAAGCTACGTGCGAACAGGCTGTTTTCACACGAACCACTTGAATTAACCCAGCAGCGAACATGTTAATGTGGAAAATGGTGCTATATATTTATTTAATTGCAAGTTATGATTTTTTTAAACAGACCATCATGTCACGTAAAAAAACAACAATTGCAATTTGCTAGCACATACCGGTGTTGATCAAAATCATGATTTTTTTTATATCAAAAAAATCGAGTTTTTTTATTTAAATCTGATTCAGATTTTTTTGATTTAATGTGTAGACGATAGCCACCTAACAAGTAGTCATTTTTAATTTTAAAAAGTTTTGTTTTAATACAACTTTTTGTGCTTTGTTTCTTCTTGTACAGCAACTAGAATTCAGCTGAAATTTCATTCAGAATGACTTTGCACTTATTCACCACGCTTAAAGCAAATCAATTCATAACACCAACAGTCAACACTGGTGTACAAAATAAAATATAACTTACATGCATAAAATGGTAAAAACCTATGATATATGTGTATTGTTTAATCTGAATCAAAAGTATGCAATAAAACTACTATTTCTACAATCAACAGTCTACATATTTGCTGGAATTTAGATGTAAGTTTTACTTCAAGCCAGGCCCGTAGCCATGGGGGCATTCAGGGGCGGTGTTCCTAAATTTTGTTTTGCCCAGAAGAAAAGTTTGTTTAAAACATATACCATAATAAAAACAGAAATCTTGCCCCTCTGACCGTTTATTTTGCCCTCCAAACCTGGCTACAAGCCTGCTTTATGCCAGTTTAAATTGTCATACTTGCGGCATTCTGACTTCTGAATCAGCAAATGTTAAGTGATAACAGTCCATATATCAATTTTGCAGTTAGGTGGATTATAATCTGGGACCTCACAGTTACTCTGATTGATAAAACTTCCAAGGTTTTAACATGTGTCATCATAAGAACTTTTTGCCTTCTATACTAATACTGTATAGGCTGTGTGAAAACCTATTAGAATGCTAATTAAATGTATCATACACATCACACAAAGCTCTTAAATGACATATATAATTTTTTTTTTTTATTGCTTGATTTAAATCATGATTTTCATTGCTTGATTTAAATCAATCAACACTGGCACATGCCACAGATGGTATTACTCCACGAGGCTCCAGACCTGAGTTTTTTTGCTGAGACATTTCAGTCATTTGTCTCAGTTGTATTAAAGCTCACCATAGCAGTGTTCATTTAGCCTATATTTTTAAACATTCTGACAGAAATGACTTAATTTTTTTTGGTCATTTGAAAAACATTTTGGTCTATGACTGAAAAAAATAGCTCCTGACTACATTAGTGCACACCAAATCAAACATGCGCACAGCTTTTATTTTATTCTATTTGTGTCTAGCAAATTAGGCATGTGTGACAGATTAAACTCCCTCATATGAAATGACCAATTTAAACTCCCAGTGGCAACTCCAGCACATAGGAGTTACTGTGAAAGAGTTAAATACAGTTTGACTTACATATCTAAGTTTTGCTTCATTTAATGTGCCTTATAATCTGGTGCGCCCAATGTATGAAAAAAGAACAGCTGTCATTCAATTTTTGATACTGCGCCATAAGGTCCAAAAAATACAGTAACATTGCCAGCACCAAACAATCAAACTTAATCAACGTGCCTAACAATATGTTCTTAAATTACCCTTTGCAATATATACCAACTTTCCTGATTTCCTACCATTTGGCAGCATATTAAAGCACTTCCACCACACAAAATCGCAGTCACTGCTGCAGGATCCAGGTCCTGCTAAGGTGGACCAACTCAAAAGAATCATGCTTTCAAACAGCCTCTCAACCACAGACTTTGGAATCTCATTCCAAGACCTAATATTTTGAACTCAGACTATGGCCACAATTTTAAGCTGTTCCCAGGCGAAAAACATTAAAACCAGTGTCCCAAAACACGATATTCAATAAAAAACATATTATGCCAGCTCAGAACCAGCCAGGGAATGTTAATACATAAATTTACATACAGCAAGCATGAAAGTGTTAATGATGACCTAGCAGATAATTTTTCTTGCTAATTTCATTAACATTTTAACCCTCTAAGTCCCACGTGCGCCATTCTTTTGGATTTTTTGAAAAGTTTGCAACGCCATGACTCACCTGTTTGAGCTAGAGAGCTGTTCAAATCCTCTGCGGATTCAGCAAGTCTTTGACTGTAAACTAAAAAAATTTTTTCATTTAGGGCTTTCTGTGGGTGACATAATGGGGCATATTTTCACAACTTTTTGGCCAACTTGGCCTGGCCCTGGGCGCCAACCAAAGGAGACATTTTTTGGCTCAAGTTTTTATTAGCTGTGATCCATGTCTTTAGAGCCCTTGATTGACTTTCTAGCATATTGGAGCCAAAAAAATGGATATAAAAACAAAAATTGGTAAAAAATTGTACTCTCACAAACACTGTCCCTGGGTATATTACACCCTTATTGCATATGGCCATCACTCACCAGCAGACTGAGCTAGAGAGCTGTTCGAACACTCTATAAATGGGGAAAGTCTTGTAGTTTGGCCTTTACAAAAAATTTTCAAGTGTGAAATGTCAGGCTTTTCGTTGATGTTTTCATAAGTACAGGATGTTTTGACATGTTTTGATAGGGCTATCAAAACATTGGATGACATCACAACATCCCGTGGGAGTTCAACAATCAAGCTGATTTCGTGGCTCAATGTTTTATTGGATTTAATTGGATTCTTAAGCTTTAATACAAGTCTTAAGAAGGTTTGATTGACTTTGCAGCGTTTCTGATGGACTTTGCAGCATATCTGGTTGACAACTTATGGCAAAAATTGACGAATATCATATTAATTAGGGAAATCCCTAAAATCTCTGGGAAATTCCTCAAGTATGTGGAATTTTTTGGGCATCACTTTTGAACCAGAAGCGCTAGCTAAGGTCAATCAAGGGCTCCAAAGACTCATATCATAACCTAAAATCCAATAAAACTTTAACCACAATATTGACTCGTTGGATCAGCAATGATGTCAACAAAAGAAAGGCAAAACATACCCCACTCATGACGTTATCAATGCAAAACCCCAAGACCAAAACTTTATTTTTTTTAATTCTAAAATACAAGACTTCATGAGTCTTTGCAGGGTTTGAATAGCTCTCTAGTTCTATCTGCTGCCGAGTTGTGGCTTGCCAAACTTTGGCCTGAAATGGCTAATGTTACCTTTTGTGGAACTTTTAGAGTATTTTGGCTCCAGATATGCTAGCAAGTCAATCAAGGGCTCTAAAGACGTGGATCACAACCTAGTTTCCAATAAAAACTTGAGCCAAAAAATTGCTCATTGGGTTGGCACCCAGGGCCAGGTAAACTCGCCAAAAATGGCAAAACATGCCCTCATCCTCAGAAAACCCCAAACCCAAAACAAAATTTTTTAATTTGCAGTTGAAGACTTGCTGAATCCGTGGAGGGTTTGAACAGCTCTCTAGTTCAATCAGCTGGCGAGTCATGGCGTTGCAAACTTTTCATAAAATGCAAAAAAGTGGCACACGTGGGACTTAGAGGGTTGAACTATAGCAACTTAACCGAAATCCCAACAACTCCTTGGGGAAGCAATCCAAGATTTTCTTGATTATCGAAAGAGCACACCATTCTTAAAGATTGGTTTTCGTGCTTATCTGTAACTTGTGGCAAACAAAATTGAGGATATATCCAAGAAGCATTGCTAGAAATATCTTCTTTTATCAGTTTTATTTCTTCATAATTGGTGATAGTGTGCCAGTCATTTTCATGCTTGATAACCATGTGTCGTCCTGGAGGATCACCAATAGAAAATCTGCAAATACAAGGGTATATCCACATAACAACAATTTTAAGTAGAAACAACTTTATCAGCACCAACGCTAGCACCAGTTATGCCAAACAACAAAAACATGTTTTAGTACATCTTTCTCATTTATAACATTCAAGTATCCGGCCACATTCGGGGATTTTTGTGCCAGAACAACCGGATCGCACGTGGCTTTACACGCGCGTAACTCAAGCGCCAGAAGTAGTAGAGAGCTGTTCAATCGCTCAAAAGACTCGGCATGTCTTCTAGTCTGCACTCGAAAAAAACTTTTTGGTTGGGGGTTGCAGATTTTTTGCGACTGTCATCATAAGTGGAGGATTTTCCTGCCACCTTGGCCCACCTTACCTGGCCTTGGGCTCCAAGCGTTAGATGGTTGTATTTCACTGAAGTTTTTATTGGAAACTTGGCTACAATCCAAGTCTTTTGATACTTTGTATTACCTGCTAGGGTTTCGGGTTCAAAAGTTATGATCTAAGGCAGGCTTTTTACGGAAAATGTTACGCACCTGGTGTGCACCTGTAGGGACCCGATTTCCCTGATTCTAGGGTGCTGATTTTGTCTGATCCTAGGAACGTGATGATAATTTTCTCTGATTCTAGGGACCGATTTGAAATTCTAGGGACCTGCCTTAAAAAAAACCCTGTCTAAAGTAATAAAAATATTTGACTAAATTAATTTGTTTATCTTAGATCATAACTAGGGTAACCAATTTTTGACCTAAAAACTAAAAATTTTGACTTTATAATTTACAAATTTTGACTTTATTTTGACATACCAATTTTCTACATTTTCAGTTGAGATGCGGAATACAAAGCATATTCATATACAGTATTAGAAAACAAACTGATAGGTCCAAGTAGTTTGTCTGCAAAATCTGGTATAACATGTTTCAAAAATGTCTGGCCCACTTTCAGTTTCATGAAACGAACCTCATTGATGCTTTGCACTGCGGTGATGTGCTCCCACCATGAACCTTTTGTCACTTTTCACTTGGCAAATTTGCGAAATAATTCACCTTTAGATGTTGAGGTAAACTCAGAAACATATACATGCAGTGTACTTTGAACTTTTCAAGAATTTGGTTGTTTGACCTTATGCATGATATGATGATAAGTACATTAATAACTACAGTAGAGTCAAATCGGAGAATACCATAAAGTCAAAACAGTATAATTATAGGCATAATGGGTTGAGCATTTGCCGAACCAAGTATTGTAAGACCACGTTTTTTGCATTGCCATGCCTAGCCTAGGTAATATTCAGTCGTCCAGGTGTGGGCTAAGTAACATTATTAAGCCAAAAGTTGCAAACCCATTATTATTTCAGAAATGCAACTAAACTTGCAAAAACAAATCAAAATCTGTTGTTGTAACTTTAATGAAATATCGATAACGAAAAAACACTGCTGCAACAAAATTTTGACCTAATATGGAGTTGCTCAAGATATAAACATGAAATTTAGTTTGTGGACATTCCATAAACTTTTAAAAAGGCAGAAAAACTTTGACTTTATTGACTTTTGGTTGCCCTAATCACAACTTTTGAATCAGAAACGCTAGAAAGTCAATCGAAGGTTCAAAAGACTCGGACTTGAGCCTAGCTTCTAATAAACACTTCAGAGAAATACTTTGGCCCAGCGGTTGGGCCCTAGGCCAAGTAACATGAGCCAAAATTGCCCATGAACTACTGCACTTATGACGTCACTCACAAAAAACTGCAACTCCCAACAAAAAATATTTTTTCGAGTGCAGACTAGAAGACTTGTCAAATCTTTTTTGGGTTTGAACAGCTCTAACGCAATCGGTGGAGGAGCTTTGGCTTGGCAACCGAAAACAGCTGGTTTTAGGTCGAAATCTTAGTACGATATACTCGTAGACCACTCTCATAGCGTTGACAATTTGAGAGCCGACGTACGATATATTCGTACTTCAATTTCGGACTAAAAAACAGCAGTTTTTGGTTGCCTTACCAATGCCATAGCTCCTCCGCCGATAGCGCTAGAGAGCTGTTCAAGGGCTCAAACGGATCAGCCATTCTTTTAGATTAGTACTCGAAAAAAATTCATTGGTTGGGGGGTGCAGATTTTTTGTGACTGACGTCGTAAGTGAAGAAGTTTTGGGGTCATTTTGGCTCATGTTGCCTGGCCTAGGGCACAACAGCTAGGCCAAAGTGTTTTGCTGAAGTTTTCAGTGGAAACTAGACTCAAGTCCGAGTCTTTTGAGCCTTAGAGTTTCTAGCGTTTCTGGTTCAAAAGTTATGATCCAAATTATACAAATTAATTATTTATCTAATTAGTCAAATATTTTTACTACTTTTTATCATAACTTTTGAACCTTAAACCCCAGCAAGTCATCCAAAGTATTAAAAGACTCGGATTGTAGCNTAGTTTCCAATAAAAACTTCTACAGCAAAATACTACCATCTAACGGTTGTCGCCCAGGGCCAGGCAAAGTGGGCCAAGGTGGCCTAAAAACCCTCCACTATGACGTGACTCACAAAAAATCCGCATCCCCCAACCACAAAATTTTTTACGAGTGCAGACTAGAAGACTTACTGCGTCTTTTGACGCTTCGACCAGGTCCACAACCCGTATAGGAACAGAGAAATTCCCGCGCAAAGCCATGTGCATTTCAGTGTTTTTTTTTTGGAAAATCCCAAAAGCGGCCAGACGCCAAAGTGTTAAGAAGCCTTATATCAAAATACTATTCTGATTCCCTCAATAATTAGTATTTCAGATTCATACTTCAGAAAAATTTATCACTAGTTACACCTACATAGTCTGTGCAGCAAAACTTCTATTTTAACGGCTTTTCACTTGATAATGAAAGGATTTATTTCTTCTGCAATGCCACAGTCCAAAACCTCACTAGCCTCTGATTCTGTAAATGGATTATGTCAGTTCATTATCTGCCTTTTTGGTATCAGTTTTTTCCAGGAAGTGACGCACAGTTTTTGTCCAGAAATGTGAAAACTTTTTTTGCAATACCAAGCAACAGCATTTCAAAATTTCATCACTTCCCCTGATCTTTGCCTTCTGTGAGTCATGAATGCCAAAAATATTGCTATACCTTCGACCATAAAATCTGGAGTACTTTATTTAGATGCTGCCCTCAGGCAAGTTTTCATCAGATCCATGCAGTATGTGTTATTAGCCTTAAAATATGAAGACGTATTTGCAGCATTTTAACAAAATTAATTTATGTAATTTCAGTCTTTGGATGCCCCCCTGAATTGGATACCTGAGATCGTTGCCCCATTTGCCTAACCCCTCTGCACACCACTGATGCAGCTCCAACATAACCCCATTAAATGAATCCCACTAAATGAATCAAATCACACAACTCTATGAAAAACATATCATATCAGTGCTGCAATACTGTTCTATTTTTGCATGCCATTGATACAAATCTAACTGACCAAATAACTTGATTAACTGAATAACATTTGCACATCACAGTGGAAATCACAAACCCACAACACCATCACCCCAAATGTACTAACCTCCAATAATCTGCGAAACTCATTTGAAAGTGGCTTGCAACAATGAACACCATAACAACTCTTACAACTTTCAACAACATCTTCAAAACAAACAAAAGCATGACAAATACACATCATGAAATGATAAAATATTACATGAAAAGTTAGATGTCAGTGGTGGTTGCCAAGTTAACACTTCAACGCTTTCGGGGATTTTTGGAAAAAAAAACGTCAAAACGTACGTGGCTTTGCGCAGGAATATCTCCGCTGCTGTACGGGTTACGGACCTGGTCGAAGCGTCAAAAGACACGGCACGTCTTCTAGTCTGCACTCGAAAAAAAATTTTTTTCTTGGACGGTGCGGGTTTTTTGTGAGTCACGTCATAAGTGGAGGACTTTTAGGCAACCTTGGCCCACTTTGCCTGGACCTGGGCGCCAACCGTTAGGTGGTAGTATTTCGCTGAAGTTTTTATTGGCTACAATCCAAGTCTTTTGATACTTTGGATGACCTGCTGGGGTTTCCAGTTCACAAGTTGTGATGTAAGTTAGTAAAAATATTTGACTAATTAGCTAATTAATCAATTTGTTTATTTTATATAACTTTTGAACCAGAAACGCTAGAAACTTGATCAAAGGCTCAAAAAACTCAGGCTCGAGCCTAGTTTCCAATGAAAACTTCAGCGAAACACTTTGGCCTAGCGGTTGTGCCCTAGGCCAGGCAACATGAACCAAAATGACCATAAAACCACTTCACTTATGACGTCAGTCATAAAAATCCGCCCCCCAACCAAAAAATTTTTTTTCGAGTGCAGTCTCTTAGACAGGCCGATCCGTTTGAGCCATTCAACAGCTCTCTGGCGCAATCGGCGGAGGAGCTAGGGCGTTGGTAAGGCAACTGAAAACTGATGTTTTTTAGGCCGAAATTGAAGTACGAATATATCGTAGACCGGTTCTCAAAGTGTTAACAGGGTGCCTTGCGTTTTCAGAATAGTGACTGCTTAAACGTTTGAATTCGTGGGACCAATTTTGTTTACTTTTTTCTGAAAATTCCAAACTTTTGCTTTAGGTGTTAGCGTCAGCTTAGCGTTACCTTTGTGTTAGGGTTAGCGTTAGGTTAGCTTAGCATTAGGTTAGGGCTATGGTTAAGGATAGGGTTAGGTTTTGGTTTACCTTTTGTGTTTACTATGTTTCTACAAAGCCTGCTGCATTCTCCTCGTGCGTTACTGTCACATTCTCAGAGATGGTCGAATAAGGTTTCAAATTCAAAGATCCACAGGTGGTTCTATAGCCACTGCCTTAAAAGTATGAAGCTAAAGACATTCATTCCTGTTATGGCAGAACTTGTTTATGCAAATCTACACTTTCTCTTTTGAACCTGATTAAAACGTACTAAGATGCTGAAGTTAACTTTTCACCACTTGCACAATTGCTGAAGGTTGTTATTGAGAAAATGCATTATCATGATGGTGTGAAGACATGAACAGTTTCAGCAAAATTGTACGATAAATTCATACTTTTTACTCTCTCATGAGCCACTTTTCTTGTGTAATTTTGCACCACCATAACTTGCCAGCTGATTGAGCTAGAAGCCGTTCAAACCCTGTAATTTTAGTATAGATTTTTTTTATCAGGGAAGTTTTCAGTTTTGAACTTTTTGTAGGTGACGTCCTAATAAGGGTAGGTTTACACATTCATCAAGGTCACTGGGCCCCAACACCAAGAATTAATTTTTTAAATAAAGTTTTTAGTGGAAATTAGCCTATACTATGAGTCTTTAAAGCCTTTGTTTAGCCAGATATCATTTCTGATTCAAAAGTTTGGCCACAAAGCCACTTTCTTCCTAAATGTAAAAACAGTGGCTTCATGTAAAAACATGGCTTTCTAAAAATTGGCATTTCTAAAATTGATAATTACATATTTCTGAAAAATACCTAAAAATTAACAGGTTTAGCTCTTGCAAAAATGTGTTTGCTTTATTACTCAGTGTATCAATTTCCTTGTTCTACTTTCCATCACTCGTGAATACCACCCCAAAGCCCCAAGGTACTGTTGCAACCTCATCACTGGCTTTGCACTGAATGCGTGGTTCACCACAAATGGAATGTGTGCAAAGAACAACACCATATATATGTGGCGTGAACAAGCAATAATAGAGTGATCGTGACATGCAAGGGTGCAACTAGGGGGACTGTTCAGTTGGCATGCCAAGTCCCTTCAACATTAGTGACAATCTCCCATTTGACAACAGCACTGTGCACATAGAAGTTCAAAAAGGTAGCCGGTTGCATCACAGAGAGGCTCGCCTAATTCCAGAAAAACACGAACGCACATCGCACACACCAGGAGCGGCTCTAGGTAACAGCGTCATTCGGGCTCATCACACGATTATACTGACTGACACTAAATGCAACCATTCTGAGTGACTCTAGGCTTGTGTCACTGAAATTTCCATTTGCTCCCATTCTGGCTGACACTTGGCGTTGCTGTGTGACAACCGTGACATAACAATGAATGAGAAGTTCTCATAAGAACTTGTCCATTGTTGCATAACATACGTCACAGATCAATAATAATGCCAGTTAGTCCTCTGCATACTAGGCTCATTTATATTAACCCGAGTTACTAGACAATTTATCGTTTGTTTCAATTATTCTCCAATGGCAACTATCCATAGATTGGAATTCAAATCCAATGTTCCATGAAAATCCTTTAAGGAAAACATTGAATTTGATATAATTTAGGCTTCAAAAAATATTTTATTGCTGAGGGTAGCTCAGAACATAACAGATATTAAGCTTGAGGAAACCTCCGCCTACTAGGCACATTCATATTAGCCTGAATTACTCGACAATTTATCATTAGTTTGAAATTATTCTCGAATGGAAACTGTCTATAGCAATTCAAATCCAATGTCTTAGCTGTTGAAACCAATTTTTTTGTGCTCAAACCTTTGTAAAACTCAGAAAAACCAAAATTTATCAAACTTCAAAAAATAGACTTTTTTTACCATAGTCGGGTAGTGTGATATCACCTTATGCAGTACAATTATTTTTGGAAGTGACTACAGATACGCCTGTCCTGATAAAAGGGTTATTTGTCACTCAAACGTTGTGGGTCTCGTGGTGTAGTGGTGAGGCGTGATGGCTACTATACTGATGGTTTCAGGTTCAACTCTCACCTTCCACACTTTTGTTTTGTTTTTTTTACTTTACTTTTTTTCAGGCTTAGGTGTTATGTTTAGGGGTTAGTGTTAAGTTAGGGATAGGATAGCATTAGGTTAGGGTTAGGTTAGCACTAGGTTAGGATTAGGGTTAGGGCTACGGTTAAGGTTAAGGTTAGGTTTAGGGTGTATCTTTTACGTTTAGTTTGTTTCTACCAAGCCTACTGCACTCTTGTCATGTGAAACCAGGGTTGCCAGATTTATTTTTTCAAAAAAAGCTAAACCTCCATTAAAAAAAGGCCAAAAAAGAGCCAAACCCTTCACTTTACAAAGCCAAATTTATCAAGATTTGCCTCCTCACAACTCAAATTCACATAAAAATACATCTGGTGTACTCACAGCACATCCACAAAAAGCAATTAATTTGAAACTATTTTTAGAACTTGTCACTTATGACAGAAAAATGCCAAAGTTTTTTTCTTTTTCAAACACACCTAAACAAAACTACCTGAAAAATCAATAGTTACTTTAGCATCATCACTCAAATTTTCAACACTTCCGAAGTAGAGCTTGCAATTAACAGCAACAAGTCAAAATGAATTCAAATACAAGTTCATTTTCATTTTGCGCTGACACTGAATACAGTAGCACTGCAGTGGCCAACCCCATCTTGCGAGCCACATGCGACTCTTTGCCCAGTTTCATGCAGCTCTTACGTAATTATATACCAGAAGTCCCACTAAATGATGCATAACAATAAATGCCTTGTAAAGTTCTGCTATCTTCATGTTGGTGATGTGTGATATTTACAATATATCCATTATCCGGCTAAGCAAAAGTATGCATGTGAGTGAGGAAGAGATGGGGTTATGTTCATGTGTACCCATGTACAAACAATGTACATGACGTGGTGCTTTGCTTAACACAAAGAGAAATGTGGCTCTTGGTCTCTGACTGGTTGGCCACCCCTGCAATAGCAAGACACATAGGCATATTTCTAAACCACCTATGTCCAACCTGCGGCCTCAGGTTGTGATGCAGCCCAGTCAAGGGTTTTGTGTAGCCCAGTTTAGGTTTACGCTGTAGTAAAAGTATCCTACAGTAGGCTACATACTGACAACCTGACCTTGTTTTGATCATTTTGAATTTGACATTTTTGATGCAGGTGGTCATCAGAGCCACTTTGTGACGTCTGTTACCATTGCAGTTGGATTCCAACACTTTCAGTGCATTAGGTTAAACTAAATTTTGTTTGCTAAGATCAAAGTAAGCCATTAAATGTGCGGCTCTTATTAATATGTCTTTCAATATGCAACCCTGGTCAAGATAGAGGCATACGTTTTCGCTCAATAAGCCATTTGGATTGAACACAGACTCTGAACAAATGGCCACTTTATAAAAAATACAGGGATGTGTGTGGTCATATAAGACATAATGCTAAATAGCCAGCACTTGGATCCATAGGCAGTAAGAAAATATTCACAACTAGGTAGAAACTAGTTTTGTGTCGCTATGAACTCTCACAGTTAAAAAATGGCATGTGATGTTTCCAAGATCATTCGGAGATGAAGAAACACTTAATATTGAAAGGTTAACTTAATTTGTCCAAGTGTAAGCACCACTTGGCACTTAGTAAAGAGTTTGTTGAAGACATATAGTGGCAACATAAAAAGAACTGTGAACACTGATTAGTATTAGTAACACAGGCAGTCAGCAATGTTAGGATAACAATATGAAGAGTATGTTTGGTTACAAGCGATATCAACCGTCCGGATTGTAACGTGTTTGTCAAAGGTCACACCAACCTTATGGTCTGTTACAAGCCATACAGCACTCGTAAACAGGTATGCGCAAACGCAAAGCAGCTTGGCCTGCAACGTGAAAGGTTTGCACAACGTAGCAAGCACAAGCGCACACTCACACTACTGTACCTCACCTTTACTTATAATTCACTACACAACAGGTCGAAACGTGCACACAAGGGACCAGACTTTCAAAAAAGGTGTTGCTGTTGTTGACAGTTTAGCCTTAAAATATAGCTATGTTTTCAAAAAAATGGCCAACAGAAAAAATTTTCAGCCAAACGACCTTTAAAAAACGGCCAAAATAAGCCAAACGGCCAACCCAAAAATTGTACGGCCAACCAACTTGAAATATGGCCAAATTTCCAAAATCTCAATAATTTGGCCACAAAATGGCCAATCTGGCAACCCTGTGCATAACTCATTCATAAGTTTTCTAAGTTTAAGATCCACAGGGCAGGCGTATCTATAGCCACTGCCATTATTATCATTTTTACTACTGTTTAGTTCTCATTGCTCAATGCAAAATATCAGTTTCAGTGACTCCGGTTACGTCATCAAACCTCCGCAACCAAGCTCTGCTATTTACGGAGCTCCTTACGTGATAAGTAGGTTAGTCAACGGTTAACTTTAAGTTAAGTGTCACCGCCAGTGACAGTCACAGGGCACACATTTTCAATCGAGCTCCTTACATTTCATTTGCAGTAGCAAATGAGGATCCAAACCAGCAAATGATGAACTCTCACTTCTCCACGGTAATCGCTTATACAGTACTTTCCCTTCGTTTCTACATAAAAAATCAGACAGACAAATAAGTTTCTTCTTTCACTAACTACAGTACTGCAGCAACTACATTCAGGCTATCTGATGCTGAACAAACTTGAACAGTAGGCTGCAACAAGCATACACAAAGGCTACAGCAGTGCTTCCCAATCCAAACACTTGTTCATCCGCCAAAATTTCAAAACTAAGAAAGGCTGTGATTGAGCAAAGGCTGGTGTGAAGCGAAATTTCTGACCTGTTCGAAATTTCTGACCTATTATTGTTTGTCAGTTATTTTGCTTCTCAGAGTAAAGGAACAAAGTTTGGCAATTACTTTTTTAATGTGTGTTGTGTAAATTATAATTCTTTGGTGAGATGTCAGCTACAACAACAAGCTACAGTACAGGAATAACAACAACCAGCTAAAAATATTGGACTTAAGGCGGATTCACACACAATTCGGTTTACGCATCAGACCGTCAAGGGACAACGGTCCGTTTTGGGAACCGGCATACGTGTTCCGGTGTCAAGCGAAATTCCTGACTTGCGAAATTTCTAACTTCACGCCAGAGATGAGCACGGACAGGACTGGATCGGACTGGATCAGGACTGAAGCCAATTTCGGCCGGATTAGGACTGGATCGCACTGCGATTTTTTTGAAAATTGGCGGATCAGGACTGGATCAGACTGAGAAAATTGTTATAATATTTATGTGATTATTCTGAAAATATCAAAAATTTTAGTGGTGATCCGATTTTTCAGATTTGCTAAATGGGAGTGAGTGTATTTTGCGATAAATGGCAAAAGCTCTGATGGGACAATTTTGTAATTCGAGCTGTAGAGCTGTAGGTTGTGCATATACAACGTTGAATTCTATTAGCAACGTGAACATAGTTGAGTGGTTAGTGTCAATACCTGCTGCGCAAGTGTTCGTTGGTTCTGCTCTCGAGCTTCAAGCTTCTGATAAAAGACGAGCTTCTGATAAATATATTCATAATGGGATAGGGTTAGAAAAATAAATATAATTGGGGTCTAACACTAAAGACGGCTTCACACAGAATCCGGTTTACGCATCAGACCGTCAACAGTTAACGGTCCGTTTTGGGAACCGGCTTACGTGTTCTGGGATGCTATCACGCAGAATCCGGTCTTCTTTTCGCGAACAGTTGCCATGTCTAGGAATACTTCATCGTCCTGTTAATTTGCACTGAACTGCTGTTGTATCTAGAAAAGGAACAACGCCAGAAAGGAACAACGCTCCTTTAACAAACCATGGCTCACCAAAGGCATTTTAACTTCCATTGCAAAAAAGAATACCCTCTACAGAAAGCAATT
>JGI24021J15306_10005259_pt1 | contig 15336 bp, 6 predicted proteins | sample Ectturendosymbi1_FD_15306 | JGI IMG/M metagenome (IMG submission 15306)
AATTTCTTCATTTTTTTGGCCACAAAAAGATGATTTTTGCTGGATACTAACAGAGCTACCTTAATTGCACTATTGAAAACCATGGCCAAAATCAGTCCATGACTACTACCATGTCTCGTCAAGATCAATAACAAAGATGATGAAGAGAATTGAGGAAATTAGCTCTATTAATGCTGTAATTGTCTATGGACACAAAATAAATAGTTTACTGCTCATTTACCTTGTATACTACATGAGGTTGATGTTGGGAAGATTTTCGTTGCTGCTGAATTGCTTGTACCATGCATGTCGAGTATAAAGGCAACCATGAAAAATTGTGGGACCATAAAAAGATAGCAACTTTAAGTAAATAAATTAAGCAACTGTTTTGATTTGACAACTTTGTTGGATTGTTTGCAGTGATGAAGTTTGAGACTTGGTCTTGAGACCATTTTTGCGAGTCTCAGTCTCGGTCTAGAAGGTTTCAGGTCTCATCTTACTCTCAAAGGTTACAGGTCTCGGTCACACGCCTGTTGTCTTGAAACTGTCAATATTGCAAGGATATGGCTTTGTAAAACTTCTGTAATTCAGCAAGTTTTTTCTCTGTTGTATTAGTAAGTAAGAAACAACCAAAACAGATTGGAAAAATGCCAGAAATTTGAAAAAATTCAACTTTAAACTGGTGATGATAATTTTTTGAAAAATTTCAGCAAATTGCACAAATTTCAAAATCTTGAATTTCGGTCTCGAAGTTTTAACAAGGTCTCAGTATCAAAGGTTAGTCTTGACTACATAACTGATTATGTGACAAAACAAAATAATGCCATCTGAAGTATGTATTAGACAATAATGTAGAGGTGAATTTGAAGCAAAAACAACTGTCAGTGTGTATGGAAATAAAGTTTATGTTTGTATCAAATCAAGTAAGATCTTTGCATCACGCAACTTCGGATTTTAAATTAAATGGAATTATGAAGAAAAGCAACCCGACAAAAAGATTATAATCAGTAGTTACACATGAGAAAAAAGTTACTAAGTATAGTGTAAATCAGATTACATGTTAGAATTCACAATGGTAATTTTCCTGACCATGAAAATAATATATGCAAATTTATGTTATATTTGTTTAAATTTCAAAAACTAAAAAATTAGCAATATTCAAAATTGATCCTTTTTTCTAATTTTTTCACATTTTTCAACATGTTTTTAATCTTAAATTTTGTTGAGGGTATTGAGCTTACTTAAGAACTGTAATTGTTAAACATTCATTAATTTTTTTTAATTAAACAAATAAAATTAAATTAGATTTAATTAAAAAAATTACATTTAGTTGAAAAAATTAAATTTTTAAATTTCATAATAATATTTTAAAAAAATATTTTTTGATTAACAAAATTTTTTTAATGGATATATACTATTATATAAACAATTTTTTTTTGCCTGAAGATCAAAAAGAAGCATGGGTGATCAAGATACAGCAGTATCTCCATAACACCAGCCCTTACATAAAAAAAATTGAAGTCAGTTGAAGTTGCACTATTGGAGTTAACAGGTATTTAAAATATCATCATGCTTGAACGTACATGAAAAACATGTTGCCTTATAACAACGATTAAGCAGGGTTCAAAGGCCACCAGTGAAAAACTTTCTGTGTTGTTTTGTTCAGCAGGAGCCTTCCAACTTTACTGCAAAATATTGAATGTAAATATTCAGAGATAAAGGAGTGACAATCAGTTGAAGTTCCAACAGCAAAACTCCAAGAATTGTTTGGTCGAATCCTCTTGAAAAACATCAAAATTTCAAATGCTCATAATTTCAGAAATACAGGTCTGATTTCAAAACCAACTTTATTGAGCTCAGAAGCCTGAGATCTTTCCCCTTATAAATTTCGTGAATTTTGCTAAGGGTCAGATGAAAAATCCCCATTTTATGGATCACCTGACATGGAATGACCCAGATGTTTAATGACAATCAATTGGATTTTCCTGCACAAGAAAAATAATGCTGTTTGCCTGTGCAAAATTGCAGAGTTGTCACCAACAGCATGTTAAAATACTAAAATATAAGGTGATTGTATGGCAATTATGAAAAAAAGTGTTGTAAAAATATTCAGTAAATAACATTACTGCATTATTAACAGAACCAACAAATACAAATAGGAGTGTCATAAGACATAACCCATATCAAGAATATTCTATTTAAAATTGAATCTGGACAAAAAAAATTAACTTTATATAAAAACAGGAAACACAATATTAATCAATTAAACATGTAACAAAGATGGAATGCACGGAACATATACATATGAAGAGTTTAGAAATGTACAGATGAAGAAGTAATCTTCAATACAGATAAAGAAGTTATCTAGGTGAGAAAATGATGCAGATGAAGATATAGATGAAGAAGAAGATGTCTAGGTGAGAAAAATGAACAACGGTGACAATTTACTAACTTGGTTTTTGGTAAGTCCTCTAAGTGGTGTTGTTAATCACACATGAACTATAACTTATATTGTGGTCATCATGCTAAATAAGAATTAATAAATCTATTAATTATATAATAGATTTGCATCCATGTTATTCTTATAGAGACTAAAAATTCACCATACCATCATGTTGCAGAATGTTCTAAAAATCTAATTGCAATGAGCATAACATGAGTGTCATAGAATAGTGTGACTGTGATCACTGGCAGGTGTAAATCTATACTTTCACCAGACGAAATAATTTTTTCATAAATTTTGCTAATGAATCCAAAAACCTAATCACGTTAAATGAACCTGTTGTATAAAGGAACCTAGTGTACCGTTTGCACCGAGCAAGCATTTCACGATATAATTCAACTCAAGTGGCTTGGCATNCATAGCNTATATAAGAGCAAACCACATGAATTAAAGTGGCTTANCATGCATTGGCAGTGAATGCGTTAATAAACATGCAACACGACACATATGCTTATAGAAATCCAAGTTTCAAATCCATTATTACAAAGTTCTGTGTGACATATAGGCTAATTACATATATATTTTTAAATAATTATTCTTAAGTGAGTTTTTGAGTGGGCTGATTGCAACATTTCAGGTGAAGCAGTTGTCTAAGGAATGCCTGGAAATCAAACAGTAAAAGTTAGGATTCTTCGTATGAAAAAATATATCTTGTCTGAGTAGTGCAAAGAATAAAAACATATGCAAAAGTTTAACCAGTGAACTTTCATTATACTCTTACTACCACAACCATGGTATGGAGTTTTTAGACGAGGTGTTGCCTATGCGATAATAACTAATCTAAACCTCATGTTTTTCTTGATCTGGAAACTGTGATGACTTCACATGCAAAAGTCTATACTACTTGGTTCTTACTAATTGTAGAACTAGAAGTCATGCAAACAAGATTTCTAATAACAGAAGTTATTTGGTTCAAATTGCAGAAGAATACCAATTTGGAAAATAATGGAAAATACGTGTCAACGGAACGGATCCGTCACCATGCACTAATAGTGAATATATGCATGAATGCCATTGTGAGTATTTTTATGAAGTTAGGCGTGATCAAAGTATCACCTTATGATGAACCTTCAACTACCAATTATGCAATGCACAGTCACAACATGGCAGAGGCAACACTGAAAGTGCAGGAACAGCTGAGTCATTGTGTTGTTATCAGAAAAACACCTAACTGGAAATAGCAGAAAAAACTTGTCTGTGGTTTCGTTATGAGTTAGGATTCAACCTTAAACTTAAAACCCTAACCTTAAACCCCCAACCAAACCTGTAAACTAATACTAAACCTTAATACCCCAACCCGGTACAAGTCTGCAGACATGTTTTTTTTATGATTTGGTGTTCTTCTGGAAACAACACAATGTCTCAGCAGTTCTCATGCTCACACTGTTGCCACTGCCATGTTGTGGCTGTGCAATGTGCATTGCTAGGTGAATCGGTAAAGGCATGTTGTTATAGATAACATTTGATTGTGTGTAACTTCACAAATACTCGCCAAGGACTGCTTTCATGCATATATTTGTTGTCAGTGCATCGTAACAAGTACACTACCATGTTTTCTCCACTATTTTCCCAATTTGTATTGTACTGAAATTTGATATCTTGCGTTTGAATGTCGTCATTGGCATTATACTTTGCGTTTGATGTTGAGGTAAGATTAATGTTTTCTTATGTGGCAGCTGTGTGGCCATGTTGGTAGGTTCAGAGTAAAATTTTATTGCAAGAAGTTTTCAAGTTTTGTAGGTAGGAATTTAATGGAGATGGATATATTTATGAAATAATGATTGGTTGTTCAAATATGCATTTTATATATTGCACGTAATTTTCCATTGCTTTCAGTCTTTTGTATGTTCATATGTACAGTTTTACCTTGTTTGCTCTGGTGTGCCAATTTTTGCCAAAGATGGTGAAATGGCCTGTTGAATAATGAAACTCATCACTTTTTTCATTCTGAGTGTTTAAAATGATTTTTTGCCTTATTTCATTTGTTGGTATAACACATGACAACTGCCCAAAATTGCTTGTCACCCAAGATCTTTTTGGGTGAAAAACAGCTGACAGCAAATGTGTAAAATGAATAAGCTGTCATGTATGCACCGTTACATCAGGAAAGGCCTAAATTTAAAGATAACATTTGTTACTTACATTGAGCACTGATTACTTTTTAATATTAGTTTTGTTTTCTTGATAGCAGGGAAAGTGTTACTTATAAGGTTATTTTTTCAGGTATAGATACAGTGTTGTGATTGTTTGCTTTTCCTTGAACATTCAGCTTGATGAAGTCAGAAAAAATGGATATCACTGAAAGTGCCGGTGATAAAATGCCTGGCACAGTACCTATGGATATACAGCTATCCACAGTAGCCCCTGCATCATCAGATCAATCTCCATCTTTACCTCCGTACCATAATTTGAAAGGAGATACAGGTAGTGGTTCATCGAGCAAGTTCAATAGTGGATCTACTTCAGAAGATGACATTGTCTATGGAGAATTAATTGTTTTGGGGTATATGCACATTCTTTTTTATTAAACCTCTCTGTGTGTTTGTTGAACCTCCACATTGTTGTTTAATTCTAGTATTGGCAGAAAATCGCCTTTTGATAGCTTGTAATGTTCCTCAGTTTCAGCACACTCAAAACCAGATATAATGTTCAAGGTAGAGCTATCAAGATTGTCTATAAAATGAGGTGAAGATTTACTTGTTATCATCAAACATCTGCTGCAGTTCTGGCAGTTGTGTTTTGGGCTATGTTGGTAAAAAAAGAAGAGGATTTTGTTTTGTTGTTGCCACTGTGAAAAACATGGTATGCTGTGATACACAACACTTAACTTAGGGTAAAGACCATTTGGGATGCCACCTTTACTGTCAAGTTTGATTTAGAGGTTGTTCATCTTATGAGACACACAGTGCACAGCCTATAAAAGATATATTGATATCTTTGCAATACGTTTCCCTGACCCTTGATGGGCCTGGTAACAAACTAGAAAAGTTTCAATATTTATTCATCTAACTTACTGACCTAGTTGGCAGCATATAGCTGATAGGATGACCTCATTCCTAGTGTCATCATCAGAAAGTGATTGTCAGTGTTGTGTTGCAAGTGGATGCCGTATTTTGTAGACTATAAGGTGCAATATCATTGAATGGTTTATTTTCATGCATAAGGCACACTGGATTACCATATTTTTAGAGCATAAGGCGCACTTATACAATTCTTTTCACAAAAGTCGAAAGTGCACCTTATAATGCGATGTGCCTAATGTATGAATCTGGTTGTGCTTTCTCATCTAGAACCAATTGTATATGGCAAACAGTGCTATTTATTTAATTGCTAGTTGATTTTTTGTAAACAGACCAACATGTTAGGTAATATACCAACAACAATTGCAATGAGCGACGTATGTGGTTCCATAAGTAGCTAGCACATACCACAGATTGTATTACTCTGCGAGAATCCTGACTACATTGGCGCACATCGCGTCAAACACGCACACAACTTTTTAAAATTCTATTCGTGTCTAACGGATTACGCAAATGTTACATACTAAACTCTCTTGTATGTAATGACAGATTAAACTCCCAGTGGTGACTCAGGCATTCGGGAGGTATTGTGAAAGAGTTCAATACAGTTTGATTTATCTAAGTTTTGCTTGATGCGCCTTATTATCTAGTGCACCTTGTGCATGAAAAAAGAACAGCTAGCATTCAATTTTTGATACGTCGCCTTATAATCCGGTGTGCCTTATGGTCTGAAAATACAGGTGCATTAATTTTCCACAAATCCATTAAATTCTTCTTTAGTGTGTGAATTTAACAGTTGTGCAATTTCGACATCAAGCATACCTGGATCCCTCTTGTCATTATCGTAAGCACGCCTCGTAAACATGAGTCCTGCACACATCATAACAATCCGTTGAAACACAATATGTATTACTCAGCAAGGCACCTGACTAAGGTAGCTGTAATGCTCTGACAATCTATCAAGTGGTGCGGTTTCCTCAACACAAAAGGCGCACCGGGTTATAAGTGCATTGTCAATTTTTGAGATAATTACAGGATTTTAAGTGTGTCTTACAGTCCGAAAGATACTGTAATTATTAGTATAGTAAAACTGCTTAATGAACACATTCATGGAAATGCTTTCGAGAAAATCTGATTGTTAATTAGAAGGCTGGTCTTAAGCATGGAACAATGCTGCATGTTGAAAAACAAACCTCACAGGCCTGCACCACATGCTTTATGATATGTACTAATGTTCTTGTCATTTCTTCCACACCTGTAGAAGATACCGTAAGTCAGTATGTCCTGGAAGGCTAAGCCAGTGTTAATAGTCTAGACCAGTGGTTTCCAATCTGGAATTGTAGAAGTAAGGTAAGGGGTCCACAAGTTCGGGCGCTTATGTCACCAGCATTTTTATGTTCAGTGAGGTAGCAGTTGCACTACTACACGATGATATTAGTTTGCTGATTTGGAAATCAGAATCTCCCAATCATGTCACATTTTCAAGATAGTGCATTTTGTTAAACTGAAATTAAGCAGTTGGTGAGCTGCAAGAAAAACTTGACAACTGTCATTGGTCTACAAGTCAGAAAATGTTGGGAACCACTGATCTGGACTCATAAGCCTATCTTTTTGTTTCATAATCCAGTCATGCAGAAACTTGCATCAGTGTCTTTGGACATTAAAATGATAGTTTATTGTGCACAGTGCTCCCCAACCAGTGGGCCACAGCCCATCAGTGAGCTGCAGAATTCTTTTACATAGGTTGTGAAGCATTTGGAAATGTAGTATTTTTCCCGTATTTGACTAAAACGTTTCTTGAAAATTTGCTGCTTTTCTATTGATTTGATCTTATGCCTAGTACACAAGCTCAAGTTCCCCATTAACACAAAATTACATGTGTTAATATTTTGATTCTTTCTCATATGTCAAATTTTTCATTGTCGCTTAAATGCAATATCTCAATTGGGGCCCACAAAAATCATTAACTAGCAATTAATAATCATCACTAAAACTGAGTCACAACCTAAAAAAGGTTGGAAAGCACCATTTTAAATCTTACATACTTCATGTAAAAGACAAATGTGTTGACACAGAGCATGTGCTGCAAATAAATGATATGCACTAATCAGAGCAGATGATAGCGCATGGTCATGTAGTGAACTACAATATTGGAATTGATAAGCAGGTGAGATGCAAACATGAAGTGCAGCTTTTCTTAAACTCTGGTTTTTGACATCACTGAGTGCCACTTGTGATTCCGATTTTAATCATAAATGCCTGCTTACCACATTTTTGTTTAGACACCTACACACATCAGAAATCCAGATTTAAAGCTGTGGCTTAGATTTACCACGTGTATTTTCAGTCACTTCGCATCAAGATGTTTTTCTTTGATGTTATTAACACCACATCTCATTTTGAAAAAAAAAGATATCCTGTTAACATTATCGACCTGGCCAATATATCGGGCCAATATTTGGGTTTTACCAATATATCGGTATCGGCGCTTTTATGTGGCACTTATCGACACTTAAAACACTTATATTCCTCAAGCACGCAGACAACTTGCACAAGAAAGCACAATCAACCAAGTTAAGACACTTATCTTGCAGCAACGCTAGCAGGTGCGTTTTCATAAAGAAGCAGACAAGATGAACCATGGAGCACGTGTCGGCTGTCGCCGAAACAAAAGCATCATCATTAATCAGATTAATTAAAAATCATAGCAAAATATTGAAATTACTGTAAATTGAAAAATTTTAGTTCATAAATATTGATTTTTGAAGTTTTTGAAAAAAGTAAGGCATAGAATACATTATACTTTTGATAATGAAACAGAAAACAAGATTTAAAAATTTTAGAAATAGCAGTATCAGCTATCGGTCTATGAATGGTGGATATATTGGTATTGATATCGGCCCAAAAAGCCATATTGGTTGATCTCTAGTTAACACTGTCATGAACCCAACTCATTTTAGTGGCAAAGAAAATCAAGCAAAGAAATCATTTCCAACTTTTCAGACCTGCTTTTAAATTGCTTTGATTGAACAGTCTTATATACTCTTTTGGTGACACAGACTGGTTATAAGTAAATACTGTACTTAACTAGGCAGGGCTAGAAGTATGATGCATTGCATACTGCTTGAGAAAAATTTGAATAAATTGTTCTTGCTAACTAAGGCTGTTCTAGAGAGTTTTTTTACATTAAGCAACATAATTTGGTAAAATATGAACTTATTTCGAATTTCTTCCCTTTTCCTTATCATATCATAGTAGCTTGTAATGCAGTGGTTCTCAACCTTTATTGCATGCCAAACCCATTTGCTGTCTCCCCAAATTAAATGCAATTGTCAGTTTTTTCTGGTTAATCAGAAAAATGATTTGGTCACTGAGCAGTCAAAAATGCAGCAATCTACAGTGCATCAGATGTTCAAAGAGTGCAACACCTAACCTAAACTATAAACCATTTATCTTTTTATGCACAAAGAAACATCACAAGCACTGTAGTTTATAAATGAAAGGTCATTTCTTTCTAAAGGATTTTTCTCTAGATTGCTAATGAACTTTGCAGTTACAATTCACAAGGAAAGTCTGGTAATTTATGATTGATCTTTCAGTTTATTTCTACGGTTTGATTTCATGTGCATAAGATTAGAAAATGTAGCTCCACAAAGGCATCTAGAAGCAAATGGAACGAATTCATACAATGCTATCGTATTGGATAAGTTTCAGTAAAAGTTGCACTAATTTGCAAAGAAGCATACTTCACATGCAAATGCAATAAATTCCAATTTTAGATTGACAGACAAACTATTAGTCTGTGTTAGATTGAAAGCAGCTTTTGCTGCTAGTGTTGCAATCGGAAATCCCGAGCGGCATGTGCGCAAAGCTTCGCACCGTGGCAGCAAGCAACAATAGAGTTCACACGCCGCGACCACTCTATTATTGCTTGTTCGCGCCACATATATATATTATTGTTCTTCGCGCACATCCCGTTCGTGGTGAACCACACATTCAACGTAACGTCACCGGAGAGGTTGCAACACTAGCTAGCTGATTAGATTAGATGTATGAAAAGCTTGGAATCGTAGCTTTGGAACTATAATAATGGGCCGTGAGAAGCATATGCCTAATGTCAGGAAATTGATCTATTTATTACTCTCATGTGACTTATTTGTTTTCGTTTGCGATGGAGTATGGCGGGGTTGCAAGAATGCGGTCACACACTTGTGCTGTGCAACCAAAAACTTGGTTGTGCAAACAGGATTTGCAGCAACATAGCAGTGCTTAGTTTATAATTTTAAGTGCAATATCATTCTTAGAGTACTATTAATAGCAGTAATAATGGAACTCCACACGCGAAAATCAGAATTAAGAGTACAGTATAAGATTATGGCATGTCTCAGGTGGACAGAGAGGTATACATAATTAAAAGAGGATAGCCAACCTTATTAATAAGTGGAGGTAAGGAATAAATTGCATATTTACTTTCCTGAGTTGTTTACATTTTATATCTTATGCATATGAATGCTGTGTGGCAAACCTTATATGTGTGCGCTACTAAAAATTTCTGCACGCGACTANCATTAACATAAAATTTTGCACCCCTGGATTCGACAAAAATGCAAGGCTTGTTCAAACCTATGTGTCATGACATTAAATATTTGTGTTTAAACCTTAACTGTAATCTATACACTAGCTGTGCACATTCCATTTGTGACAACATACCTATGCAAGCCAGGATTTGGCACTCTTGTCAATTAAGATGAAAATCTAGAAACTGTTTGAATGCACAGGCAGACATGCATGTTGCTATGAGCAACATAGTTCCGGTCTTTTGATTTTTATTTTGTACATAATTCAAACAAGTGCACTGTTTATCGAAACAGATCCTTTCCCAGCAAAGATTCAGACACTAAGACCTTACAGAGTATATATTTTGCTTAATAAGTAGGCATCATCAGCTCTTATTCAAATAGAATAAGATAATTTTTTATTACTAAGATTATTTATTTTTTATAATTCAAGCAAGTAATTATTATTTTATTGTAGAATATAGTCAAATGTTAATCTGCATCATCCTTGCTTTTCCATATGTTTGATTTTCTTCACATATTAAAAATTTAAATGTTTTCTAAATGTTTGAAAGCTAGTTCTTGATTAGAACAAAATTTTTAAGGGCTAAGGAGTGAAAAAGACTGGGAACCCCTACCCTATGAGATCTGTTACTATTTGTAACACATGTGCTATCTTAAGTGAATGCTAGGCATGAAAATATGCAGAACAAACCTCACACTGAGAGTCCACCCAATCTATTGAGTTGTTGAGTCGTATTTTATCATTTCACAAATACACCCAAATACTTGTTGAGAATGTGTCACTTGCTAGGAGATTCTCAACAACTTAAAGGTATTCCCACATGTCAAAAGATTAAAGATTCTAAATTCTNACTTTATAAATTTGTTTATTCTTTGTTTCCAGCTTGTAAGTATGCCATTGGTAAGTGGAATGGAGAAATGTTTTGTCAGTGTATGAGCAGTAGTCAAGCAAAACAAAGTCATAGTTAAAACTCCATTATTGTTGCAAAGTTCAAAATGAAGTGTCCTAGAAGATCATTGCTAGGCAGGAAAAATGAAAGAAAGGTTGTAAATCATGAAAAGTATGAGCTTACTGCATAAAATCAATACAAGAAGGTGATATATATATTCTGAGAGAGTTAATGTGTAGATGTGCTCACAGGGGTTGCGATACTACTATCAAGTCCACTTCATAATATTGCATAAATTATATCAGTGTACAATGCTTTATGACATACGTGCACTTCACATTATGGATGTATACCATGCTCAAGAAAGAAGTTGAATGTTCAGATACACCATGGTATTCTAAAAACATTTTAGTTGGTTTGTCAATGCAGGTTTCATTCTTAGTATTTGTGTGGATATAAGGTATATAATATAACAGGTGTATACTTTTTCTTTTTGCATTGTTCATTGGACATATTGCCAAGTCTTATTCATGTTTGACATTGTTCCATAGTAGTAACTGAGAAGTTCCAAAGTAAGGTGAAGTGCTGAATTGAAAGCATATTTTTCTTAAATTTACATGCTAATTCAGTTAACATTTTCAATTGGCTAAATGCATTTCTTGTTGACAAAAGCTGTAAATTTCTGTGACAAGTACTGGTAGGGAGTAATGCAACATTGAACCAAATTCAGTTTCTGGGATTTGATATATCTATAATGTACCTTGATTGTTTACTCTATTCTTAAAATGCAGTCTCCATCAGATTTGTGTTTCTGCATTGTAAGAAGTTTGCACATCACAAATAATAAAACACAATATTTTTTGTTGCTGTCTTATATTCTTCTTATATTACGTATTCATGTTTCTTTGTTGCAGAACTAACGGTAATTTGCCTGGAGGTGACAAAGGCAGAAGAAGAAGTTGCTTCACTCTTCACAAAAGAAAAACAGCTAATGGAGTCAAGCCCTCTGAGCATGTTCAGTATGTTCAAAAAGCATCCCAATCACAGGTATTTGGAAACAATGATTGAATAAATAAACACAATTTTAGCTGTGAGGTGAGTGTTGTTGATGTGAAATTGAATGACCATTTTCAATTCACATTGTATTTGCGTGTAGGACCAAAATTGAAGTAAAGCCAGTTTTTCTCTTTCCCTCACTCACTGTTGCACAGTTTATAACAGTGCTGATTGCACCGTAAGATGAATGGTTATATAATGAAATTTATGATTTTTATCTGTTGATTGACATTTACATGTGACAATCTACAAAAGAATGTTGAGGAACTGAGAGCCTTGGACTATATTTCAACATTCATTGCAACTGTTTTACTGCATGAAGGTGTGGAATGCAAGTCCTAAAAGAATGCTTTAGGAGACTACAGTTATTGCAATTTTTGGTTATCCTGCATAGATTTTTGGTTTCTTGCTTCACACTGGTGAAATTTAGTGATTGTGGATAGATAGGTCTGAAAGCTAATTTTTTGTATTGAGAAGAAGCAGATTTTGTTAAACGAAGAATTTTACCCTCAAGCTTGTACTGGTATAAGTATTTTTGTGCTTCTTGCAGGCTTGTCACTGGTTTTCAAAGACTGCTGAAGTTTTATTTCTTTACAGCAATATTATGCAATTTTTTCTTACATTCAATTTTGGTTAGCTCATAGCCCAGTTGTTTTGAAAAAATTTGAATGAGAGTGAAGTGGAAAGAGGTTGCTGAACTTGCTTTTAATGGTTTGTTGACTTGTAAATTCTAACATTATTGAAGTCAAACCATTAGTGCTGATACTGTGTATAAGTCTAGACCAGTGGTTCTAAAACTTTCATGAGTCGTGGCCTCCTTCAGAAGACCCTAACATTTGTGGCCCCCTGCTCATCAATAAAAACACCTAGTTTTGTTTTTAATGAGATTCCATCAGTTATTTTATTTAACACGGTTAATAATAAAAAAGCCAACAAACGAAAGCAAAAGAATAAATGCAATCACAGTCAAAGGGTTAAACAAATCACTGTAAATTTACTTTAAATTAACATAGTCAGTGTGAAGCATGTTCTTGTACTAATTCACTAACTTTGTATGTGCTAGGGTAGGACACACAAAACTTCCTTCACTATTTACAACCACCTTTACAACAGTTAATGCTTCTCAGATTTAAACCATATGACCACAAATTACAACGCTTGACAATAACCTATCGTCACAACAACAATTACAACGATATAGTGTGGATTTCTCGTCTCAATCCGCAACTAACTCTGACCTTGAGTTAACTCTAATCGTCAATACTGACCTTCCGTCAGTTCCCACAACACGTTTTAACTCTAATCCTTCTGAATAATAAAGTGTGAAATTGCAGTCATATACATATAAAGTGAGCAAAATTTGCCAGAAATTACCAGACACACTATTATGTAACAAAGGGAGTTAGTTATAAATAAAATTGCAGAGAATACTAGTGTGGACTAGCAAATCCAGACATTCTCAAAGTTGTAAACAGGATTACATCACAATCTGCAACTTGCTATCACAAAATTCCATTACTTTTTATAGAGATTTCATCATTGTAGTTATGTAATGCGAGAGATTTAAACAAAGCTACAATGTACTGGATAATTCAAGAACGTTCCAGAAAAATGCATCACTGAACGTCACAAGAGAGGTCTACAATGTCATAATGAAAACTACAAATTTAAGTTTAATGGCGAATACTTAATATATCGTGACACTTGGGTTATGCAATATCACAGCAAAGCTACCTAGTGAAGGCCTCTGCTCGTAGCCCCCAGATAACCACTCTGTGGCCCCCAAGGGGAGCCAAGGGCCCCATTTGAGAAACTCTGGCCTAAACAATAAGGCTACAAAACTGGCATATTTGCATTTGATGAATGTGCAACAGCTTTCATGTTTTCTAGAGTGACATTTTACATTTGAATATGTAGTTGAGAAATCTGCTGACGGAGAACAGCATGATTTTTATCTTTTTATTAGAATTCAAAGCATAAGTACTGTTAACAAAGTTTCAGAGTACAGTCAGAAAACCAGTTGAATTTGTAACTGTCATGGTATATATGTATGGTGTCAAATGACAAAAGCACAACAAAACCCATTAACGTCTGGTTCAAATCAAATCATGCTAATTTTGTTTTCTGGAATAATAATTTCTGTTGATAGTTACTTTTTTGATCTGCTTTCATGTGTGCATGTATTATGTTGTATATACTGAAGTTTCAACCAAAGTCCTGAATTCATTAATCAAAACAGCTTGGTTTACCCTTCTGCGTTCATCCCTGCAGATGTAGAAAATTGTAAAAAATATGGTTTAATTACAACTTTTGAAACATTTGTATCAAACATAGCTTCTGGTTTTACGTGCTAAAGCAGGGGTTCCCAACCTGAGGTACATGTACCCCCAGAGGTACATTTGCCTATCCAAGGGATACATTTAAGGTTATCAATAGAAGAACAAAATATATTTGCATATAATTTATTTCCAAATATTTACACATATATCAGTCAATATTCTTTTCAAAAATCATTATATGCTTATGGTTAAATATATCTATGGATAATCATGATAAAATGTGTTGTCGTAGGAAATCTTATGGATACATGTGCATCTGTCGAAATGGTGAAGGGGTACATACTTATCTGTTGAAATGCTGAAGGGGTACATGCTCATCTGTCGGAATACTGAAGGGGTACATGGTAACAGAAAGGTTGGCAACCCCTGTGCTAAGGCCTTGATTTTAAATTATATATCAGGCATCATCGTCTCCGAACTTTTGCGGACATTTATATATTGAGCATCAGCCTAGTGTTGTGTTTGTCTCTGAAAGTATGTCACAAAAGTTGGGTTATTATTTGTGAAGTTTAAAACAGTGAATCTATGGAACAACATGCATACAACTTTTTAATTTGTCTTAGAAATTCAATTCCATTTTAGCTTCTATGTATATTTTTTACAGGCGTTCAACAGTAAAGACCACCATAGTGTTTCATATACCCTGCCAAGAAATGGTGTAGTTGTGGTGCCTTATGTTCGAGATCCAGACACTGATATGTTCCAGGTATGGTAGCGTGATTTCATGTGATGAGAATGATCTCCCACTGCCACCTGTCTGGCTTGCTTTCTTAGTCATGTCAGTCCATGCAATGGGCTGTGTTTTAGCAAGAGCTGAAGTATCTAGATCAGTGGTTCCCAACCGGGGTGCCGCGGCACCCTAGGGGCACCCTAGGGTGCCATTTACACTACCCAGGGGTGCTGCGAGCTAATGCGTTTTTTAATATACTATTAAAAATACATTTTCAAACTGTCATCAAACCTTGAAGC
>JGI24021J15306_10005261_pt1 | contig 15332 bp, 12 predicted proteins | sample Ectturendosymbi1_FD_15306 | JGI IMG/M metagenome (IMG submission 15306)
TTAAACGTATCTCATAAATATAACTCGAACTCATTGGCGGCCGTACTTCATATAAATAAAAGTAATGCGGCCGGCAATAGCAAAAGGTTGTACACCCTTGCACTAAGCAATCACAAAGTGCAACTTGGTTGTAAGATTACAGAGAATCTCGAAATTCCGTGACCTGGAGTCTGGGCTTCCAACATTTCAGCATCAAACGCAGTGCTTTTGCATCCAGATTTCCATCGCTGAGTCCCACAAGCTGTTTCGTCAAGCTTGGGCAGTTTCGCAATCGATGCACCCGAACAAAACCAGAAGAGTTCAACTCGCAATCGAGTGACGTTTGTTGATCTGTAATTTTTCACATTACTTTGGTTTGCTGCATTTGACAGTCTGTTCAATACCAGTGACAAGGTGTGGTATCTTGCTCGAAGTTTGCAAACAACTTTAAAGCAACGTCTTATTATTTCGTTTATCGCAATGCGTTTCAGATCCACTTCGACGTATCATTTATTTAAAAAATTTTTGTAAAAAATAATGTCACATCCCGTTGATGCTTGATGTGCTCCTGAGAATATCTCAGGTTCGTGAGAAAAAATGGTGGAAAACTTTCTTCAGCTTTTGTAACTACTTCACTGCTAATAGAAGGGGGATTGACTTCAAAAAGGTAAACTTTCAAAAAGTCTTGGTACGACTAACAAAACAAACAGATATTGATGCTCTACATATTTTTTAAAGATGTCCCTGCTTGTGATGATGGTGAATATCTTCTGCAACGTTTGTGCCCAGTGTTGGATTTTGACGCAAAGCCTGAAATATTTCAGAAAATATTGCGGGTTTTATTGATTCATTTTGAAAAATGGCGGCTACATGTTTCATTTTTCTGATTTTTGACCTTTATCGATTTTTTCCTGGAGGTAACATTGTTCTCAGATTTTCTTTTGAGGGACCAACCACGAAGTGTTTGTACAGAATGAGAGAACGACCGACATCAAAATCTATCAATCGTCGCTTAGGCCAGGTTGGATATTAAATTGGTGAAATTTTACTGTTTAAATTTTGCTTGATCAATGTTTATTGGATAGTGCATGTTGGTTACGACATTTTATAAAGTAGTAAGCATGGTCTCTAGCTGAAGGTTCCGATTTTCGATTTGATGTGCGCAGAATGCTGTGTTTCTTTACCAGTGAAAAATCCTTGCGGGACGACTGGGCTGTTCTTTTTTTGCAAGTCTCCTGGTTTGGCTCTGACTAATTGGCGCTTTTGTTAAGAATGTGCACCTCTCAACAAAAATATTTATCAATTGTCGTGAGTGTGGAATGGTAGGATTTCCATTTCTTGAAACGACTTCTCTCTTTGTTTATCACTGCATCTTCAGCTATTCGTGTGCTTGTCTAAGACATTAAAAAACGGTTGCAAGTTAAAGCTTAAAATGTTGTGAATCCAATGTTTTGCTAAAAAACAAGAAAAACTGACTGTTCTGACAAATTGTACAGAAACGCAGTCGTGCGAGTCCAACGTTGAGCGTCTGAGGCCTGCCGGCAGTACGTCACAATAAATCGGGGAGGCGAGCCATTGCGGTGCGAACATGACTATATTAAAATCTCCGCATTGGTCGGTTGGATTAGGCGTGCACGTAAATCAACCACTCGGGCAGCCAGGATATTGCAGGAGTATGCAGGCCCTGGGCTGTTCCTTGAGGGTCAGAGACCAATTTCTGTTTCGCAGCAACGATGGAGGTGGAACATGAAATTCGGTCGATCAACTTGGCCAGGTCGAGTCGAGACCAGTCCTTTGTTTCTCAGAGATCTCGTTGAACGTTTACGCTCATTGGATTTCCGGGTCGTGGGAGTCGCAACCGACCGCGCTTGACCATGCGTGACGGCAATGGCAAGTCCGTTAATCACGGGGTGTTCACCCAATATGGGCGGCAACGGGTAGACCTGCACTGACACAAGGCTCGCTTTCCCATAGCTGAGCCCCAATCGACGATTTCTTCACACGCCCAGCATGCTGATCTTGCGGCGCAACCGTGCCATCAGGACGGTCTCTTTATGCGTCACAAGACGGTTATCTGCGTCCCGACGGCATTTAATACGCAATCCGGCGCGTAAACATACCCTGGCGGTGCAAGCTAACTTCTCCACGACCACTTAACGCTCTGGCAATTCCACGCTTGCCTTGAAGTGCTGCCGTGAGTGAAGGTAAAGTTACTTTTTGCAGAAGGGTTCAAGCGACCCCGAAGGAGTTGCTGTGGAAATTGACCAGTTTGTGGGTCTTGAGGGGCGTTTGGAAGTCTTCGATCTCATGCGTCAACTTCTGTATAGTCTGCACAAACGCTGGCCAGCAAAGATGTTAAGCAAATTTTTCGCAGCGAAACAATCAGGATGTTTTGACTTAAACATTGATATCCTGTAATACCAGATACGGTCTGGGCAAAACGAAACCTTTAATTTGCAAATAACGAGTCCTTCCAGAAAAAAAAACGAAAAAGGTTTTTCGAAAAATCGAGGTTGAACTTGGGTTGTGGTTTTTGCTGCAAGTGACGAATTCACTGTCAATGTTTAACCAAGAATCACGTGATCACTTGCCGTTCAGCGTCTTGCCCAGGGTAAACATATACGATGTAAGAGGAAACCACACACTTTGACACCCGGGACAAAATCAGGCAAAAAGTGCCCCACTTAAGATGTATTTCAGAAAAATAGAACTACATGACTATCCTACAATTCGCTATTCTACAGTCATCACAATTCTTAAATGGTTGTTCTGGTTGTTCCGTGATCAACACATAAAATATTATAGGCGCATTCTTGTTGATTTAGGTTTGGTGAAGAACGTTATTCGAAAAGTATTTCAGTCTTTAACTTTCTCTGAGCATCACTTTAGATGGTTGTTTCTCTTCATTTTCACTGCTTCAAGTGAAAGCAATCCAAAGGAAAAAACACATATTGGGTTGGCTGACAACAGTATAAAATTTCAATGCAACCAATTTATAAATCATTTAAAAACTTTAAAATTTCATTGAGCATAACAGCACAAATATGCTCGTATGGTTTTTGCAAAATACGTAGGTTTTGCAATTGTCGCATGAGAAGGAGCATTGCCAAAAGTGGTCTCAAGCTGAGATTTAGAGACACAATTGATAACCTCCTCAAAACTGTCCTTGCAGCAGTTCCCACTGACTTCCACGTCAACAATATGTTAATGGAAGAAAACCTGGTCATAAAAAAAGCGATGCTTTACAATGTACGAAAACATCAGTACTAAGAGACGATACTTCCAATAAAAAAATTTGAAAACGATTCAAATAACAGACATCACCAAAGCGCACTATTTTCAATGACAAACATAAAAATTTATTTTAGACGTTTATTCAGAAAAATGATACGGTAGGTCTTTGTAGATAAACTGTTGAAGATTCATTCTAACGACCTGCAAATCGTACGAGGAACGTAGTGCAAATTTTAGGTTCAACTTTTTAAACGTGGTGACCATCCTTAGACTGAGTTCATTTATTTCACATCTTTATGGCAAGAACTGAATAGTCTTGTAAATTGGACTGCTTCAGATTCTACGCTCCGATTAAATCTTCACCCAACGAGCAAGTTTCGCTTTGATTTATTCGAATTTTCAGCCACAACAGATTCTTTTCTTTATTATGTCCGATACCGACCTGTAATAACATTTTGATGGTAATGATATCATTTTCTTGCTCAAAATTCAACTTGGAATTAAACAACACACTTAAGAAAAAGTGATGAAGGGTTTGAAGCAGTCAGCAAACTTTTATAGGAAATCAATTTCACGTAAACAAAACTCATCTTCAGCCTTACAGCCTTTTATTTGAATAAGATTGCAGAAGTAAAGATGCGTGTTGTTACGTGGAATCCACTTCCTGTTGCAAAAATTTGCTGGTGCTGGATTCAAATCCTTCACCTTTGTGGAAACTGGTTGCCTGAAGATAGATACGTGCAAAATTGAATAATCGCAAAAAGATGAAAGCAGAGCTCAGTTGGCTGATTCCTCGAAAGCTTGCAGCAACACTGAAGCTTTTAATAGAAAACAACGCACTGTTGCCCTCAGTCTCCAACAGGCCCTTAGCCAGGTTTTAAGGTTTGAGGGGGGAGCAGAATTATGTTTAAAACACATTTTTCTGGACACAGTAAAAATTGGGGAGAACAAAAAATTTGGAGGGCATTGCCCCCGAATGCACCCCCATGGATACGGGCCTGCCCCCAGTAATGTGAAAAGCTGTTTCTTCGACTTTAGATCGTCATGATTGCAAAGAGGTATGTCGGGCTCGGAAACGTGTACGGATATTACGACAGGTAGCATCCCCTTCTTTCTCGACAGATGCGTCACCATCGTCTGCTCCAAGTGAAAGGTCCTCCCCCGTCTGATTTCGTAACATGCTGCACACTTTTCGTTTATAATGTCATTTGCTAAGCATTTACGCGTCGCCCGCGTCGACCTTCCTCTCAAACTGTCATCGACGACTTGCAACTCCGTGACGAAGCATGACGTCCGCAAGACCTGTAAACACGCCCACCACACCAAGCATCCGAGAAAGGAGCATATTGCCGGTTCTGCGCTATGAAGCGTGGATATCTGAAATGAGGCGAGCTGGGTAGGTCCACCATCAACATGTACCGTAATGGAAGCAATGGCTGGGCTTGAGAACTAGCAGAAAAAGTGAATTAGCAGCAGCAAGCCGTTAATCTTACCCGGTCGCGTGTTCTACTGCCCGATGTTGCCCCACACCCATCGACGTAACCTCAGAACAGCATCGAACCATAAAGTCCGGCCTTTCATTGAAAACCGTGGGTCAGAAATTTGGAAAGCAATGTTTTGCAGCGGGCGAGATTGCTGTTGTTTCGCCCCATGTCATTCTTTGTGACGAATGAACAACCACCTTCGTTTCATCTGGACGCGAAAGGTCAAAGGTTCATTTGAAAAATCTCTACGCCTGCTTTTAGTCTTCAAGTGTCTTTATCAGCAAAAAAGACATTAGCGTTAGATTTTTCAAAACGTTTTTCTTTTCTGTTTAAAACAGCTGTGTTCTTCACTGATGCCGTCTAAACTCTGATAGCAAAGATTGTAAGTTTGTGAAATTCGGTTTCAANTTCATTTACGAACTTCAATCATCAAACGTAAATCTTAAGATGTATTTAACGTAAATGACGNAAACCTTCACATCTTAAATTCAGTGATATTGGTCATGGGAAAGTCAGCTGAAGTTAAACTCACTTCTACAAAGACAAGTAAGCGTACTACTTCAAGGACGCAAAAGAGAAAAGTTCTTAAAAGTTTTTCAAAAAAAAGTAATCGGGCTCTGTGTAAGATCTTTGATCATCCCAGAGTCAGTTTAAGAACAACGTTTTTAAAAAGATGAGGTTGCCCCGCAAGCCTCCACCTTATCGGACCAGGCGCATGAGATTTAACTTTTCAAGGTGAAAAATGATACGGAAAAAGAAACTTAAACTCTAGCTGCTGATAAGTGTGGTGAGTGGTTCAATCAAGTTGATTTTTTTCTCACGTATTTGTATTACCTCGGAAACCTAAGCTGAAAAAAGAAGGGTTGATTCTCTGGCGTCGAAAGTGGGCGTGGTGCGAGAAAAACCGAAAACTTGGTGCATTACCGGCCTATTGTCTTAATTTAGCCTCTGTCCAGATGCCGCGGTGCCACCGCTTGTTCTGAATCATTCGTAGCGTTGCCGACAAAGGGAAACGCTGTAAGTCTAGCGTACGACGAACTGAAAACTTTTACCGACGCGTAGACAAACACGGCAGAAGCGTCGAAAACGAAGAGAGCGGAGAAGCGTCACGCTGGAGTGGGGGGTCGGGCGAGAAGCGTCGTTTGCTTCAGACTGGAGGAGTGCCATTGCGGACAGACACTTGACGTTTGGAGAACAAGGATGACCGAGAAACGAGGTTCATTCCCCGTCACGCCTGCTGGGAAGTGTTCTGCGACCGCTACCTGCTTCCTTTGCGTGAGGGCTTTAAACGAACCCCGGCCTTCCGCAGCGATGCGCGTTCGTCGAACCTCAGAATATTTGACCGATGAAAATGGCATATCCGTGGCAACGGCGATTTCGGCCGCTTCAAGTGCTGGTAGACAAGTGACGTCACAGTGATGCACGCGATGAGCTACAAGGTTGAGCACGGCACGCAAGACACTTAGCTTAGTAGAATCGTCTGTTTGAATTGTGGAAAGCGTAGATTAAAAAAATCAAAATTAACCTTATATTGTTGAAAGCTTTCAAGTTGATTTTTACAACGAAATTGTATTAAAAAGGTTTACACAACAACCTACGTTTTTTGTATGAAATTAAAAATCGCAGTTATGCGGATCAAAAGAATCAAGGACATTTGCCGTTTGTCAAATCGTGAAAATGTCGTGTGCCTTTTTTGAAAACGGAAATGTTTCTGCGTTTCCTTCCCCCACGCACTGCGTAAGTGTCAACTCCACACAGAACAAATATTAACAGTGCACTCTTCTTCGCTGGCGGCCAACCTCGGTTCGACGTCATCGTGATTTGAAACACGTTCGAAGCTTCCGACACCCTGTCATCAGGATGGGGGCGTCTTCACGGGTTGCTGCTATTTTTGTGCGCTCTGCTTGACAGTAAAAAGTGTATTTTTAAACAGATATTAAGCATCAGCAAAACTAATCCAGCTTAACAGCATACGTGAAACCAGACTTCTGGTGTGGGGGTCAATCAAAGCTCACTCTAGATGCTTGCGCCAAAACAAGATCGGTCAGCCAAAGGCAACAATTTTGATGAAACCAGATTCCACCTGACCCGTGCCAACCTTCATCAATCAATGCGTTTTCTACAGTTGCGAAATAAAGATCACCAAACTTGTGACTTCTAACAAGATATTTTCCAAAACCCTAAGATACGTCTTAAATTCCTCGTGATATTGTGTCCCTTACAATGTTTTTCAAACGCATTTCAAAATATTTTTGAAGATTAGATCGTTGGGGAACAAAACGTGATTTAGAAAATAATAACAGTCATTCACCACTAATTCATATTTGAATCGCTTATTTCGTTTCTCTCTAACTTTCTAAGACTAGAACAACATGGTACAGACCGAAATTACAAAAGGCGAAAATTAAAAAGTAAACAATTTGAAGAAAATTGGACTTTGTAGTCAATGCTGAAAACGCGAGTTTTTCCTTTCCTCACGACAACGAACAAGTCAATTCCTCCACCTGTGGTAAAATTTCTCTTATTAAAAATATTGATGAGTGGTTCACAGAGCGGGCTCACGCGCAGATTTACATTAACAAATTTGAGCAATGAGCAAAAAGCGACATGGAAGATTTTGATCCCGTTTGAAAGCAAGAGTCAAAGGTCACGCAAATTGCTCCAGCGGAAGGTTCTCAGTTGTGGGATCGAGTTACACGCAATCGCTGACCGCACGGGGCGCGCCGAGAGGTCACGTGAGTGGGTTGACATCAATCGAGAGCCCAACCATCCGTAAACTCCCACGACCGCGAAAAATTCTCCTAACACTGTTGTGGGCGCAATCCACTCAAAAACTGATACTTCCCTGCCTTGTTGTCTTGTGTGCCTGCCATATTTACACATCAACAACCCTGTGCACACACATCTGCCGCCGGTAAACGCTGAACTGCTCAGCTTCCCAGTCGGGGATTCACATCAGATAACTTGGCTATTTTTGTGGCGTTTCTGTTTCACTTTCCAATTTGCTGACTTCTTTCGCTACTATAGGATAATACGATTTCAACTACACATATTCGTAAGAAATATTGGACTTATCTCTGAGGCTACGTTGCCCTTTGTTGCTGAAGGAAATAAATTTTTCTTTCAAAAATATTTTAGTTGCTGAGAAACTTTTCTTTACATTCAGTAACTGATAAACAACTGTAAACAATATGAAAGGGATAAATTTAAATACACCGCGCCAATTACAAACGAATGAAATATGAAATATTCTTTTTTGTTCAATCACAGATTGTACGAAATTTGTTTAGTAACAACTTCGCGTTTTGATTGCAAGCGGAACTCTACTTTACCTTTGTGATTACTAAATGCTAGCTTCCATACAGCATGACAAACATGAAGTTTCGTTTCGAACAAGCAATTCAAATTTTAACAACTTCTTCCATAGAAAAACTGTTAACTGATGTTTGGCTTCAATCATAGAATGATTATACCATCCTGGCCATTCACCGAAAGTAATGACGAGCTGCATGTTTTGGAAGCAACAACAGATAAAAATGTACAAATTGCAAAAATAAGCAGATCATGTGAACATCACTGTAGAGTGGTGTTTTGTGAACAGATGAAACAGATCTTTCAATCTTATGCAGAGAAGTACTTACTTTTTAATGCCATGCTAGCTGTTTAAAAAGATTTGAAAGTTCCACTGACTCCGAAAATAGATTTACGACCCATTTAGTTTTCAAAGCCGCTACTGTTTTTACCTGTTCAGGAATTTGCCTTCCAAGGTTGGCACAGTTTTGAAGCTTCCCGCAATTACAAAATTATTTGCAACAGATGTAAGGGAAAAATAGATGGACTCAACTTTTTCATACCATTAAATAAACATTAAATCTATTCAGATAAACATTTAACAAAGTGGTTGAGGCGCTTGATCTTTGTTATAACTTTGCAACTGTAAAAACAGCCATGTCTAACCATCCTGTTCTTTCGTTTTTTAAATGTCTTTTTTCGAAAATAATCCTTTGCTCGATTCCAGAAAAGGCATTTTTTTTCCAGAAGCAGATCAACAAAGTTTCCAAACCATAAGATATCCTCATTGCTTGTAGTGGGTATGTAATTTTGCTTGTTTAGGCAACTGCGTTAAGTCAACTTTCAAAGTTAGCCTTGTGTTAGAAAGGCTTCTTTATCACAGGCAGGTGATTGTTCATTAGAAGAATACAAGCACCAACTACGTGTGTTGTTTCAGATGCACAAAAGGCTTCGAAAGAAACGCTTCATTTGCCACAAGCAAATACGAAAATAAAAATCTTGAAAATTGTTCGGTTTTGTGACTATGATTTCCAAAAGATGCCCAAACGTTTTACCCAGCTTTGTATTCCTAACAAAACTTACTGGCATTGCAAAGTTATTTTCGGAACTGTAATTAGTCTATTGAAGCTGCAAATGAAGGAAGTCTTATGTTGTTTTCACCGTTTTAAAGCACATTTACTTTTCGCAAAAGACATGTTTAAAACAAACATTTTGTTAACTGCAAAAGAGCCGTTTGAACATCTTGACCATTTAACCGAGTCCTGAAGTCCCGACCCTATAGGCAACGTTTTCATACAAATCCAAGGTATACCAGAAAAACTCTGATCAGAAAAACAAAACAAAATTTTGATAGTTTGAAAAACTTCATTTTAAAGTAATGTTCGTTGCAATCCGTTAAATTTTTGGGACTTGGGTGTTAACTTATGTTAGCGCTAAACTAAAATCATGTCAGCTGGTGCCAAGCTGTCAAATCTGGGGACTCCGTCAACGAATCCTTTTCACTCATGACCTTTTCCCTTTGTTTTTCAGGGCTGTAGCTTCACAGATGTCATAATCGGAAGTGGTATGCAAACGAACATCAAAGGCAGTTTCAGAACAGATTAACACATCAATTTCGCGAGAAGAGCGGCGCTTGTTTATTTCCTAAATCGTTTTATGAATCCGAAAATGATGCTACGAAAGCGAATGATTGTTTTACGGCAAAAAACGCTTTGAAGTTGTCGTTTAATTTCCGTCAGTAATAAAACTTACGACTGGCTTCAACAACGGAGATTGTGGCGCACAGCTGTACAATTCAGGGGGCAGAACTAAACGCTTGACTGCTGAAAAAGTCCTGGGCTTGTGGAATTTTAAGCATTGACACTAATAGCTCATTCGTGTTGGCTTATTCAACATGGAAATAGCTGTGTGGAATTGAAAATGATACCAAAGCATTTTTTCACAACCAAATACGTCTGTTACTGCGTTTTGTGATTCAATGACCGGCAAGCTGTTATCAGGTTGAACTGACGCAACGTTTTCAAATTTTCACAGAACCTTTTCCACGAAAGCTGATGCTCGCCGATGGAAGCCACGATTACAACAGTCATGATTTTTCACGATTATGATAGCAATCACGATGTATCACGATTATGATATAAATCACGATTTTTCACGATTATGATAGAAATCACGATTTATCACTATTTTTGATTAGCAACCGCAAGCTTAGCGACGACTTGGCTTGTTTTCAAGTTAGGTCAAAGATACGACAGAAAAATGCTTTATTTAACAATCGTGCCGCTTTGTTGTCTGAATCCGCAACCTTTCGTTTCACCGAAAGTGATGGCAAGCAGGAATCAGGCAAACTGCAAATGGGATTATAGTTAAACTGAGAGCCCCGATTGATGTCATGCCCGCGTGGAAGGTGTTAGAGATTTGCACTCTAGACTTTCCTCTGGCGTCAATCCAATCACTTCCAAGTCGCCGAATCGGAAAAAACACACCGTCGTCGCCTGTCGCCGGCGAAAGTGGGAACTTCTTGTTTTCGTGCCATTGCACCACTGAGCTGAGTTTCTTTTGACGCTTATTTTGCAAAATCATTGCGGCCTTGTCATGTGACAGCACACCAAAACAACTTTGAATATTTAACGCAGGAGAGTATTTTTCGAAATACAGGTCAGTTGTACCCTTGGATGCCGCGGATTTGCTGTAGCGTCTTAAAAATAGTTCAAATCTTTGATGTAATATCTTTTTTCTCATCACATTTTCGAAGTGATTTTGATGGTTGGTAAAGTTTTTAAATTAATTTTGATGTGGATCTTTTGGAAATAAAACTTCCGTTGCCCAAGCCTTGACGTTTGCAGTCAATGGAAACTGCATTCCCAACTGAGACTCTGGGTCAGACGTTTTCCGACTCAATGCATTTTCTAATACACTACGATTCCTTTATTAACCACCGTCTGCGGATCTCGAAGCATTTCTCCCATCACAGGACGTTTGAAAGATTGAAACGGCTGTAAAAAGAAAATCATGGTTCGAGGTTGTGAACTTTTTCTCTATTTTAGGTTTGTGAATGATGATTCTATCTCCATTGGCCGCCCATGCACTCACCTTTTTGGTCCAGTCTGCTTACTTGCTTTGCTTGCACGTGATTCCGTGTGAGTTAACCAGAAGAGGTTGGAGTGAAACGTATATTACTTGGTTAACCGTTACCAATGGTTGGATAATTTCAATAATTTAGATAAAAAGCTGAGGCAAGGTTCACTCTGGCTGTTTGGCTTCACCTCATTCAGCTGAAAAATACTTTGGACGTAGTGTTACGATCACTTTCGTTGATTGTTACGCAATAGGTTCCTCTACAGTAGCTGCGCAGCTTCGCAGAAAGGTTGTGTCGAACGGGAACATTGCACTGGAGCAAGGCAGCCTTCGTTGTAAATTTTAACTACCAAGATTTCATCTGTTTACGTCATCGCTTTTATGATATTTCGCCACGATCGAGTGGAATGTGTTGAGTGACCGAGAGAGCCTNTCGGAAATGCTGGAAGATTTGAATAAACCTTATGTCTTGGGCTGAAGAAACGACGCAGCGCTAGTGGGAGATTTCTTTTCGATAGTTCATGCTCTTTGGGAGATTTAAGGCCTGGTGAAAAGGAACCGAAAACAGTAAAAAATGTTATATAATTATGACTAATGGCTGTACAAGGAAACATCTGAAGATATTTTGTTTCATGAGACAAAAGATAAAATATACAACTTCATAACAAAGCTGCAGGTCACAAGAAATTACTGTAATGCAGAAAACATCCTTAAAACCTAGAGCAGGTTACACTGCTGCTGGTGATTAATATATTTGCGAAATATTTGCAACTGCATCTAAATCATATTGAGTAAGAAGAAAAATCGTATGAGTGCAATGTTGCAAACATGGTGAATATGCTGTATTGCAACAAAATTACATCAAAACTATTTGAAAAAAGATGTTGGTCAGTACAAAACTCGACTTAATTTTTCAGGGCAACTTTAACCATTCTCATTTCCCGTAATCCGTGATGCCATGATCAGAGTTGGTGCAAATATGTTGATTCTTGTTATCATCATTCACACAAACGAATATTGTGAACGAAGACTATTCCTGGCACGAAAATCAGTAGCAAATATATTGATGAAAAGAAAAAAAAAATGTCCAACGCAAACCATTTCCCCAGAAGCTTGCGACAGGATGCCAATTGAACGATGCACTCCTAACAAACCTGACCAATCGGAGCGTGTCGTCTATGGCGTTGTCATTAATCCGGATCGCCAGCGTCGGGCTTGAAATGAAAGGTTAATGACCAAGTCATTAATTTTTGATGAGCGATCTCGTTACGAATTGCCTGCTATAAAACAAATTAGACCAATTTTGTTCCGAAGATGATATATCTTACATTTTTTCAACTTTCCAATATTTCGGGTCTATCGACAAATTGTCACTTTCTCGCCTTAATTTTCCGACGTACTTTTTTGCATCAACAAACAGTGTGCTTCGCTGAGTATGAAGAATAGGAAAACAACAAAAAGGCAAATCCTGCATGTCTAACGAGAGCATTTCCTGACTCTGGTCTAGCATCGAATTACATGTTTGAAAGTAATAAATGGACAAGACTTTTAAATTTAGATTTTCATATATTTGGTGTTGAAACTGAATAACTCGTGTAATCAAAATCAAACGAAAATGACTGACGAATACAACAGCTTCTTTTCACCACAAATATGAAATTCAAATTTTTACATTTGTGCTGTTGAACGTCTGCAGGTCTTCCTGAAAAAAGTAAACATTCCACAGCTTCTCTAAAATCTCGCATCAGATGTTTTCCCAGTTTAACAGCCCTGCGCTTTACAAGGAGAATATGCATGTTGCTTTTCAGTTGAAGAGCTTATCTTTATGATAACAACGACATCAGCATAACAACGTCAACAACAAACACAACAGCAAAGCAACGAGTAAAACAGCAAAAGCAAAAACGAAATCAACGTTAGTGATGAAAGCAACAACAGTAAAAACATCCCTTTTTAGTTAAACAACCATAGTCGTATATTCCTGTTGTTTTTATAAAAATATCTATTGTTTAAATTAAAAAATCGGTAACCTTATTTAACAGATCCACTAACATTTCTAATAATGCTGTTGTATATTCAGTAGGAGTTTTGAATAAGCATCGTAGAGCGAAGCAAGAATGAATGAAAAGCAGATGAGGTGCTCATAAATATTAGCTGAGATAAATATTACACATGTCATTGCCCAATCCTTTTCCAGTATGTTTTTCAAGGAAACGCGTTAATCAAAATTTCCTTTCCTCGTTTGTGTTAGTGTTGGCGGTAAGGTAGCAGCAGTAACTTTTTATATATCTTTCAAGTGTTAGCGTCCAAAAACTATCGGATAGAAGCAAGGCAGCGTCTGAAGGTTTTCGTAATTTTGTTTATTTGGAAGTAGGTGTAATGAAATTTACTTTTCAATGTCTTCAATCAACAAAAAGAATTATTTTGGAAGGAAAAATTATAAATGGACGAAAACTATCACATTGTAATTGTTCCCTGAGTCTTGGCTTTCGTTCTGAACTACTGTCTTATCAGGAATTGCGTAAAAAGTCTCCTTGATTTTGTTGCTTTAACAAAGCAAGAATGAACCATAGTCCCAATGCTTATATCCGATTCACCCTCTGCTGTAGCGAAGTAATTACCGATCCACCGGTTAAAATACTATGTTCGATTTGTTTACGTCTGCCGTTTGCAGAGAAAATATTTCAAGCAAACAATGATTCTAGCATTCGTAATAACTTGCTTTGGAAAATTATGGGAGTTTATAAATTACATGAACTGATTTTAAATAAGAAAGAAAGACGTACTATTTGTCTGTTTACAAAAGCAAGAAAATATCAGTATGAAATGCGCGTGAGGCGTTTTGTTAACTTTCATTGATTGAATGCAGAAATTCAGTTTTTATTGAGCAGGTCATACCAGCAGCTTCTGTGAAACCCTTCAAAGGTCGCGGGAGAGAGATTAAGTTTAGTGGCAAGTGGCAGCACAGCCGGGAATGTTTACTGCTAAACAAATAGGGTCCCAAACGAGGCGTGAGGTGGCGCAGATCTTTCGAATCTTCGTCATTGGTGACTAAATATTGATTCGGAATTAATTGATGTGACAGATCTGATATATCGGCAGGACTTGGAGTCGATTCATTAAAGCAGGGTCTGTGTACCAACGACAAACATCTCATACAGTGTGGCCTGCGCTAAAGTGAAGCAAGCATTTTGCGTGCCTTAAGCATTTTGATTCCAGCTTAACATTTTTGTGCTTATAAAAAATGATCGAAGAAAATTCAAAAGTAAATAAGACAGCTTAAAAAATACATTGAAAATCTACGTGCTCATTTGAAACACGATCTGGATTTGCTGATAAACACATCCAATTCAAATCTCTGTTGTTTGATTTTACAGTTTGTGTTAATAAGTAATGATATTATTCCAATAAAGAAGTAGGACGACAATATTTAGAAAAACTACGAAAATATGACATGAACCCGGGCAAGAAAAAGCACTTAAGTGACCTCGAAAAAACGGATCTGCCTTTTAACAACCGGTTTCCACTTTCTGAAATGAAATCGTCTTACATTTTTGTTTGAGAACAAAGCCTTCTGATACCAAATTTTCTCTTCTCGCAACGTTAAAAATCAAATGATGTTTGCGAAAAAATCCCTTGTTTGAAGTTTAAATATTTTTCGATCAGTTGGGTTTAGCCCAAGAATCTCACTGTGGTTCATTCCAAGCCTCCATATCTCGTGATTTGCTGAAGATTTACGTCAGTTCCGTCAGAAGTAAATAAACAAAAACGCGCGAGTAATTTCCCCAAAACAAACGCGATCGACGAGACAAACCCTCGAAAGCGAACATCAAACGAAACGGGCTGTTCGCAACCGAGAAAAATCACTTTCAACGTTGGCGAAGCTGCGCGTCCGCTGTGCGTGTGTTTGAACGCAGTCCGGGCTGGGTCCCGGTTAATAATTAACCCCCATAAAATATCCAGGTTTGCAGCGGGGAGGATATTAGACGAATTAACCTGGGCGGCCGATCAAAAAACGACCAGCTCATTAAAATCCCGCACCTAGGTGTATTTTTCTGAACATACGCGGGGTGTGCATACATAGGTTTATTGGCACAGGGCGGCTTTGGGTTTGCGGTCGTGGCAAACGAACCGACGCTGGACCTTACGCTGGCAGACTGCATTTCTTCATTTATTTCTCGAACTGTTGGGATTTATCGGCAGTGGTTGCGCTTTGGCTGAGAAAAAGAATGTTTGCCTTGCCATTCGGACTGCTTGTAAACGGTG
>JGI24021J15306_10005263_pt1 | contig 15331 bp, 14 predicted proteins | sample Ectturendosymbi1_FD_15306 | JGI IMG/M metagenome (IMG submission 15306)
AAGAATAGAATTCGCATTAACCCCTGTCACCTGTAATAATTATGCATGTGTATGTTGATGCACATTATAAACCCCTGTTGTTTACAGTAACGTTGATTACGCATTGTAATGCATGTATAACCCCTGTTGTTGTACGTTATAAACCCCTGTTATGATGAATATCGCAGTGCTTAAAGTTAGCAGATTAAAACCATGAGTGAATACAATTCTATTGTGATAAACTGAGCGGGTCGAGCGAAACGGGCAGGTCTAAATTTCTTAACTGTTAACTTGGGCGTGCCTTGGGCACTCCGGCCAAATTCACCAGTGCTCTTGCAGAGTTGTCCTAAATATGTTGTTGTCTTCTTTAGACGAGGGCTGCAGCAAAAAAAATGGTGCCACCAGTTAGGTAGTGTCCAAATAAAAAGGGCACTACCTCAGCTGAACTTCTTCTTTGCAGAATTAAGTGGTTAAAACAAAATTTGACAAAATTCAGCGCCTAACAAATTGGTGCCACAATCGTTCGGCTTTTCATTTTTCATTGGAGGAGAGAGAAAAGCCACTCAAAAACTTTTCGTGTCTTTACCTAAAAAACTGCCATAACTTTGGAAGGTGTGAATTAGCACAGAAGATAGGAAGCCTAGACAGAACAGAGTCTTGTATGCTGAAAACAGAAATAGAATAGGTGTGANTTACATTGGAGTATAAAAGTCACTAGATCAGACGTCTATTAGAAAAGATTTGTCATGATATGGAAACAAATGGTTAGTTTATGAATTCTTATTTAGTTTTACAGATCTTTTGTATGTATCAGAAGTAGCAAGTAATAGTAAAAATGTCGACAGACGCACATGATAGATGTTTCAGAACAATACGATTCTTACGTTTTAACTGGGTTCAAAATCCAGAAGTAATACTGAATGAAAAACTACAAACTGTTGGTTTAAATTCTGATTATCTCAAAAATAATCCTGAATTATTTGAAGTATTTCGGAGAAAGCTGTATAGAAAACTAAACAAATGATATTATGGATTATTAAATTTTATAGTCCTGCACATTTCGTCTGGCAAATAAAAATTATGTGGAAAATGTTGAAGTGTAGACCAAGAAATGGACAAACTTATGAGCAGATAAGAAAGATTATCACAATAGTACAACCTAGAAAAAAATCTATTTCCAGAAAAATTGGTGAAAAACTCGCCTTTGACACAAGGCTTAAACAATCAAAAGATAATGATCTTGTTTACAAATCCTTTAGGAATTTGACACCCTTAGAGCAAGAAAATAAGATGCTTGAGGGCCAGGAGAAGAAAGTTATGGGTTACTAGAAACATTATTATATAACAAAGAGGTTGTAAAGTTTAACCAGAATGACTGCTATTTTACAGTGTATCTTATAAAAATGTTTTAAAGTTTTAAATAACTTATTAGTCTCTGCTTGAGTTATGGATTGAGTTATAATAAGAAATAGTTATTACTAGTAAAGAATGTATCTTGGATGTTTTTGTAACACTTTTTATCGTTAATTTTTTAACCTGTGAATTCACGAGTATTTATTCTGGCTATCATAGGGTTGTGAGACAATAAATAAGTAATGATAAAAATGACTGCTGCGCATGAAAAGTGTTCTAAAGTTCTCCGTAGCTTACGTTTTCATTGGGCTAAATACCCTGAAGTAGTCTTGAATGAGAGACTAAAGGCAATTGGTTGGGAATCTGAATATTTGGAGACCGATTTGGAACTATTTAAAGTTTTTCACCAAAAGCTATGTCGAAATTTGGAAATAAAGTATCGCCAAATTTTAGACCTCGTGGTACCAGTTCACTTTAGATGGCAAACGACTGTCGAAAAATCTGTTGAAGCAGATTTTTCGATAGTCGTTTGCCATCTAAAGTGAAGAATAGGTCAAGCATTGTATAGGATAACGTTCACTTAGAGAAGGAGCCCTATACAAGTATTTAAAGAAGAGTTGGAGATGGTAGGATTACAGTTAGACTTTTTTAAAGGAGAACCTATTTTGTTTAATAACCTTAAAAAAGCGCCTTAGCAGAAAATTTCAAATAAATGAGTTCTATAAATATCGTATATTTATAGATACGATGATTAAATATGATTTTCAATGGCAACTAGGTATTATTTGGAAAGTATTATTTAATAGCAGGCTAAGAAAGGAATGTTGTATATTACTAGAAACTGTGTTGTAGAGTAAAGCAGTTACTAGGATTGATGAAGAGAATTGATATCATACAATGTGTTTCTCAAAATGTTTTTAAGGTTTAAATAGGTATTTATGATTTTCTGTTTGTGTTCTGAGTTGAGCTATGGTTTGAGATTGTTCATCTATGTAAAGAATGTATACCAAATGCTCTGTTAACCTTCTCCTTTTTACCGTTGTTGTCTTATGTTTGTGAAACTATCATTGTTCTTTTCAGTAAATCTAAGGCTTAAAAATAATGCTGTAGGCACACGATAAAAATGACTAATGCACAAGAAAAATGCTTTCATGTTCTTCGTAACCTGCACTTTAATTGGATGCAAGACCCAGAAGTAGTGCTGAGTGAAGCCTTGAAAAGTATTGATTTGGATTCAGATTACTTGAAGACCAAGCCAGAATTATTTGAAATTCATCACAGACAATTGCATCGCCGTTTCAAAAAACGATATCGCCCTTTGATAACCCTTCTTGTTCCTGCCCATTTCATTTGGCAAGTCAATACAATGTGGATCATGATAAAGCAAAGACCCACAGATGACCAAACTTATGAAGAGGTGCGGAAAGCAATTTTAACTACTCAACCTAATGATGAATATGATTACAAAACGGCTATAAAGGGACCGAATATAACTGGCCAAAATAAAGCAGGTCCGGATACGCTGCGTCTGCTAGAACATGAACTTATCAATCAGAGTTTCATCCAACACCCTAATAGATAGAATAATTTTATAAGAACGTTGGTGTCCGTAAACCTTATTTGTAAGCTTTAACCTATTAAGAAACTTGGTCAATTAATTGTGCTGACTGGACTCTAGAATAAGGGTATTGTTGGTAAAGGATGTCACGGTGAATACTAACAATTTTTGTTGAGAGTAATTTGAGTCAGTCACAATTAAAATGTCGGTAAAAGCTACCGAAAATTGTATAGAAAGCCTGATAGCTAAAGGTGTTGATGTTTCTGATGTTGTTTTGTTGACTCCGACTGTCTGGTTGGATACTGACTGTCCACAAATTTTCAAAGAAACTGTGTTGGCCAAGTTGAAACAACAAGGTCAAGCGCGGAGAACTGGTTTGCGAGTTTTTTGGAATGTATTGATGTGACAGAAGCCAAACTGGAGGCTATGTCGATTGAGTCAGAAGAGGATGAGCTGCTGTTTGACCAGATAGACTGTATATTGCAGGACATTAAATCTGTGCGATTTGATTAGCCTCAATGTCCTATTATAAGATTACAAGACCAGTTGCAAGCCAAGGGTTTGAAGATAGACATTTTATAACAAAACCCCATACTTTTCAAAGTGTTTAAGCAGAAATTGTACAAGGAATTTCAGCGCTCCTTCTTCTGGTATTGCCTGCTTCTTCAGTATGTGACCATACACTATTTTCAATGGCAAGTCGTGCGGCTCTGGGAATTTCTTGTAAATACACCGATAGATGAAAACACTTATGAGTGGTTGCAAATATTAATCAATGTTTAAACTGATTGTAAAGCACAGTTAAATTTATTAGTCACAGAGCAAGCAAAGGAGTAAATTCTAACTGTAAAATACTTTTGTATAGATCATTTGAGGACTTATACAGTCAAAATGACTATTAATGCTACAAAGCGTTGTATAGAAAAGTTGATAGTTGAAGGAGCAAGCGCGGCGGAAATCATGGAAATGACTCTATCTATTGTGTTGACACCTGAGCCATTCTTTAGTGATCATATGGATCGAGCTTGTCAAGTTGTTGAAAATGATTTAGCCGACTCCAGCCTAAAGACGCTGTTTGAGAATTATATTTGCAGGATACTGGTTGTACGAAATCTGAAGCTCAAGCAGTTATAGGCCTTGAACTAGAACGCTCATTGACTGGCAAATTAGCCCATGCTTTACAAGTGATGAGAAGTGAGAATTTCGATTGGGACAAGTGCCCTATATAGGTGCTGGAAGATCAGCTGTAGGAGAAGAATTTAGAATTAGACCTTTTGGATGATAACCCAGTGTTGTTTTCAGTGTTCAAACGAAAATTATATAGCAAATTTCGAGATTCCTTTCAAACATTTCGACCACTGCTCGAACTTGTAAATATTAATCCTATTGCTGGCAAGTAATTTGGTTTTGGGAATATTTAGTAAATATTTCTATAACAACAGACACCTACAAGTACATCTATACCTTGATCGATTTGTAAACACAACGTGGTTTAGACTGGACTAGTGCATCAAGTTGAAAAGTGACTATATTGTCAATTAAGATAAGAAAAAGGTATAAAACGTACATTGTCTGAACTTTAGGTGATGGGTTTTTGCTGTAAAAAATTTATGGTCACAATTGATTTGTGCATACATCTGTTACAGTGGAATAATAGTCTAACCAAACATGTTTCCCCAGTAGATAAGTGCATAGTGTGGCTTTCACATGCTACTACTCATGTATTGATGTTTTTAGCAAAATAGTTGAACTTGAATGTGTATTCGTTTATGTTTTGTGTATACATCTGACAATTTTGAGCAAAAATACTAGAAGAGCCAATAGGAACTTGTAAATGATAGGACAGTGAACAATAACAAGATATGCGCAGATAGATGCTTTGACGCTATAATTAGTCTCAGGATATTCATATACGGTTTCAGTGAAGTATCATCTGAATCAAAAGACAGGATAATAGGTAATGATGTATTTCGTTTCAGAAACCTAGACGAATTAAAGCATTATCATGACAGCACAATATATAACAATTCAGTCTAAAATGAGTTTAAAAGAAGAACAACAACTCACGAGGGGACAGACCTATTAAAAAAGACAGCTACTCGATGATAGATAGAGATATTAATTAATTTACCCTAGCTGACCCAGTCAGATTACCCATCGTTTATACAAAATTAATTAAGAAAGGATCTGTGCTGCGGGTTGACAAGCTGTTGATAATGTATGACATTGCAAAGGCGTGGTTAACGTAAAAGGAAAGGTTTCAAGATATCGAATGTTTCAAGCAGCTTCTTGTTCCTTTTTGGTATGATGTTCTGTTAAATTGTTTTGTTGAACCGTAGCTTTGAATATCTGCTAAGGGAAATTGCGAGTTGTTAAACCCGAAGGATACGGTAAGTACATAAAAATAAAACTCATACAAAACAATCTGATACTATTTAATATGCTCAAACAACTAGTGTATAACCAATTTCGTTGCTCATTTCCGTCTTATGTTTCTCTTTTTAAGCTTATAGACATTAAGAATTTTCGCTGGCAATTATACTGGCTATGGGAGTATCTGAAAAACAATCCTATAACCATAAATACTTATGAGAGCGTTGACAATTTAATTAGGTGGTAACGGAGCATAATGTTTAAAATATGGTAACCTCTGATATTATACCGGTTTTGAAGAACTGCTTTCACATGTTATTGATACTTGTAGAATTTCGTATTTATTGGTAGAAGCTTTGGTATAATAAGAATTTTTCCAAACTATTCGAAAGATGTTTTAGATAACTAGGAAGAATTGACAAAGGTTTTCTTCATTTTGGCAAATTTTATTTTTATCCGTCTGTGACGTTTTACTGTTGATACTGCTTTTATAAGATCGTGATGCTTACACTGAGTATTTAGGAAGCAAGGATCGTGAACAATGTTGCCCCCAGTCGTTTGGGAAGGAGTGTGACATCTTGGGTTATTACTACAACTGAATTCATGACAATGTGAAAATTATACCTTGATAAGCGCCTTTAGCGTTTTGCGATGCCTCAGGGAGATATAAATTAAAAGAAATACGGTCAACCTTCGTTCCTATAAATTATCGTGATTAGAATTCAGAATTCCAGTATGTTTTTCTTAAGTGTATTTCAATTTCTAATTTTGTTCATTTTCTCTTTCTTCTCTAGAAAAAAACTAGCACAGGGAGTTTGGTTGTGTTTCGAAACTAAATAAGTTTCCAAAAAGGAGTGAAAAATTTGTGGGATAGAAATCGGGACGAAAGCGTGCCTTCTTTGCATATACCGTCTCATCGTACATGAATGCAAGAAGAATTGAATTGTTTTACTATCCAGTTTTCAAAGGATTTAAGATACCCACCAAGGAAGAACCACAACAAAAGATTACCAATTATCTTATACATCACCTGGAGTTAAAACCCCAGCAACAAGATCCTTGGTATTGTTCCAAAGTATCACCAGGCTTTAACCATGAGACAGTAGACTGTTATTTCATTATGGCACCTCAACCTTTAAAAGAGCCTGAACACATGTGCGGTATGGTCCACTATTCTAGTATTGAATTGTACAACTTTCTGAAGAGAGGTACCATTCGTATGGAAACCTCTGGAAAATTACCTAAAAAATTCAAGTTGGTGTGAATTCTTTGCGTACATCACACTTCCCAACAAATGTCTTCGTTAAAAAGAGAAACTGTGTGTCTTGTTTGTTATCTTCTGAGGAAGAAGATGCGACTATTGATGGACTTCGTGTGACATTGATTCCATAAGAGCACGTTTTTGTTTGTTGGACAAATATTATGCACCAGTTCACAAAACTGGAAGTGCCCGATGATTATGCTAGTATGTCTACAAGAACCACATAGCGCCCACCGATATATGTTTTGAAGTTAATGGAAATTTCTTTGCAAGATTAACCACAAATCAGACATGAATTTTGACAATGTTTACTGTGAATCTTATTTTCTTTCATTGATGTTTTTTATGGGTATGTTACCAAATGGCCGAATGGATAGAATTATACCCATGGATACAACACATACGAGACCTTGTGGTTTTGATTCTGTCTATATAGACAGCCAGCCGTGGGCTGAACAGAGGCAAAAAGATAAAAGGCACACTTGAATTACTTTTAATCGCGCCTGTGCTAGGAAAAAACATCGAGAATAACGCAATGCTTGGTTCGGCTAAGACAATCTATTTGGACAACTGTCAGCCTAAAACATGTGGCCTAGTGAGATTCAGGATTGTAACCAGTTTCTTAATTTAAGCAATAAGTTGTGTTTAAAGGCCAGTATAACGATTTGATTTTTATCGAAGTCCTCACTTAACCAAAGCTGCTTCTTGAAATCCAACTAAACTGTTGGATAAAAATGACGATCCTGTTGTGCATGAGAAGGCTGTTCTCAAGACCAAAATTTTTCTGAAGTAAACCCCAGTTGTGGGACACGCAGAAAGGGACAGGAATTCAGTCAGTCACTTTTGTTACTTAGGGTTTGACACCCGTCCCTTCTTTATATCAGACAAAGCCTTCTGAAAATGAAGTGGAAACATTATTTTTTAATGTCTGTTCATCGTTAGTCCAAAAAGAATCCTTCCCGCAACATACCCTGTTTAGCAAGTAGGACATACAATGAAGATAAAAAATATTTTTAAGCTGATGTTTGAACCCTATATAGTTAAGGGAGATTGTAACATGGTCTTTTAAGACATTGGAATGCTAGCAGAGTACTTTATAATAAATATGAAATCATAGTTGGGAATCTTTTGGTTTTAATAATTATGGGCCATTCATTGAAACCGTTTAGAATCAAGACCTATTGCACGATTTAGCGAAATCAAAGAAAGAGGTCATATTCCAGTGTGAGCCTCGTACACAGGAACTTGACATTTGTCCTAAAAGAGAGTATGAGATTATTGATTGCCAAGATTTCATATAGACTATCACCTTGCTTTGAACATTAGTAAGCATTCCTATCTCATTTTTCTGAATCAATCGTAAAATAAACACCAAATTTGTAAACGTTTACTACTGTTATAGGAAAACCATTGATTCCTATTAAAAGCTTATCGACCTCGACAATAATTTTTATTCAATTGTTAGGAATGCATCAAGAAAATCACTTTACACGACAGGATTGTGATCGCTGTCAACGTTCGAGAGCGTCTTTCTGCGTGGGGTTGATCGGTCAGGTTTGGCGAATGCTTGTTCCATTTTTAAGTCGCTATTCTGTTTGCAACTTCTTAATATTTACGAGGAAGACACTTTTAGTTCTGTTCTTTTAAAAGGAGGACATTAAAGTCTAGTCCTCTAGAAGATCGCACTTTAGCTTTTTATCTTTCATGTGTCATCAACACAGATTATAGACACTTTTTAATAATTTATTCCTGGTTGTCACCTAGACTCGCCATTGTTTGTACTTCACTTGAGTTGCTTGGGTTATTCCATATACAGTCTTTTGCTGGACATCCTTTCTGTCTGCAATAATAGCACAATCTCATATGATATCTGGCTTTCTTCTTGTTAACCGGTGCATGATGACCATAGTGTTTTATCATAGTTATTTCTCATGCATCTTCAGTAATGTGGTCTCATGGGAACCACATTCTTTCCAAGTTTCTGGAATCTTTTGCAACATCTCTGCGATATTGATCCCAGCAATTTTCACATAATATACACTAGGCACATAGTTTCTTAAAATCTCTTTCATCAGATTTGATAGGAGTTGGTTTTCAGTTAATTCACCAATAGTTAATTGGGCTTCTTGAATTGCCGACTCTATTTCGTCAACTGGATTGCTTTTCCGGTCAAGTTTTTTAATGTCGGGTTTGGTTTTTGACTCTCTTCTCGTGATTATACAAAATCCTGTTCCTGGGTCATACGATTTGTTGATTGTTTTGAAGTATCTGGTATCTCTTCTATCTTTAGTGTTTCTTCTAAGTGTTTACTTGAAGTCTCTACTTGGTGTGGGGAATTGATTGATAAATTTATCTTAGCGCCGAAGTGGTAATTACGGAGTAGTGAAACTCTTTCTATAAGTATTGAATACATAATCTTCATATCTTTGCATCAGATAACTAATGGCGACTTTCTTATGAAATGCTATTCATGACAAATGCTTTACACCTTCACAGCATGTTGTACCTCGCAGTAGTCAGTATCCCAAATCTATCTGTAGATAAGGGTTAAAATCCTGTTTTGCATTCTGTAGTGATTTATTATTACATCGAACAGTTCTATGGCAGGCTTTGCCAGACCTCATTATGAATAGTCAAAAAGATGCGTATTACCCGCATTATTTCTATACTTATATGTTCAATACTTGCGGCTTGATTACGGTCACCATAAGAGTTTCTTCCCTCATATACCAGGCCCAATTTCTGAGTCAAAGTAGGTAGAATCTAACCAATTATTTTAAGAACAACGAAATTTACTTGACACAAAAAACAGGAAATTAGTTTGAAAAGGATAGGAAATTAACTCGAAAAGAAAATCCACACAAAGAAAAAGGAAAGATCATATGTCCCAAATTTTGACGATGGTAGATCCGTTTCAATAAAACGGCCCCCAGAGAGTTCCAGGTCTTTAAGCAATCGATATCGATCCCAGGCGACACGAGCGTGGAGTTAATTTGGAACTGGATACTCGAAACGAATGTAGATCCGGTTATGATATTGCTGTTCTCTTCCAATAAACTACACCTAATGAAACGGCGCATTATCTGGGGGAAGCAATGCTCCACTCGCAATCGAATTTGTCTTCCGCTTGTTCCAGGGCAGAAATAGGGTTAAGATACCAACCATACAGGGCTAATATGGTTTCACGCTGAAGGATTTCCTCGCTAAGCGTCATTGATAGCAACCGCATGTCTTACCACTAATCGCCGTTTGCCGATGGTCAACTTCAAGTATCGAATCCAGCCCTAAAGGCTCGGTTTATATAGTCGATACAGGTGGGATTCCCCGGATGATGGAATATTGCATCACCTCCCATTAAGAGGAAAGTCTGATCAATAATTCGAATTCCAAAGGGGAGTACCTTACCTCAGATTTCTCTAATATTAGAATTTCGATGATTACTGTCAGATTGGAAACAACCCGGCAGACGGAAGCCAAACACAACTTTTCCCCATATTAATTCTCTGACATAATCATTTTTCACGTGCTTCCTGAGAACCATTCAAATCATGAACTCTCTGCAAAAAATAAAAGGTTGCTTACAATCTCCAAGAATGCTATAAACGAAACTCATCTAATCACTATATTTTCCCGCCAGATGTTTTGAACAGATGTCGTACCCAACCATTATATTGACACATTCTTTCCTTATTCAACCTTGGCAGGAGCGAACTTCAAATGAATAACAACCTAGACCCTTGCTCAACTTTACATTGAAATGTTGCTTCTAACTGATATACGCCATGATATCATCCTATTTCGAATTTTTACAGTTTCAATTTTACACCAGTATTTTTTCCTAGCTACCTCTTAGTTTACATTTCACAACCGGAGCCAACTATAGTTTTATATCAGACACGCTTACTAAATTGCATTGTTGCACATCGTCGCGTTCATGCCACCTGGAGGTAACATGCCAACAAATGAAATTTGATTTGACATTTTACTCTCCTCAAATAAGACTATTTTCTAAAATTCTATAGTTTCGTAACTAATGGATATCCACTGAAAGAATTGTTCCGTCAGGTCAACATTAAGGGTTTGATTGAAGTTTAGATAATGTCATATGCTTTGTTTTGACATGGGAATGCATGAATACCTCTGTTATCTGCAGTTTCTGTTTGAAGTTCACTTTAAGGAATCCATTGAGGAAAATTTTGTGATTTTCGACTATTTCATTTCTTTTCCTTGTAGTAACATATGTCAGGTTTGGGGGTTTGCGTAATTTTCTTGCATACGACCCCATTCCGGATGTCCTTTGGTAATTCTCTCTTTTTGAGCATTGACGTCCGGTTTTGCCTATTCATCGTTTCTTCGTAGTTAAGGAAATTTCGGTTCTTTGGGTCGTGTACCCAGGAGATTGTCTTATGCCATCTGACACCTCTTCTGTAGTCCTTGTTTTTTTCTAATTGTTCACCTAACGTATCAGCTTTGCTTGGGGATTAGGTTGAGAACTCAGTCTCTTTTGAGTTAGATGGAATTCTTGTTGCTTTTTGTTTTAATATCTTAGTCAGAGTTAACGTTTTACTCGTTTATGTTTGTTCATGATTGTTCAGGTTTGCGATGCAAACCCTATATGAATACCCTATTCAGAATACCCTATATGAATGAATACCCTATATGAATACCCTATTCACCCTACTGGGGATTCTGAAAATCAAACTCAGAAGTTTCAAAATACAGTCTTTCTTGCCTCTTCTCTCTGAAAGTCGAGTACTACAGGTTTAGTGACTTTTCTCTAGCTTACCGTTGAGTTGTTTTATTTTGTGTCGTCCCTTAATCCACATTCATTTCTGGCATACTGCACGCTTTTCCAGGAGTTTTACTTCAGACTCCTGCACCCTTTAGCCATAATCATTTGTACGTATTGACCGTGAATTTTCATTTGTTGGGATTCTTTGTGTTAATTTTTGAAGTAAATAATATTTTAGTGAAACGTAAATACGCCACAGCACTGTACGCATTCCAAATTGGACTATGTATACTTTTATTCTGGAATCATTTGAAGGGCAAACCGTCTTAACGTCAAGACGTTGTACCACTGTTAGTTTCGGGAAGTGCAGACTTTTGCAACTTTGAAAAATGTTATTTTGCTGCAGTTTCTCTAGGTAATTCTCTACTGTACCCATTCCTTTTGAATCTGCAAAGTATATTAAACTTTTAGTTGTTGTATTTTCCGTAACGCTCGTTTAGATTTTCAAGTCGAATAAACTTGGAAATGTTTTGGTTCCTATGTGTCCCTTTCTACACAAATGCAAATAGCCTTGGTCAAGAATTGGATTAATATCCTTGAACCGTTGCTTAATTTAATTTTGGCTAAGACTAGTTTTAAAACACCATCTGTCTCCATGGAATAAAAACATCTTGTCAGAACTAGTTTCAGTATAAGTGTCAATGCTTTTGCTAGGAATCCATTTTAAAAGAATTTATTGCAATTTGACAATTATTACTTAACATTTTAGACACCCCGTCTATGAAAACTTTGACTAGGACAAAGATTGCTTGTCACATGACTGTCCTTATGATTGTCCTTGTTTTTCTGTTGCAGGATACCGTGACGAAAATGAAGATGACTTTGGTTTTAGCGATATATAAATGCCGCTGTAGCGGTGAAACGTGTGTCTGACCTAGCAACCTTAATGACTGAATACACCCTTTGAAACCTTTACCAGAGCACATCCCAATGCGACGCTAGACGCTTTCCTGTTTAGAGCACCTACCTTCGGGGTGGCCAATCACACATGTCGGCCAGTCCATTTTTCAGTTCGGGAACCCATTTTAAAATGCCCAAAACCATGGAACATCCGCCGGAATTCTGTCCTTGTTGATATAGAGAGAAAGGGAAATGTATTCACATTTCAAAGTAAGTGTAAGAAGCATTGTAATTGAATGTTAAAGTGACTAGAAGCATAATTTATTGCTTAAGAAGAAATGTGAATATGATGATCCAGTCACTTATTGATTATAATCTTAGGGAAGAATAAGTCATAATAGGATTTATGGGAGCGCCTGGAGCAGTGTCTGTCCCATAACAGGGAGAAAACCTGAAACAGTTTTTACAGGTATATTTAGATAAGTAGGCATGTTGATAGTATAACAGACGGGTAGTATACAGGGTGAGCTAGGTGCATAAATCGTTTCAATTATCAACAAGCTCACGCGCTTCTGACTTTGGAAATTTCCATCATGTGGAATTATTGTAGTGTTGACGATGATGCAAAAGAGAGTATCTTGCCCGTCAGATACCCATATCTCAAGTAGGAGAAGGAAGTAAAACTTACCCTCATTAGACATGATCTTTTGTCAACTTTTGCCCTAATTGTTTTAAAATGCCTCGTTATCTCCAATGTGGCTATTATGAAACTAGATATTTTCAACTCAATACATTTCCTCACATTTCGATTTATTATCCAACTGGCAGTGAAGGGATTTGTTTCAAAATTCAGGGTTTGTAGTTTTTCGTATCAGACATGACTTATCTTACCGCATTTTATGTGTGGAATGTTTGGTCACTCCGAATATGGTCACTGGTAAGATTTTGCTTTTCAAATTTGTCTTTAAGACATCTAATATAAGCTGTGGCCATAAAAAATGTCATCACAAATTCTATACATCAAGAGTTCTGAGTTAAATTTTGCTAAAAATTGATCATCAACGAATGCTACTTGCTGACAGTGTTTATTTTTTTGGAGTCTCTGGAGAAGACTTCTCATCATGGTTCTTTAATACTCTCAACAGATTTCCCTATTGGACTGTCTTTATTAGTGTATCAGGTTAATCATCTAATAATTTAATAGATCTTCTTTTCGTGTGACGATTTAACTATAGTTGGAAACAATTGTCAAGATTACTTTCAATCTTAGTTGCCGTAACATTTTTACGGAACATTACTTTTAAGTCTAGCATTGTTATTGAGGTGGTAAATTTATGAAGAGAATCCATTTTGTTATTTATTTACAAGGAAAACAAGGGAAACGATACATTTTTAGCTGAGATTATCCATAATAAGTAAGCTCACGTCCTATATCTTAGCTAGCAGGGCTGCGTAAGGGTTGTTTTTAGTGCTTGTAAAAATTATATATAGCCGTTCTTGATTTCAAACGGGATTACTTCTTGTTATAACAATCTTCTAACAAAGAACCGGAAGTATGAACTATTTTCTTTGAAAAACTAGTACTCAATAAATCGAACTATTCTGCATTTGAAACCGTAAACTATGATATACAAAAGCACTTGGTCCTATGTACATTAATTGATGAGAGTATTATTCCTGGAGTTGGGCAATGGCATATAGACATCCCAGGATCGTTCCTTTGGGTATTATAATCTGTTCCTTGATTGCTTTCTTAGTAAGATACAGGGTCAAACCATTACTGGTTCCAATGTGAAATACATGGAACATTCCTACCCACTGTGGTGTGGGTTGGAAAAGGAACAAGATGCCATTTTGGTCCAAAATTGTTATTCCCAGTGATCGTAAAGATAATTTAGTTACTGGATTTAAGGCGGGATCATAGTTACCTAATGGCTGGATTTTATGCAAGTGAATTTCCATTTTAAAATAGAGTGGACATCTCAAAACAAACGTCATCTCGGCTTGTCCCAAATAATAGATAAAGAGTCATTGACCTTAAACTAAAAGTTACCATGTTTACTGGCATAAACCTTAATCGTGGTGTATGCTTTATTAATACTTCCCTGATCTTGGGATCTTTTTTAGGAGGAAGAAGAAGTGTGAGCTTTCTGGAAGTGTCGAATTTGTCTCTCTTCGTGGTCGTATGAAGCGGCCGGTATATGTTTCTTGATCAGAGATGGCTCTTGGGTTGATCTTTGATATGGGTGTTTTCTTAGTTCCCAATACAACTTTCTGTCCTTACTGGGTTCGGACGTTTCCTTTGCTTCCTTCGGAATGTATAGTTTCGCTTCTAATTTTCGTATCGCCTCTTCAAGTTTTCGTATGTCTTCTTTCCTTCTGTAGTACAGTTGTTCCAAATCTGTGTAGAGTTCAGCAATCATTCTTCTTATACAAGCCTATTTATCCTGTAACAACAACAAAAAAAAAATTGTTATACCATCCTATAATATCTTTTCTTGGCTTCGATAATTGTTAATCAATCCTATCTGACGTCCTATTTTTATTGTTTTTCGTGAAAGGCTGAGTGTCGTTAATTGCAAAGATTTTTCAATAAAATATCAGTCGGTTTGCAGAATGAAAGAGCAGAAATGAGATTGAGTGTTTAGCTAGTGCGATGCCAAAATCTGTAATGCCATCAGCAGTTAAAAATGGCGAAGTTTCTAAGGAGAAAAAGCGAAAGAATCTGACAGTGTTAGCTAAATCTGGGGTACATGTACCCCTGGAGGCACATTTGCTTATTTCAAGGGGTACATTCAGGGGCATAACGAGGTTAGATGGTGCCTGGGAAAGAAGCAAGTTCAGAGCCCCCATATTCGAAACTGAAGTCTTTCGGAAGCAATTGTACTACTGTATGGAAGAAAGTGCTTGTGACAAACACGTGAATCAATCGAGCAAATTATTTTGTAGGAAATCGATTTCACATAACACTACACATCATCAGTTCTAAAATCCTATTTATGCAGAATCTCTTATCATAAGTCTTCTTTGATTCCTTTATGAAAACTATGTTTCCTTAATAGTACTTTCAATCCTTATGCCCACTTTTTCGTAATATGTGAAAAAACTTGGCATAAAAATCTGCACAACATTTTAGGAACCACATAGAACTTATATAACAACCAGGAGAGGCTCG
>JGI24021J15306_10005265_pt1 | contig 15330 bp, 8 predicted proteins | sample Ectturendosymbi1_FD_15306 | JGI IMG/M metagenome (IMG submission 15306)
AACAGCATACCACACAAGGTAAAATGTCGGACAAAAGCAGTTAAACATCTTTCACGGTCTCTGGAAACTTGAAAAATGCTAAAAATTATTTTATCGAAGCTAAAATTCATGAAATAACAGAATCAGTGATACCACACCAAACTCTGTTTCAACATCAACTTGACTATTTATGGCCTACCATTTAACATGAAAAGCTCTTCACACAAAACGTGACAAACATCACTTTTATTTTTGAAACCACTCCAAATATAAAACGTAAAGAGAAAAAAGTGGGTGGGACGTGGCATATTATGTCCCCCCGTCTGAAAAAGCGGGGGGACACGTCCCCCACCAAATTGCGCCCATGCATGCAGCGTGTACTCGCTGGTTTCTCGGAGCAAGGACGATACACTGTCTGCAAAAATCTTGCTTAGATCCTTGTCCACCAGGGCATGCCACATTGTTCGGTAGGACTTCCTAGACCTGCACATGTAGGCCCTGTTGATTTTTCAAGACCTAAGTTGGAGACCAGCAGGTGGTGATTGGTCGACGGTTCTGCACCACTTTTGACACGAACGTCCATTGAAGGGAAAGGTCAGTTGAAATTACGCAGGAAGCAATGAGTGACACCATTGACCCAACGAATCTCAGCACCAAGTGTACTTGTGCAAATCTCGATGTTGGAAGAAAGTGTTCATGATGCACAGTGCGTTGTTACATTGCAAGTGTAGCAGCAGCCTCCGTAATGATTTACGCCAGCATCACCGTGTTGACCAATCACACCCTTCCACAGCCACGGCATCGTTCCCAACATGTACATTGCAGTCTCCCCAAAGGGTCGTGTATTCGTCAGTTTTAACCTTTCGCAGGCATCACTAATGTTCTTCACGAATTCCGGGTACTCTGCACTTGAGTTTGGGTTTATACCTGTATGAAACACAAGGAGCGGTCTAACAACTTCAACCTTAACATGCACACCCCCCTTGTGGGATCCTTTCATCAACACAGCTTGCTAGCTGCGACCTTATACATATCCCCACCATATCCTGAGCAAAGGGCAAACTTTTCTGGCGGGCGGGAGTAGAAGAGTTTCTGCCTGCCCACTTTGACGCTTGTTGTTGGTATCTTAGTGGGTACAAATTACCAGTAAATTACTTAACGGAACTATAAGACCACGCTGACACGACCAGCAAGTTACTTTAGGATTCTACGACCCCTTAAAGCTTTGACTGTTTGCTTGACTCATCTTCAGAATTTCCACCAGGCGTCATGGATATCCGCCTTGTTGACTTCTCATTCTGCGAATGTGTGTGGAAATAAAACCTTTTTCCAGATCTTGACAAACTTTTCCTCATTGCCAAAAGAGCAATTGCTAGACTGAGTTCAGCAACCAATTGGCATAAACTGACAAATGCTTGTGGTTAGGATCAACGTGTTCTTGTTAATTCCGCCAGCATGCAATTCCACATTTACCCACTTTCCACTACACTGTTATCGGATTGACGCGTGAGTGATTCGTCGCCCTTGCTTTGCTTCGTGTGCTTGGCGTATGGTATTGTGAAAGCTGGGGAATAGGTGAAATTGAAAAGTTGAAAGCTGATTCCACTACACAAAGGTGCTTTTTGCAGGTGTTGTTGGAATCGCCGAGATGTGATTTTATTTAGTTTAGTCCGAAAAATAACAGCTAGCAGAGAAAATTGTGGAGAACTGCTGGGCGATGAGACCATGAAAACCGCGTCGCATCGTAGTTGCAGTCTTCAAGTGACTTTGAGAGAATTTGAACAGCTTCTCTACAGTCTACAGGGCAGGAAATGGGAGTTAGTTTTTACAGTGCAGAGCCACTTCGTTGATTTCAGTCACGATCATTAACCAGTCTGTTCCCTGCAGTACAGTACAACAGAATGTCAAATATGAGGATTCACAGCGCTTTGTAATTAGTAATTATGCTACTCCATGTGTTCCATTATGAACTGAGGAAATCATAGCCACATAACTGGGATACAAAGGTCAAAGTGTAGCCTATACTGAAGTCATCCACTTCCAATATCAGGCTACATATTTTGCACAGAGGTTGAATCAATCTACTATACCAAGGTGTAATGAAAACCTATTAATCAGTAGTGGGGTAAAAGTCCTTCAGCGCAATATCTGATGTCTTGTAACCTAAGAGGGTAAATTACCTGATATTTTCGTAACTGAAATCGAGACCGGTTGCAGATATTGATGGTTGTGATTGAGATCACAAGACACCACTGCACATTCACCACAAAAACACCTAACGCATTCAAAATTATCTGAATTACTTCAAGTGGAAGCGGGCATTAGCTTTTAGGCGAAGACTTTGTGGTCTCGATTACGTCACTACTATAAACTGCAACGAACCTTCCAGACACGAAATACAGTTGAAACAAAATAAAAAAATCGCTGTTTACAGAAAAGCTTACTTGCTAGCAGGATTGCGGCGTCGGTGTTGCAAAGAGTCGGAGGTTTTTGGGCGGCGTCGGATTCCTAAGAACACTAGCAGTCGGTGTCGAAGTCTGATTTTTTGTCCGACTCCGGAAGTCCAACTGGATCATTTTGTACATCATACTCCTAAGCTGAGAATTCCTGTTGAAATGGTAATTTCTTTTGAAACTTTATTGAAGCAGATAATTCTTGCAATGTACCACGATTTCCATAGCTTGCTATAGTTGCTAAAAATTGTTGACATTCCGCGTTTAAGCTTCTTTTCTGAAAGATCTTAACACTTACAAGGAATTGACCTGGTGTGGCAATGTCCATGCGAAACTCAACAGTGCGATATCGATGCGAAGCTGAACAAGCACACAAACGATGAATCTTTTTTGCTGCAATGTTAAACAATTAACGAAACCTTTGAAGACGTTACTAGCAGTATGAGTACAACTGAAAGTCAGACATTCTACCTCCGAATCTGCAACCCTGATGGGAAACCCGCCAAATGCATAGAAACGGAAGAGGATCGCGATCCGGGTGAAAGCGTGCAGTCTAACTAGACCATGGGCGACTCCAGGTCAACACCGTCACTCGGGCTCATCACGCAACGTATACAGACTGAATGCAACCGTTCGAGGCTTGTGTCACTGAAATTTCCATTTGCTCTCATTCTGGCGGCCCTATCATTGCTCTGTGACGTTGGTTACGCAACAATCAATGAGAAGTTGTCATGAGAACTCGTCCAGTGTTGCGTAACGCACGTCACAGAGCAATGATAACACCAGTTAGTCCTNTGTGTGCTAGGCTCATTCATATTAGCCCGAGTTACTGGACAATTTTTCGTTCNTTTGAAATTATTCTCGTAATGGAACTGTCCATTGGATTGGATTTCAAATCCAATGTTCTATGCAAATCCATTGCTTCAAAAAACATTCAATCTAATATGAATTATATTTGAAAATATACTTGATTGCAGAGGAAAGCTCGGGCTCTAACGGACGAGCCCGAATAAGCCTCTGTACTAGGCTCATTCATATTAGCCCGAGTTCCTGGACAATTTGTCATTTGATTGAAACTATTCTCGAATGGGTACTGTCCATTGGATTGGAATTTAAAGTCAAGGCAATCAATTTGATATGAATTAGATTCGAAAAAATACTTAATCGCAGAGGGCAGCTCGGACTCGAACGGATGAGCCCGAGTAAAGCGCGAGCGAACGTATTCGAGAGAACGCCTACCAAGAATGATATTTTTAGATTCGCATCACCTGCTAAATGAACGAGAAAGGCCAGACATGGAATGAAAATATATGAACACAGACGTTCTACAATATAAATCGTAATCGAAGACGCGGGCTGAGCCCGAGTGCCGGAGTCGCCACTGGTTTAGAGCAGCGCTCTTCAACCGGTGTGCACAGTGCAGCAAAATACGCGTGAGGTGCACCACTACGAAAGGGTTCACAAGGGTGCATCACAAACTAGTCACACTAAACAGATACTTTTTACAAAAACTTTCTGTCAGCAAAAATGAACCATCAACCAACCGATGACTTTCAGGATTTAACCTAGACAGCTTTGCACATTCTAAAGCAGGGGTGGGGAACCTATTTACTGACAAGGGCGCATAAGTTGTGGATTAGCGCTGGCGGGCCGCAAATAACAATTGATTTTATCTTGAAATTCTACCTTAATCTTAAACTACGGGGATAGAGTCTTCTCATGATACACTATCTTAAGTACCTGCTTATCATGGAGCTTGGTTTTGACGCGATTTTGTACTCTAAATTGGGTAACGGAAATTCTGATGCGGCCGTGTCAAATGTTCACGCGGGTCGCATTTGGCCCCCTGGCCGCAGGTTCCCCGCCCCTGTTCTAAAGTCTGATGTGTCAGCATCAGACCATATCAAGCTAATTGTTTAATTAGTTGATTATTTGTGAGTCATAAGCAACAGACAATGAGCCANTATAATGGCTTTTTGTGATAATTGAAAAAAAAACTGATAATTATCAATTGAATTATGTAGCTGAGTTACTGAATTAGGNTACCTGCTTATTTAGGACAGGGTACTTACAGACATGGGCGCAATTAGGTGGGGGACACGGTGACGTGGCAGNAAATAGGGTGCATGGGTCTAAGTAAATAGGGTGCATGAGTTCGTCAAAACATCTTTAAGGGTGCACCATAACAAAAAAGGCTGAAGAGCACTGGTCTAGACTTAATCAGATATCAAACAATTTGAGTATCAGAGACAGTCCAGAAGTGTTTGTATTCTAAGTAATATCATGTGTTCTAGAAAATAAAAATTTAACTATTTTCTTCACGACTGGTAAGCGCGATTGGGCACATGGTCGTTGTCAAAGCGACTACTACCGGTATTGGCGCACACCAAATAACATTTGTTGTCTCATCACTGATAGTGTCGTATCTCGGGAAACCGTGTAACATTGAGCATTTATATATCTCCTTTGCTGCGCATTAACACATTAAAAAGGATAAACAAAATCACTTTTACTGAAAAGAATATATTTTTCACTAAAAAAGAATGTCTTTTTTACTAAAAAAGAATGTCTTTTTTACTAAAAGAAATTTAAGAAGAAATATTAGTCGAAGCACGAGTTCAATCATTCTTTTAAGAAAATTATACTTTGTCGACGCAGTTGTACATTTCTGTGTTTTCGAGATTAAATTTTTTTTTATTCTCGCATAACTGTTTTTGTCGTGAAAGAGATACCGTCAGTGGGCGCAATAGAGAAGAATTGCGAAAGACTTGCTGTGAAACAATCTTGTCATGTTAGTAGAGTCCGCAGCGCTGCTCATGTCACTGTTAACTTGTGCAGTCAGATCTATAGTTTTTGAAAAGGAAAACAGGGTCCCGTAAACGTAAATTCAATTCTTTATCAACTGGGTAACAACAACTAAAACGATGAGTGCACTGCCAGAGTATACGCTGTTGTATCACTTGAGTTTATGGCTGAAGTAATGTACACCTTCCTAAAGTTATGTTCCATTCAGCCTATATCCATCTAACGCAACAGATCCGAGCTTAATGTCACCCGAAACTAATATTAGCTATAGCTCATGTTTTTTCATGTAAAACATTGTTTGAAAAGAGGTGATGTCTCCTCGTTGCATATGTTCCTCTCTTGTAACTTGTAAGCTTCTTCCTAACGCCGAAATGCTGCCCATCTGATCACTTGTTTGACTGTTAAACTATATCAAACGTTAGAGAGGACGCAAAAATAAAGTCTTGGTGCGAGTATAAATCGATATTTGAATGTTAACCAACCAGCTCAAATGATTCCTAGAACGCACAAAAAGTTAACAATTTTGTCCATCTTTTCGGGCAGGTTTTTGTGTGCAATTGTAACGTTTTTTTTTTTTAATAATGCATTTTTATTTACGTTATGCGCTGTGACCATGATGTGTAATTTAACTTTCGACGAATAATGGCATTGACCAGTTTCCTTAAAATATTTTAAATAAATGTTCTCATGAAAGAAATTTTTTAAGAAATATTTTAAGCATTAAGCATCGATTGTTCCGACGTCGTACTTGATCGCAGCAGTCCAAGGTAATGATATCCAGGAATAGAAGCCAAACTTAAGTCAACGGCCATTCGGGCTCAGCAAGAAATCCACCCTTTTGTGACAGTGAAAACATCAGTTTGTTGGAGTGATTTTTGCCGAGTCATGCTTACCTCTCGACAAACACTCCTAATCTAGGAGAAAACGAACCCGTACATTTCTGCAAACACTCCTTTTTGATAAAGCTGTTTTTTGTCGGCAGCTGAATCATAAACCGAATGCAGATATACTTGACTTGCCATCTACATTTTGTGGTCATTGCTAAATGCCATTAGAAACATGATAATGAAACTCGAAGGTGGGCACATTCTTGTGAATATATTTTCCCTTTTTAAACATCAGTTGTTCCGACATTGTACTTGATTTCACTTTTCGAAGGTAAAGATACATAGAAAAAGTATCCAACTTAGAAAAGTCACAGACCATTCGGACAGCTGCTAAATGCCAATTTCGCAATGAAGTTCAATCACATTCAACAAGGACTTAAATTATACCTTTGAGGAAAAAAACTGTTTACGTTTCAGGTTCTTTTTGCCATTTGGTTTTGTTCATGATGTGAGTTAGCAAAAAACTGTTAATACGACACTCGGCACATGCGCTTACGCAGTTGTTCCACAGTTACTATTTCTTGGTTGATCTGGTTTAGTTCAACGCGAGAGACTGTTCTTAAGTCTATTAATGAGTAATTTTCATGCAGGGAACATTTGTCGGAATTTTCTTACCTCACCATGTTCATCAAAGAAGTCCTGCGCCTTTACCCCCCTGTCTTCGCGATCGCTCGGAAGCTGTCTCGCCCCGTCGCTTTCGATCGAGGGTTCGGCGACGATCAGCACTGCTTGGACGAAGAACGAAAGGTGAAGTTTTTTAAGTATTTCTCAGACATTTCAAAATTTTCACTGTTGAATAGCCGAGCGCGCGACAAACAATAGCCAAGCACACAATTGCGGTTATTTACTGCAGAATCAAACACGTAGCTCAGCACACAACTACAATCCGAGGTTGAAACGACAACGTTAACTAGAACACTGCATCTGCGCGCTGATCCTTCGACTGTGAACAATAAAGCGTAACGAATTAGCTTCGCACCAAAAAGATCCGGGTTCCACAAAATCGGATGCTTTTCTGTTTTTTCCAGTGGTGTACTCCAAAATCCGCTATTGGCAAAGGTTATGGTCTCATGATCAAAATTTGTATTTGTTAAAGAGTTTGTGAAATGCAATTTTTTAAAAAATTTTTCCCCAGAAAAACAGATGAGTGACATTCTACGCGTGTTTTGGTCAGTTGCAGTCTTTGCAATAAATCCAAGCTAAAATAACATTTTGAAAAACCTTGCTCCTAAGTGTGAAACCAAATGTCAGATTATGACCAAAATTCTCCTAAAATAAATAAATTTAAGATCAGAAAATTGCTTTTTTCTTTCAAAAATCTCAAATAAATTGGTACCAGTTTTACATTCATCAGAAAGACCATAAAATCCGTATCTTATGATGTCTTCGCTCACTCTCTAGCGCAGTGTTTCAGTGTTTCTCAACCTTTCATGATTCGTGGCCCCCTTTTAGAGACACGCAACTCCCATGGCCCCCTGCTCCTCTAAAGAAACACGGCCATAAGGAGAGGTCTGCTCGTTGACCTCCTAAAAACGCCCTGTGGCCCCCAAAGTGGGGCCCCGTGTGGATTATAGTTGTCACATGTATGTGCTGTGGAGAAAAAAGCTCGACATTGTCGTTTGTGGTGTGTCATCGTTACTTGTCTTTGGTGACTAAGTTGACCTTAACGTCGTCAGCCTTTCAATATTTGATCCTGATGCATTGTTTGGTCCTGGTCTAGACGTAGAGTCGCCAAGTTCTGTTTAAAAGTAATCCGGCTCCCTTGCAACGGGTGGCACTTTTGCGCTGCAGTTTCACCGCTAACACGTCGCTTGGCAATAGCCTGAAAATGGCTTTAGTCAAATGCTTGTGCGCAGTGGTGGTCTTGATATAAGACTTTGCTTCTGCTAATTTCAGCGACGCTTGTGCAGAGTAACAACAAGGTTTGCAGAAAAGTGTTAGAGCCATCCACGAACGTCGGAATACCGCTGCTTGTACTCCATCGGAACGAAACTGTGTGGGAAAATCCACAGGTGCGTACCGAGGTTTTCAAATAATAACGCTGCTGAGCAGTTACATCACGCTCTACTAATGGAATTTGGCATTTGGTGATCAACACAAGCGCTTTTCTGTCAATACAGGCGCCTTCGACTAATAACTGAATGCATGGACTTCTGCGTTGGTATTTGTAGCATGTATAAAATATATGCCATACAGGGTTTTTTTAAGGTGTTTTAGGGACCCGAATCGGGTCCCTAGAATCAGAGAAAATTATCATCGGGCCACTAGAATCAGAGAAAATCGGGTCCCTAAAATCAGAGAAATCGGGTCCCTGCAGTTCCACACCGGGTACCTAACAATTTCCTTAAAAAAAACTGATGCCATCTAAATTTGTCTGATCCAGTAGAGGTTACAAGAGAACTTCTTTATGCTAAGCTTGAATTTTNAAACAGTTTAAAACTGCGACCTGTTTCGATCAAAACTTTATGTATCAGTGTTTGTTGCAATGTAATTAGCCTTTATGCCCAGTGAAGCCTGTCTTAAGCAACCTGAATATTGACACAAAAGGTGGAGCAAGTCGCTTCCGATTGCAAATTTATGACTGGGACAATCAGTTGATCAAGTAGTTGATGATGATGCATTTTGCTAATGCATTAAATCTAACCCTGGCGTAGCAGACGTCGTTACGAATCACTGATTATGCGTATGAACTTCTGTCTCAGCAACGTGCGATGCTATGCACAAGATTATCTGTGTTGTAATAAGCGTAAGGTTTTTTACGTCGATGAATTGCCAATGGATGATGGCTTCGGTGAACACAAAATTAATTTTTAAGCGTACCAATGCTTGTCGGATAAACGGCTCACCGTCAAGGTCAGTTTTTTTAATAGGTTTTCTCACAAGTGAAATGAATACAGTAACTGCAAGTCCATTGTCCTTGATCCTCGTTTGCGGTAGGCCAATTTAGCGTCAACGCCCTTGTCCCCGCCCAGTTGTGCAAACACAAGTGCTTCAGCGCTCAACAAACACTCGTGACGCGATGTGTGGACGTGACCCGCTGCGATGTTGTGTTCGGTGCACAGGGTTTTGTTGCAGCGTTCATAACGTAGTGTTTGCATGGTTACATAAGTTGCTAGAAACTTTTTTGTGTCAACTGGTCGGCTGCTTGTGAACTATCGAAGTGTTGAAACGAGCAGCAAGTCGGCCTTGAGGAAGTTCACCCTCACAGCGGTGCAATTACAGTTCCTTGTCAGCTGGTTTTGTGAGGCTGGCTTACAACGGAGCATGCATATGTTTCGTGTACACACTTCAGAAGTGAAGCCTGTAAGCATCGCTTCATGCGGATTTTTCAATCTTGTACTCTTGCCAGATCTTCGATCCTTCTCGATTCACAAAGGAAAAAAGTGCGAGTCGGTCGAACTTCGCCTATCTGCCGTTTTCAGCGGGTCCGAGGTACCTGGTGATATGTTAGAATTTGTTCTCCGCTCCAGTTTGTGGCTGCAGGCTCATTTTGTTAATAATTAAATAGTTGTTATTGATAACCCTGTAAATACATGTCCAGCGTTACATCACAATGTAAGTCGGTGACTGGCTGTGAAGCAGTAGCACGTGACACTTATCACTAAAAAGAGTGAGAAATGTGCTGAAGCTCAAATCGGAACAGGAGAGTTCTCGTTTTTTCGTGACTGTGGTGATGGTTATTTCAGTGGAAAGCTTTCCTGTTCTCACTTATTAATTATTTTAGTTATACAAAATCGATAATTAATATGCCTGGCCGTTTCCTGGACCGCGTGTTCGTGCTGCTGAGGCGACAGGCTGGGATGTGATCAGACACGACCTGGGGAAACGTTTGGTTTTGATTCAATATGGCGGCATAGCAACACAGCTCCCCGGCTTGATTTCCTTTGGGAATTCAACAAGTTGTTCCTGGAATATCGATCAGCCTTAATACCATCCATAAGTCACATGTTAGTGACAATATTCTTGTAGCTGTTTATGTAAAGCTAAATCGTTCTTGTCGCATAATATTCAAATATAAAATGCTCCCTTTTGACAAAGGAACAGAAACTGACAGATTTAACAAAACCCCAGATAGCGCGAATAATTCATGGTCTAATGCAGTGTTTCTCATACTTTTTTATTCCATCGCCCCCTTTTCACACTCGACATGTCGTTTTCGCCCCCCAGTCATGATAAAACAAATACAAGGTAGTAAATTTAAAGAATTTCATTTAAAGAATGTATTAAATAACTGAACTAATCTATTAAATAAGCTGAACAAAGTAATTGTATTACCACGCTAATATTACGTTCAGAATTCTTGTGAAAATAATCCACACTGTAGTCAGGCACATAGACGATCCAGAACAAAAATTTAACGGGAAATTGCTTTAGCAACAACCTCAAACGTTTATCATAGTAAATTAAAATTTGCAAGAAACTAGCAAGTCATAATAGTAGGCTACTGAAGTTAGGTCAATGATCGATTAGTGGTTGAGCATTTTCGCCCCCTTTGTGTTGTTTTGCCCCCCTATAGCCGCCCCCTTTGGTTTTTTCGTCCCCTTGCTCCTAAAAATCGCCCCCAAGGGGGCTATTCCGCCCACTTTGAGAACCACTGGTATAATGGACGCAGGAAATTCTTTAAGTCAAAGTATTTGTCGATGTAAGAGGAGAAAGCGTTAACAATGACTGGTTTGGCCAGATCCAGACTCAGGAATTGACTCGGCAAGGGGCGAGGCTTCAGTTAACTTTTCACGTTCAATTTATGATGAAACGATTTTTCGGTGATTTATTTACAAACAACGACACCACAAAGCGTGATTCGAGATACATAACATTGAAACCCTCGCTGCATCAAAATTTATTTAGTTAGTTCAAAGTTGGTTATCTAAATGCAACATTGCTTACTTACCATTCTGAAGGCCAAGTGAAAAGGAATAGTTTTGCTTGAATTTGGAAGAAAATTTTGTTTTAGAGGTCTTGGCTGCGTGTACCAAAATTTTGAGCCACACGCGCAGCACATCTGCGATAATTCTCCACTGACTTGGCAAAACTGCTGCAAGTTACATGATAAGTGTTTTACTTGTTCGAGTTCTTCAATTAAATTTGGAACCTGAAAGAAAAAAGTAGTTGTAATTAGGGTAAAAATTTTAGCTAAATACAATCACACAAAATAAAAAAGTATCAATTGCAGTTATTACAACTACATGAAAATGCAATTTATTGCATTCAGCTCATTGCAAATTCAAGTTGATTCAACTCTGGTATACACGAGCGGTCTAGCCGAGATCACTCGTTCCTTAACGAGACCAAGACTTGGAAATCTGAGGTCAGCATCGCAACTGGGATCATAGGAAGATTTTGGGGCCTGAGACAAGAACGGAATCATTTTCAAAATTTCGAGGCAACAATTTTAGGAATCGAGATCAAGTATTGTTGTTTGTAGGTACTTTGCTAAGCTTTTTTTTTATAAGGAGGCAAACAGACCGACAGGGTCACACCGATAAATGCTGTGTAAGNCGTTGCAGTGAACTGACACTTGAAGAAACTGAATACCGTATTTACTTGATCTTAAGCCGCAGCCTATAAAGTTTTTTTTTTCATCGTTTCGTGCGGGTTACATTTTTTCTTTAGCTTATCAAAATGTCTAGCCTAGGTAACACCCAGTCTTTCCTTGGCTACGGTTTGTTGACCAAACACCTCTTTTCGCATTATCTTTCCTCTCTTCAGCATCATGTGCACACTCCGTAACAGGAGAGATTATGATGAACAGAAGGCAGTAGTAGTGGTGAATCATCACTGCCAGGGCTGCTAATCAAACACGAAGCGTGCTGTACACGAAAGTATCTCAGAGGCTTAAGTGACCTATGGTGAAGTGCGACTCACATAATTTTTGAACACCATCTCGTGCGGCTTACGGTCGAGAAAATACGGTCCTGTTAAAAGATTTTCAATTTTACACGAATCTTCTTCAATTTTACACGAATGTTTAAAAAAGGTCATTGCTATCTTTGTCCAAAATAGCCATAAGTCCAATTTTTCAGCAAACACCAAACTCCACTTGCCTCCGCTGAAGAGGTAACAGCAGCTGGTAACAAAAGTTTCACTAAAACCTGTTGTAACTATTTATTTTGACGTTAGAATGCCCCTGAGTAGAGAAAAATAAACTTTGGCAAAGTTAACGCGTTACTCTATTTTTATGTTTTGGCTGATGGGAAAATTTACCAAAACCGACAAAATTCTGATACTGAGAACAGGACAGAGAAACGGACGTGCTGAANAGCCTTATAATGAAAATCACGGCCAAAGAAAACGACACAAGTGACATATTGCAAACGTTTCGATAACTCCTGTTGTCATCATCAGTGCATTGCAAATTGATTTGCCGTAGTCTACAATTTAAAGGGAGGACCTGTGATGCTGAAAGAGTTTGAACCCGTAGCCTGCACATTCATTATTTTGTGTTTCTCAAACTGTTATCCCTTCACGCCCACAAGTGTCAACTGCAGGTTGAAGCCACACAAAAATACGACGGTGCAATTTACGCCCTATTCCTCGTCAGGATTGCAGCAAATAGTATGTAGGTGAAAACGCTGAAACGAAAAAATGTATTCAGATTTTATTTCTAAAAAAGTGTTTAACGAAAGCGCTTGAACTCAATATTTTTAGAAACATTTATAAAATAGACTGGAAAGCGCCTAAGTGCTAGACTTTTAAACCAAATTCCATATCATACAAAAGCGTTTCACATAAATGTTAACAATCTACCTTTTAACGAAAAAGAAAGGTCTGCTTGTTTTCCTGATGTGGAACGTCATTTCCTGCAACAAGTGTTCCTGTCAATCAGCATTTTACCGCTGTCCTGTTTTGTTTCACTTCATGTCGTCACGTGCGTTAATTGACGCTGCTGCGGTTTTGGTCACCAAGCACTGATTCCTTCTGGCAGTGTGTTCACGCAGACCTAATTGTAAGTTCTGCTCCAAATACTGAAACGTTTACCCTCACCATGAATCTTCTGCTTCGCTCTCTCCGGTACGTACAACATAAAATCAAACCCTGTAGCCGCTTTCAGAATTTCGTACTTAAAAGTTCATAGCATGAAATTACCACTTCCATTTCTGAAAACCCTCAAACGCCGGAGNTCCTACGATGCACAACGTAAAAAGACAATTGTGCATTGCTCGAATTGGCGCAGGAGCTGAGGTATGATGAACTCAAAGAATGAAAAACCTAAGGCAACAGTTAGATCTTGTCATTTCTAAAAATATGCGCATCTGCTTCAGTTTTATTTGTAATAATGTAGCCTATCGTCTACTACGGTTGAAAAATGTTTGCTGCAAAAAATCTAATTTTCGGCACTTTGCAAGGGTTTTGCGAAATTCTAAAATTTGTTCAATACGGAAACGTAGAAACTAATGGGGTAGCACGTGCCCCCCTCCACGGCCCTGCCTGCGACACTTGCAAAAGAGCCAATGCTAAGAGTGGTGGTGCACCAGTTCAATCATAAATGTTTGTCGTTTTTTTGCCGGTCGTTCCTTTGTTCATTTTTCTTGGAATTGTTGTTGATTAAAACTGAGTACTTGACTAATACTGCAGGAACTGCATTGGACAAAACTTTGCAATGGCGGAAATGAAAGTCGCTATCGCTCGAGCGCTCGTTCGTTTCCGTTTCTTCGTCACAGATGACTGCCTCAAACCGGAAATGTCGCCGATGATCGTGCTGAAGTCGACCAATGGCATTCGTTTGCGCATTGAAAAGCTCACATAGCGTTCGTAGCGCGTACAATGCTGTGGTTTCCACAGCAAACAAATGGCTATAATGCAATGGCAAGCTGATTGGTGCGAAATGACTCATGAGTAAACGATTCAGAGCAATTTTTCTTCGTTCCAAAGGCTTACATGCGTATTGCTATTTGCTTCAATAGCAATTTTTGCTTAGTTCTTCGCTCCTTTCGTGTTTGATTTATGAAGATGGTGAAATTTATCCAGATTGCAGTTGCTCAGCGATCACTCGTTTCGAAGCTCCCCATGTGCTTTAATCTGCTTAAACTTGAGAGCAGCAGGCGCGGACACTGGGGGGGTGCAGGGGATGCACCCCCCCACCAGACCTAAAGGGGTATTGACATGACACTTGATTTCATTGAAAATCATCGCCAAAATATTTTTTACTGCACATTGCTTACTTAAATGCTAAAGATGTCAAAAATTAACTTATGCTAACAGTTAGTAAAAACGTTTCTTCGTTTCATCAGATGAGCTGGCTTTGTTTATGGAACCTGATATAAGACCCTGGATATTGGGATTAAGAACCAAATATTTCTGGAAAAACCTGAAGTCGGCATCTTAATTCCGATTAATTGATTTGATTCTTGCAATGGCAGTTGTTTTGCCGGTATGAAACTCACACTGCACAAGAGTGAGGTTCACTGTTATAGGTTATGCAGTGATGAGCTTGCAGTTCAATCATGCCCCCTCCTTTGCCTGCAGAGGTGGGTTGCGAAAGTCGCGAGCGGATTATTCTACTGTTGGTCTTTATTGCGTAACAATAACATGGCAACATATCTGCAAAAGTTCACTTTATATTACGGTAGCAGGCGTTTTGTTGCATGAGACTGTTGAACGCACACGTCTTGGCAGGTAATGTAGCGAGACAGTGACATGCTGATAGCGGTAAGTCACGTACGTTTATACTTTCTAAAAAGAAGCATGAGTAAGTCTATTGCAATGCTGTCACAAGTTTGAAACATCCATAATTAGTGCGAGTGTGACCGATGTGCCTGAGTGTCAAACTCCACTTTGCAGGCTTCTTTTCATGCAGTATAAAATTACTGTTAGCATGCGTCTATGCAGGCTTGTGGAAATACGTCTTAATCGTTAAGGTTTAGTTCTGGTATCTGAGTAATACTGAATGCAAAGCTATATTTGCTGTGGGGAGTTTTAATAATTCATCTGGTCAATTCTGCAAAACCTGCTTGGCGTTCTAATTCTAGTAAGTTTGTCCGTAGTCGTGTCAACATACTGGTCTAGTTAATTGTCCGGTTTGTATATGATGAGCGTTCACTGTGAAAAAAATACCAAAGGCAAGCAAGGTTTTATTGATCGCTTTGGATGAGATCCCAGACGTTTGCAGCTCGTGTTTCTAAGTGATGCTGACAAGTCTTGTTAGCTGATCCCGCAATAAGGGGGAGAGCAACCGGGCAATTCCCCCAAAAAATTGTCAAAAACAT
>JGI24021J15306_10005267_pt1 | contig 15329 bp, 9 predicted proteins | sample Ectturendosymbi1_FD_15306 | JGI IMG/M metagenome (IMG submission 15306)
GGATAGATTTTTTCCAGGGGGGGGGGCACCAGGGGATGTTTTCAAAATTTTTGCAGCGGGGCCCAAAAGTGGTGAAATTTGGTTTTTCCCTCTCGAAACTAAGAAAACAACCTTTTTTGTTGAAATTTTCAAAATCGAGGAGGGCGCCAAGGCCCCCCTGCCCCCCCTTCCGACGCCCATGTCCGTGACGTTCCACTGGGTACGAACGTTCACCTCAACCACACCAGCAAGAGGAGCAATTCAGCCTTCAACGTAGCGCTAATTGCATGCGTGGATCAAATAATGAAAAAAAACAAAACGAAAGGCATTGTTCAAATTTAAAATGTACCAAACAACAAAAATCCCAGGCAGATTTTCTAAGACACACAAAACAGGTTTTCATCTTCTGTTGGTTTGCTATATACTATCGAAAATCCACCTTATTTGGTCTTGTTGGGCATCGTACAAAGTTCGAGTGAACATATATTCACTTAATCAGCGATCTTGATGGCCTTCCTAAGGCAGTGGTACCCTCACTGTGATACGCGAGTAGGTCTACCTTCTGTTGTTCTTCACAAAAACTGTATTAAAGCTTTTCCTTTTTATTATCGGGTTCTGTTTATAAATTCTTGCATTTCTGTGCACTTTTTCTATTGGTTTTGGCCATTATATTTCTCACCGCTATTTTGTACATGTTGCTTTTGTGCCAAGCCTAATTTTCTAAACTTTTGATCGAATGAAATTTGGTTGATGGAGTTTTCTTGGAACAAGGTGGTACGCGGTGACAGTATATCGGACCCCCAAGTGGTGACAGTATATCGGACCCCCCAACCACTGAATCTAAAGTCTTTGACGAATCCATCTGTTCCGTCCATGATCCTGTGTTGTTTCGGTGCAGTGTAGCAGAAAAAAAAAAACTGACTGGGATTGACGTTACAACTGCAAAGAAAAATCTGTTTGTTCTTTGATCACAGCGGTACGCCTTTCTTTTGTTGTCCTCTATCATAATAAATAATTAGCTGCGGCTGTGCTTTGAATAACCAAAATATTATTTCGAAGTAGGAGACAAGCATCAAACTTTCAAGACGAGGACATTCGATTGCTTTATTGGCTGAACACACACCTCATTCCGACACGATTCGTGCGAACGACAAGGTTGTGACTGCGAGAAGCGGCCGCTTTCAATCAGTTTTCGTGCCTCGCATAATCATATCATGGCACCAAGGTTGCGTCGCTGAACTACATGCGCGGGCGAGCTAGTACAAAGGCCGTCGAGTCCAGACGTCCTTCTGCTGACTTCTGGCAAGTGGCGGGTATGGTATCCATGCGGACGGCGGTTGCCGCGGCACCCAGGGCGACACGACGAACGGTTCGAAATCTCCGAAGTATGCTTGATAAGCGGTCTTGAAATAATTACGCATTGGAGGTCGCATCTGTCTCACCTTTACAAAAACAAATGTCAATGTTACAAGAAACGTACCGAGCGTTAAATCTTGCGCAAACGTCAACTGATTGTTTTAGGAATCTGCATCATCTGAAGAGCACCAACGGCACAAAGTTCAAGGTCAATGAAATGAAAGCTTTTAGTAAAAACGTACCTCCATCTGTTTATAAATCGTCTTTGCGTTCTCCGCAGCCACCGTTTTCAGAGCGTTGTAGTAATCATCCAAAATAAGTGCTGTCTGCAAGTGAAGTCAAACATTCAGTATGAGCTGTAAGCAACTTCGAAACTCGCGATTGCTTCCGTTCCGAAAAGACACTTCATTTTTAGAAAATTATCGACAGCATCGCACGGTTCGTTTGACTGTGATGATATGGAAGTCTGTTTTTGGTGCTGGGTTGAATCTTATCGCGATGACGTTTTGATTATATACAATTTATCGTCTCAGCAGTGCTATTTACGTGGAATCAAATTTGCGATTTATAAATCAGTGATTGTTTTATCACCAGGGACGCCTCAGCAAACCAAACGGAGGATGCTATGAGGAAGGCTAATAAGAGCAGTTGCAATCAATTTGTTCATTTTTTTATGATTCGAATTGTTGCTTTCAAGTTTCAAGCTCAACATTGCTTAACACCCAATCCTACACTATAAAAAAGCTAACGTTGCATCTTCTTCAAAAGGTCAGACTGAGCTCTTCATCCATGCAAGGTAATCAGTCTAGATATGGGGAACCGATAGGAAGGCAGGGAATATATCCCAACTTGGCAACCCCTGCAGCTGAACCTGGCCTAACGCATTGGTCACGCCTCCCAGTGGGACTCTGTTGGGGATGCCAAGTGCTGTTTACTGATAACTCGGCAACTCCGTGACGCTAACCCTTGGCCGGATTCACTTTCGAATTTTTTCAAAGAGATTATCTCTCGCAGAGGTTCAGCCACACACATAAAACGTTTTCTTTTGAGTTTCTTCGAATCCTGTTCCGCAAGTTGCCTTACCGGGGAACCAGTCCCGTCGCCACAGGGTATTTGGTGGGATTAGCCCCCCAACAAAGCACCAAGTCCACCAAATTGAAATACAGTATGAAACACTTAAATCAGTGGAGATTTGATCAAATTTTCGATATCAAGCCCAACTGCACAAACGTAAAGACTGCCTGTTGAAAACGGTTCTGGGGGGAACACCGGAGTTTCAGGCCAAACATAGAGAAAATGCGTATTTCATACCTGACGGCGAATTTCCGGCAAGTCGTCGTAGTTAAACTTTTGTGGGTACCGCCGCATGTTAAACCTGGGTAGAGGAACTTCTTTAGCCGTCACTACGAACTCCGAAATCTTCGGCCGTCGCAGCGGTTTCTTCTTCTTAGCGGTGGCTGCTGTTTTAAACAACGTGTGCATCATTTGGACACGCGCAGTAAATCGCAAACGAGCATTTTGCAATCTGCAAATCTGCTGCAAGTTTTTCATTTCATCAATACAACCAAATCGTGCATTTTAGCTATCTGTGTCATTTGTCTGTGTCATTGCTAGTACCACTAATACGTTTTATGTATGACATACGTAGTTAGATTCTGTATTTGAATAAGAGCTGAAGATAGGCTAAATATAAACCCGCTAAACATCATACGTTCTGATTCCTTTCGATAGATACTATAAGATGATATATATACAGCATACATACAGGTATGCACTCCCGTACATGTAAGCGTATCACCATCCAATATTGTGCAATGAAAAACTTCGGTTGACACCTAATTCGCCCGCTGAGGCCGTTTTTTTGTTAATTTCGGTGACGGCAAGTGGCGGCAGGCCGAAACCTGAATTGTGCTTCTTACCGGGGCAGTTGAGGTGAACGCTCTTGCCCAAGGAGCGTTACGGCAATTCACTCAGTGGATGTGGATCGAACACCCAACCTTCCAATTGGGAGGCGGACACTTTACTACTGAGCTATTGCCGCCCACAAGGTCGTTCGAGGGTAGACTTTTTAAAACAGGTGTTAAAAATTTTCGGACAATTGCCATAAGGGGTCACCAACCTTTTTGAAACTGCGAGCTACTTCTTGTGTAACGATTAATGCGAAGGGCTACTAGTTTGATACACACTTCTGAAATAAAATTTTGCTCAATCCACTTTCAATTATTTTAGTATTCGTTAATGTGCAGACATTGATCATGCTGATGTTATTTTTAGAACAGGCCCGCAGGCGACCTACTTGGTCCTTGCGGGCGACCTGGTGCCCGCGGGCACCACGTTGGTGACCCCTGTGCTAAAGACTATCCAGCAGCAAAATTGCAAAAATTCAAGGCTTCAAAACTTTTCATCACAAACCAGAACCATCGAAACTTGATAAAATTTTGCGTGCTTTAGTCTTAGTATTTGACTAATTTGATCTTTTTTCGCAACATTAAAAAAACGTTTGTGTTTAAAGCAGGGGTCGGCAACCCTTTCCAATCGGCGCCAAAAAGGGAGTTGTACAGATTTAGCAGACCACACGTACGATAATTTCAGCTGATAATTCCTGATTATTGTTTAAGTTGATATTCATCAGATAGACTTGCTTAGTATAGCGCACAGCTTTGTATTACTACAAGCCTTAACATCGTGCAAATGAAGACTATCGACTTGAATCCGATCGCACGTATTTCGCTGTAGTGCAGAGCCCACCAGTACTGCCGTGTGTTCCAATATAGTTGGGGAGAAATTGGTCAGTGATGACAGTCGAGTCATTACTGTCGTTACAATTGCATTAATTTATCACAACATACTACTATTTTTCTATGGTAGAGGTGGGGTACCTGCGGCCCGCAGGCCAAATACGGCCAGCGTAAATATTTTAAATGGCCCGCATCAGAAATTTTGTTACTCAGCTTAGAACACAACATTGCATCAAAACGAAATTTCATGATAAGCAGATACTTAGACAAAATTTCAAAAGAAATCCCTTTCGCTCATTGTCATAACCTTCTCTCCTTATTTTTGTTAATGTCATGAAGGTCATAGGTAGAATTTTAAGATGAAGTTCATTATTTTACAGCTTGCCAGAGATATTTTATAATTCATGCCGCCCGAGTTAAGAAATTGGTTTCCCACTCTAGGCCTGGAGTATTTCGGAATTACGACATAGAAATGCCGAAATGAACAGCATACACAGGGTATATCAGCTAAGCTAAACGTTGCGTGCCCTCAGGTAAGTCATATCGAGTAAATCCAACGTTTTTCAGAAGGCCATCACAGTAACATCTAGCACAATGGTTCTCAAACTTTTTGTTAAAGCGGACGCTTCTTACTGCCCCCAAAGCAACTGCGGACCGCGTCGTTGTCGGCGTTTGGTGCGTTATTCAAAAACATGATTTAGTCTATATTTTGTCAGAAATGTAACAATGTGCACTGTGTCAGACGGTCATAGGGAACAGCATGTACCCTTAAACTACAAACAATTAGTTTATAAACGAAAGGTCATTTATGTCAAAGCGATTTCACTTATTGTGTTAGTAAGTGAGATCTGCTGTTGCCCTGCTGTTGCCTTGCTTCGACATCTTGCTTTGATGTGCATAGAGTAAAAATCCAAAAATCCAGCGGCACTTTTACAAATGCTTGTAGAACTAAATTTATTAAGGTAGAACGAGAACAGTCGAATCTGCTCGCAAAGCATTTTACTACGGGAAATGAATTTCGCGTCAAGTACGCATTTTCTGCAATTGTAAGCAAAAACGTACAGGTGCAATGATGAACACCTAGAGCAATACTTCTACAGTTTCAAACGCATTAAAAAACGCGTGTTTTTGATTATAGCGTACACCATGACTCTTACACTGTCATTATCGAACTAAAAGATTATTATGCTTTCATAACTGATATAAAAATCTAAGCTATCTTCGATAGTAGAGCGAAAACAGTAACTACATTTGCAAACACATGCTGCTGTTGACCATTGAAACTAAGAGAGTCCTTTGTGCCAATTGTTTTAGGTTGGTAATGACGGCGCCTTCTTTAAAAATGGCGCCTTCAACTTGTGTAGTAGCGTATGTGGCCCTCTGGCAAAAACGTTTGGAGCCCCCTGGTCTAGCACAATGATTTTCAACGTGGTCCAGGTGGACCCAGTAACGTAACTGGAGGTTTGAGCCAAGGGAGGAAAAACGTAGCTGAAGTTGGCCCACTGGCCACCGTAGGGGGCATTAGCCAACACTCAGAAAAAGTTAACAAATGATAGTGAATCCGTATGTTGTGGATCTCTATACTAGCTAAAAAAAACGAAAGCACCCCGAAAAATGCAAAAAACAACAACCTACTGAAAACCAAAGGAATACTAAACATCAAAATCTCAGTTAAAGGGGGCCACCGGTGGTCCTCCCAGTGGAACTTTTTCTGGAATTTTAGTGATCCACATTGAGTTTCATAAATTCTTGACAAAACGTTCCTGAAAATAGCACCCTTTACTTACAGTCCAGTAAATTATGTAAGTACATTTTTAGTTTCTTATGTTCTTAAGGTGTAAGCATAGCCAAGTGGTCCACTGGATAGCTTTTGAAAAAGATGGTCCATGGGATAAAAAAGGTTGAGAACCACTAGTATAGCATGACCTGCAGGCGTAGGTCATTCGGAAGGTCTAATCACAGCCACATCATTTTCAGCAAGTTTAACAAACGTCCAAAAAAATACACTGGAATATGTGTTTCTGCTGACTTTTAGTACACTTGTTGTACACGATATTACGCCAATACGCAGCATTTGAGGGGCATTTTGAAAACTTGTTAACACACCCTGAAGAAGGACGACACGCCCGTGGTAATTCTGGGGTTCCGAAAAGCTTACATCCAAAATATGTATTGGGCAGCGGGCACAAATATTTACGAAGCAATCACTATAAACATCCTTCAAAATCGATCTGCAATCAGCAGCTTCCAATGCACAACGTACATGCCGGTGTTTCTAGATGGCTGCAGTACGGCCTTATCACAAAAAGGTAGACAAATAATTCCAACGTTATAAAAGCGTATAAGCCCAGTGCCTGGACACACAGGAATGAACAACATGAGTTAATTCCCTTCTTACATTTTGAAACTAATCAATTGCCGATTTAAACGAATCAGTTAGCTATACGATAACAACTAAATAAGTTATTGAGGGGTTTCTGTACGCCTAGTTTCACCAGGCGGGTGGTTTGTTGGGACGCATGGTCTAAATCCTGAATGTTTCAAATAAATCAAGAGAGATATCATCGATAATAATAAATCATTGTTTCATAACAAGTCAAATTAAACTCGTATCATCAAATTTTAAAAAATAATTCAATAAGAACAAATGAAACAATAACACATGCTTGACAACAGTGTTGGATTCGCAACTTGCAAACCTACTACTAGGCGATGCTACTTCGCAAGTGCAGTGAAACAGCATGCAACAAACATCAAATAGTTGTCGTAACGTAAACATAGGGCCGCTGGCCTGGTACCGAAAACAATTTCTTTTCAGTCATCCACAAACCTCTTCTATCAGGAGCTTCTGCGTCCCCTATTTTGGCAGGTGGCTCTGAATATGTTCGCAGCATCTCCTCGTGCGTTCGCTCCGCAAACGACCTACGGTGCAAAGTGGTGCGTTTCGGAAGACGCCGCGTTTCCTTGGTCTGTCCCTGTGTCGTGNAGCACATCTTTTCGGTGAATATAACTTTCCATTTACACTGAAGTGCCAACTTGAGTATGTACGGGAAATGAACCATTACACACGCATAAAATGGTATACATTTTTCGTTTTTGTTGCATAAGGAAATACTGCAAGCATAAGCGTTTTGTCATCGTAGATAACAAGGAAACTTTGCAGCCGCAAATCTTGGCAGCATGCACAGCGCAACTTCAGATTAGACCAGCTAACCAAAAGAAAATCACAGCCATAAACCGGACGGCTGTTTTAAAATGCGCACAAAACTTGCGCAACGTAGTGCACAAATTCTTTGCATCACCCTTGGCCATTCATCTTGTTTCTCAAGCTCAGCAGGCTTTCGGACAACAGCGGTCTTGATTCTCTCTCGAGTCCCAACAGCAGATCCTGGTCGAATTCTTCGCACAACTTTGGGACGTACTGCAAAAAAATCTTGCTGACAGAAGCGGTTGCGGTGAAAGTAAAGACGTTTCGGAAAAGGTGGATGCCAAGGGTACAATTTTTGTTTTTTTATAGACAGCACAAGATTTACACGAAATTTGGCCGGTATTTTTGACATGTGCGCTCATGCACAGCAAAGTATTGATAAACCTGAAGTTATCCTGCCCAAACATAACCTTTAAAGTACATTTGTTGTTGGACGCAGCAGAAAGGTAGACAACTTCACAACAACCTTGAAAGCCATTTTAACATTGATGTACGTCAAATCCTGTCACAAGCACATTTTTTAATAATTTTGAAGCTGAACACACTGCTTCGATCTTGTAAAGAGGGCTCAGCAAAGTTAGGTCGGTTATTTATGATTGCTTACACCAAATCCACTATTCTTAGTGATAACTAAAACTTACCTTCCCTTATGTTCATCCATACGAGGCTGTGCCATCAGTTTGCGCTCGAACATTAGGAATAAAAATTAATAATTCGTGTACGGACGGTAACAATTAAAAGCTACTTTTCTGACAGTTTGTTATTAGCGCAGGTAAATGAACAGTAAAATTCGAAATCTGTCTCTTTTTGTATGTAAGCTCGACAAGCAACATTCTGATTCATAATTTCAAAACCGTGTTCAAAACCGTGTTTTGAAACTGTTCTTCAAGTCTGCTTTTCGGCATCTAACAATTAACCTCGGAGGAATTGTCTCCTGGTATTTATAGTTGCGAAGTGGTGTTGTACATTGCAGATGTAAAGCGACAAAGTTGAGTGACGTCCAATAAATATCAAATTGGTGTATACATGCTATACTTGAAACTCCGTTTCCTTTGATTTGTTTTTTATTCATTTATACCTGAAACTCTGTTCGCTTCTTTCACATTTCTTTATGGATCAACAAAACCGATCCATTGCGGGTTTTCAACACCCGACTTCTTAAGGGCACAACAATCTGGCTACTGTCGTAAGGGATGGAGGGTATATGTGCTTAACTGCTTACTACTCAAACAAAACATTGTTTTTTAATACTGTATCAATGTGTTAAGTTCCAGCGTAGCTGCTATGGCGGTGTAAACTTGAGAAGAGCATTCAGTTAGAAGATGCGAGCAAAGGTGGAAGGAAAAACACGAATAACGCGCAAAGGTTTGAAAAACGAAGGCAGCAGCATTGGAACCATCAATTAAAGTAAATGTGCAACGCACCACTCATCGGAGGTTTAGGAGACTTCTTAGCTTTGTCGCCACTGCCTTTCTTGCTGAGGGAAAGTCTCTGAAGAACAACAAAATTTTTATTCGCAATCACGCAAACTAAAATCTTCTTGAGTTGGCAACTCAAAAACTTGATTTTATCGCAACGTGGTTTCGTTGTTGAACGTGACTAGGGTATGCACCGTACTTTTAAACACGTCTAGTTTGTGAAATACCTTTGAGGTATTCTTTGTAGCTTTTTGTTATGTACAGAATACATCTAATTTTTCTAATTTTTCTTTAGTTATAAAGGGGATTCCTTGTATTGTAAACACGAATTCGTTCTGCTATGCCCAATAAATCAGTCAAAAATACCATTTCAAGCAGTCGCGTCGCCACGTTTTGGTTCATGGGTGGGCCAAACAGAAAGAAAAGGGAACATCAGCGGAAGACCAACAAACGGGGTTATCACCCATTTGTAGCAGATGGGGCACCGGTTGCAAACGGGAGTCCAGCAGCATCAGGTGACCACTATTGACGACTTGACTTTAAGGCTGATGAATGTCAGTTGATTGCATGTTTATACTTTGCAAATCGCCTAAAGCATACGCTATATACCAGGAGTGGGGAACCTGGGGTCCCGTTAACATTTGATATGACCCGCATCAGAATCTTCGTTGCCCAAGAAAGAGTACAGCATCACGTCAAAACGAAGTTCCATGATAAGAAGGTACTTCGATAGTAAGTCAAGATAATTCACTCTTACTCATAGTTAGATAAAGGCAGGGGCGGATCCAGGGAGAGATTGGGGTGATCACCCCCCCCTAAAACCTACGAAAGTAACTTTTTTCACCGTAATTTTGTACAATTCGGAAAAGAGCATTCGCGATATAAGGCCATGTTGACGTCCATTGTTTTGTCATAGCAGTGTTGTGAAGTATACTTCATGTCGCTTACAGTAGTGAACTCGTAATGAGACTTTACTGCCAAATATTACTGATATCGCCCTCTCTAAACTTACTGGCTGGATCCGCCCCTGGATAAAGGTAGAATATTAAAATAAAATTAATCGATTTTGTGGCCCGCCAACGATAATGCACAATCCATGCGGCCCGTGATAGTAAATACTGTAGGTTCCCCACCTATGCTATAGCTATGTGCTATAGGAGGTTGTAGTTATTTATAATACATTTTTGCAAAGGCAGTGGCAGCAGTAAAAGCAATTCTTGGAACTCATTTTGCTGCCTTTGCTCATTGCTATACGACAGCTCTTTCGAACAGCGAAAACTCACCTTAGCATCTTCGGAATCACAATATAGGGGCTGTGCATAAGGAGATTCTCTGTAACTGCGATCCTTCAAAAAGGGTGAGCGTTTACTGCGCAGCTCCTTGTGGATGTGCCGATATCGTCGCACCAAAGCGTTGTAAGAGAGGCCAATGCATCTTTGGCCTACGATACGTAACCAATAAACCTTGTTATGTTAAGATTGTTATTGCCGAAGACACCAGAGTCGATCAAGGAAGGTGCTGCATTTTCGAAAACAGTAGAGCCAAAAGCCTGAGCTTTCGAAGCACACATATGTGTTGCACAGTAAGAAACCACATACAGCTCTTGAGTTAATCCGTGGTGATGAAATTAGCAATTTGCTAGCTTGTCTAAAAAAAGAGGTGGTTGTGCTTTTGAAAACGTAAAAGTGATTAGCCTATAGTGAGTCTCAACCATAAATTACTTTCGCAAAATTTAATTTTAATTGCTTTGCTATTCCACACCATAATGCCAGTATGCTAGCGGCACAAGGCAGTTTTTATCTGTCAACTCATTACCACAACTGTTTTTTCTTTTATTGTGAGATGAAAGAGCTCCTTTGTTATTTGTTCAGAAAAGTGTATATTGTTTATAAAGATATCCTCATGAATTTTCGGCCTACAACAAAGCTGAAACAACTCATGAACCGGCTGGTTTTCTTCCTCTGAATAATTTACAAATTTCCGTATGTTGTTTCTAACAAAAGAGTGAACGAAACTGAATCATAGCCAACCCATGCTTACGCAACATTTAGGTTGGAAGAAGAGTTCTGAGAAGAGAGCAAAAACTTTGTCTTATTGGGCAAAGGACTACGAAAAGAATGATGAGAGCAAAAAATGTAGTAATGAGCATTACCCGCTGACCAATCTTTTATCACGTGATCGTTCAATTTTTTCACTCGATTTACGTAGAAATGACGAATCACTTTCATCGAATCGTGCTTAGTGGCAGTCTTGATCATTTTGAAGAATACACTCTTTTTGTTGCTTCTGAAAATCAGACAGTCAAAAGTGTGGATTGGGTTTGCACTTCTATACAATCTCCTCTGGAAAGGTCAGTGCGGTTCAGATTTAACAAACTTTCGTGCCCTGCAAGGTATGTTCAAAACCAGCAAGTTGTAAGGAAAGTTAAGGTTTATTTTGGAAAGTACCACTAGCCTATTAGTTCATTATTACAATCAACCTTCTTAGAGATTGACACAACAAGAACGTAGCTTGAAAGTTTTGTATACTTTCATTTCTGTCACCATTTCGTGTATTCAATTTTTTTTATCATCATTATCATTGCTGAAGAAACAGCAACACCAAAAATAGCTCAGTGTTTTCAGGAGCACGTAACGTATTTTGGGTTTGAGTTTCCTTGCCAAAATCGTTAAAATAAGTTTTCTTTGAAAATAATTTTAAATCAAGAAAAATTAAAGTTTTCTGTCAATTAGCCAAATGAAAAAACAAAGCCCAGACCAATCTCTGCAGAAGCAATCTATATGGCCACAGAACACTGTTTGAAAACAAGCAATTGTTTTTCACGTCATATTATTTTCAGTTTACGAAATGCCACTCTTTGTCAATGAACTGTCTGCTTTGCTTGATGTTTTGCGCGACAATCGATTGGAACAATTCTCATCAGAGCAGTCTTTTTAAGACCGAGATCCCAAGACATAGGCCTAGTTGTTACTTAGGGTCAAAGCAAAAACCGGCGTCATATTGAGTATTTGAAACGTGTCGAGAACACGACGGAGACATAAGATATGTATTTTAGACGTGTCGGTAGAAACTCTTAACATTTTCAGTAAAATGAAGAGTGAACCTGAAAGCAAAGACTGTATTCAAAAAGACTTAAACCAAATGATTGTTCCGCAGCCTTCCTTGCACCACCTCACTATTGTAATTTCTTGGCAACAAAATGCTTAACTGCTGCCTCCTTGAAACTTCTAGCAATATTTCTATGAGACACCTCACGACACTTGTCACCTGCTAAAGGTTTACTAAAAAACATGAACATACCGATCAGCATTGCAACATACTTGTCAATTCTCACTTTTCCTTTAATCGGACACACTTCAGGAGAATCCACCGGATGAAGCATAGTTTCCAAAATTTTAATTTCTTTTTTAAGTTGTTCTCGATCATCGTCTGCACAAAACACCAATCAGCAAAATTATCGAGAGAACTGAACATGGAGCCATTTGCGGCTGTCATGTAACTTGTGCACACATCATTTGTAGTAGTATATGAAGAAAGAGTCAAATCTCCGAATTCATGTGGTTGAAAATTACGCCCACGCTCCAACAGTTGACCACCTCGTGAAGCAACAGCAATCTCAAGTGACTTTCAGTGGACTAAGCAGATGTTTCCATTGAAGATTTTCAGTTTCCGACCAGACTTGTTTTATACCAACAGCCTTTTCGCTGAAGTTACTGTATAACTTGCAAATAGCGTGTTAACAGAGTTTCGGGTAACCAATTAAGACAGAAACGAACTAAAACCAATAAACACAATTTATTAAAGTACGATCATTCATTCATTCATTCTCATGCCCGCTTTATCTCTAGGGCGGGTCACGGGCAACGACCCTAGGACTCAAAATACCTCACGGTCAACAGCAATTTCAGATAAATCTGCAGGATCCACACCAAGACGGGACCAAGCAGGTCAGAGAAGTAGTCACTTCACCTGGTCTTTGGACGACCTCTGGGTCGCTTTCCCGTGGGTCTAGCCAGCAGGACTTGCCTCGCCAGTCTTTCGTGGGATATTCCAGACATATGGCCGAACCGTACGTAGCTGGATCTTTCGTTTTGGACAAGTGGTTCGACGTTCAGGGCTTTGCAAATTTCACAGCTGCACACTTTGTCAAGAAGTGTCACACTGTGGACTCTTCGCAAAAATCCCATCTGCGTCGTTTGCACTTCAGATCATGGGCGTCGAAAGGACAGCAGAGGCCCCCCCTGGATTTTGAAAATGTCAGCAAAAAAAGGTAGTTTTCTTAGTTTCGAGTGGGAAAAAACAAATTTCACCACTTTGCCCCCATAGAATAATTTTGAAAATATCCCTTAGCGGTCCCCGTGGTAAAAATCTTTCCGGCGCTCATGTTTCAGATATTCTTTTGGTCGTAACCTAAGATTCATGACCGCAGGTGAGAATCGGAACAAAGACCGATTTAAAAACTGATAGTTTTGCGGTGTTTGAAAGCTCCCATTTTGTGACCACAGAGGGATAAGGCTCACGCAGAACGGCGTTAGCTTTGCCAGTCGGTGTACCAATCTTCTCGTTCCGCCTGCCGTCACTCATAAATAGCACCCCTAGGTACATGAACTTCCCACCTGCTGCCATATATTGCCGTTCACTTGCAGCGTACATTGCCTTGGGCTTCTAGAGATATAACACCTCGGTCTTTTTAGTGCTGATTTTCATTCCGGCTTGGTCGCACGCAGCAAAAAAACGATCGAGTGCATGCTGAAGACCCTGTTGAGGAGATGCTGACAGTACCAAATCGTCCGCGAAGAGTAAGCGGTTGATCCTGCAGCTACCACCTGTGATACCCGGGCATCCCACCGGCCCACCTGCGTAGGGAACACTGCACTTTTAAGCTGGCGCTCCAGGCACAGCTGAATACTAACCACCCCCTTCATACCCTTGTCCATAGTGCATAGACCCTCGGCACACAGCGCCTGCGTTCACGACGACCCTTCCACCGCCATGCTGCGGCGCTGGTGAACTCCGGCTTCAATCTCCTGGAGTCATGGAGAGCGGCATGGCAAAGTTCCAGGCCAGCGGCCCAGTTTTTAGTCACCCCTGCCGTTTGCCTCCCGCTTGGCTCAGAGTTTCCCCAGGGTCTGTGGGTAGCACTGAATAGGCTAAGAACTGGCGTCGGCTGCTTTGGTACATGCCTGTACAGCTAGTGCATGTTAGATACACCCAAATGCATCTGTGGCGCTGAGGAGCAGTCAGCCAATCGTATAATCTTCGACTGTAATATCCTCCGCTCTCCGAACTGCCTGGAAAACCTGCGGTCCCCTGACATCAACAACATTAAATGGCTTGAGGACCTTGTGGATGTTGTTTGAACCGCTGCTCACACGCAGGAAGAACACCTGTGATTCCCTTGTCGACTCGGCTGTAAATGTCTATCCAATTCGTCCAGACTATGAAGAGGAATGGTGACAGCATACACCCTTGTCGGAGTGCAACACCAACGGTGAACGATTTTGATTTAACTCCCTCGACACGGACACAAACTTCTGAGCAGGAATATAGTGACTTGACGGCCAGTAACAGGCGCCGTCAACAACATGCTCCCGCAGCAACACTCCACAAAGTTTATCACGACGAACCCGGTCGTATGCTTTCTCGAGGTCGACAAAACATGTGAAAACGTCTTTGGGATACTCCCAAGATTTCTTAAAAATTTGCCGGAGAGTGAAAATTAGGTCTGTAGTGCTGTGGCCGGGACAAAAACCGCAGTGGATATCATCCAGCTTTGGTTCAATTATTTCACTACACCTTTTTCAAGGCAATTTTCAAGAGAGGCTAAGGAGAGAAATGCTGCGGTAGTTGGTGCATTCACTCCTGTCTCCCTTTTTGTGTATGGGAATGACCACCCCAGTTTGCCAATCCACACACGAGTAAGCCAAATAACTCCTCGATTCCAAAGGCTTTGAGCATTTCAGGTCAAATTTCATCACAACACAGCCTGCAGCCTTCAGTGGTTTGACAGCAAGGGAGACGTCGGCTGCAGTGATGGTATTTTGACTATTTTCCTCCCGCGGATGTACCTTGCGTATGTTCGGTGATGTAATAATGACTGGGTTTAAAATATCTTTGAAATACTCTCTCCATCTACGAAGGATGGCCTTCCCATTGCCGAGTAAGACACCATTTTGGTCTTTGATGGATCTAGCAGTATGAGATCTCTTGCCGCGAAGACGACGGATAGTTTGTCAGAACACTTTGTTGGCTTATCAGTAATTGGAAAAGAGTTTGTATCCGAAATTCCCCCCCAAGATTGCATTTTGGACTTTTTCACCTTGAGTTTCTGCGGACTTTTCGCGCCTCAGTGTACCGAGAATGCAAAGAGGAGTCGGCTTTGTTGTGTAGCGGTGCCTTGTACGCTATTTTCTTTGTTCGAGTCGCATCTTTCACCTCTTGGTTCCACCACGGGCTTACTGGCTTACTTTTTTCCATTATTCGCCACACCGAGTCGTTTCCGTCTGCATACCCGAGCAGCAGATGCAGTGGCATAGCTAGAGTGTGTGGGCTGCCCGGGGCGGCCGTTGAGTTTGGCGCCCCCAAGCCCATAAAAATACCTATTGCACAGTGACTGGCTCGTAAAGCTTT
>JGI24021J15306_10005269_pt1 | contig 15327 bp, 7 predicted proteins | sample Ectturendosymbi1_FD_15306 | JGI IMG/M metagenome (IMG submission 15306)
TTTTGTTTACAACAAGGGGGGTTGTTTTGTTTACAACATCACTCTTCGGCGCAGACTTCGAAATTGGGGATTTAACACGATCGTTCGGTTTCGAGTCAGCATTTATTCCGTTCAAAGAAGGTGCGGTGTGGGAAGGTTTTGCTTTATCGGTTTTTGGTTCACGTCTTTCGATTTTCTCGCTAGGCCTTGACGCCGCACTTCTCTTAACGATGACATCATCAACCGATGACACAGGCAGCACTCCGTTCATTTTCTTCTGCTGGTTTGGTGCGGAGCGATTTGCAACGGGAGGCGAAGCAGACTCGTTCACGCTCAACTTGACGACCTCGTTGGCTGCGTTCGCAAGGATCCCAGATGAAACAGTGCTCTTCGAATCCACTGAACGATCAGATACGTAGGACTTCTCCTTTCCAGCGGCCTCAGACAAGATTTTCGCGGAATCCTGCTTAGCAACGGGCTTAGACGTAGCAACGCTCGGTGCAACATTCTTCGGACCGTTTCGAGCTTTCGGAATGATCTTGATCGTCTTGGATTCCTTCATGATTTCGTTCGCAGCAATGGCGCCCTTGCTTTTGAGCAAGGATGGGTCCATGGATGTCTTCCCCAAGTCGACAACTTGAAATGCGCCGTTGGAAGTTTCTGCAGAAGCTTTGGTTCGATCCTTGACGCCGCGACTGGCGTCCACTTTTACAGAAGCGGGTTGTCGCCGAGCGGTCTCTTTCACAGGCTTAGGCGGCACAGCGGAACTTTCCTTTACTTTTTCCAACGACACAACCGGCGCAACACGCTTCACGACGTGGTCGGGCGCATGCTGCCGCTGACGAGGCTCAGGAGGTACGGATGCGAATCGAGCATCAGGTGGGGATTTTTCCACCGGCGACAGAACGTCCTTTGCTTTGCTGATGTATCCGTGATAGGTGTTCGGTATGGCGATCACCTCTGGCTTAGCCGCAGTCTGTTCGATCGCCACCGCTTTCGCCGCGTTTGGTTTTTCTGGCGGAGAAGGTTTCGCGCTGGGCTCGTTCGGTTGTTTGGGTGGTGGAGTGGATGTTTGCACGGGGGGGTGGTTGAACGTTGATGTGTTGGTATCCGACGACGTAAACCCTTCAGAGGACAGAACAGGCGGCTTCACCTTTCTTGTCGGCGCCGTCACTTTACCGCGCGAATCGTTCGGCTTGCTTTTGACGAACTTGGACGCAGCGATGTTCGCCTCGGAAACAGGATGTTTTCTGGGGTGGAATGAAGGAGGAGTTACCTTCCTTGTGGGCGACGTTACTTTAGCATTTGACTCTTCCGGTTTGCTAGTAAAGGACTTGGGAGTAAAAAAATTGATCGACCCGTGATCGTCTTTTCTTTTACGTGTGCCGGACTGTTGACTTGGTGCAGGTTTGCCGGGTAGAGAGTAAGTCCGGGGATACGGTGGATCGTGTAGCACCTGGTCTGTTGCAACGCTTGGAGGTGTGTTCGCAATGGACTCTCCCGCAACTAGGAAGGAGTTAAGATTGTACAATTCGCGTTAAAAGTACATTTATAAATATTTTTTCGGTAAAACAAACATCCAATTTTTACATTCCAGATTTTCACACAGCAGAGCGGCATTTCAAAGAACTTTAAGTCATATGCAAGTTAATTATTAATAAGTTTACCACTTTGGATGGCTTTGCGAACACATACGAAAACTCACAATCGGGGAAAACGACTGCTTATAAAACAAGACCGGATAAGCAAGCGTCGGTTATTATATCTTCACCACTGCAGTATTAAAATTGTATTTTGTTGCCAAAATTAACAAACGTTAAATATTGTTCACGTTAAAACACAATTGCACTGTTATTTTCTACACGCTAGGAAGCGAGGAACATTTCCGACTTGTCTTAAAGAGAGGTTATTCCTCTTCAGCATGCTTGCATACAATTTTTACTAATCCTATTCGATGGCTGACCGTAGGCAGGTGCAACGTTAGCGTTACCTTTGAACTCTTAACCTTTAAAACCGGGATTTACAAAACCCTATTGGAAACGTTTGATTGAACGTTGATAAGGCTGAAAGAATTATTAACAAAATGCTTGTAAAATTTATAACACAAGAAAAAGCTTGCGTTTATAAATTTACAAGGTTTCAACTATACACTAGCGACCTGTTTTCAATTGACATCAAAAAAGATATTGACAGTCACCGCCACGAAGGAACTCGGACCAGACGACGAAAAACGAAAGTAGTTAATCACCGCGCAAAACCACGCCACTCGGATTGGGCAATATAAATTAAAACACTTTACGAATGAACGCTCGCTTTAAAGACGTGCACAACTTTATGGTGTCATACACACCGAATTCGTTGGAGATCATTACGAGCTTCGCCTCAGGAAAAAACACGATTTCATTGGTGACAGGGTCAAAAAAGCTTCTTCCACGAAAAAAATAACTTAACAGCGCTGTTCGATAGCAACTTCTCCACANTAGGAGCGGAAAAGCAAATACAGTTAAGAGTGTTCGTTATCTTCGGTGTTAGAGTGGACAAGATTATAGCAATTAGANTTCTCGTGAAGCTCATTGCAATTTTTAGCGTTTGCAAATATCGTTTCGCGATTAATGAAGTCTTGTAAAAATTACATTTTAACATTTTCAGTTAAATAAAGCGGCCTTGCTACTCAAGTACACCAGCAACTTATTGTTAATTGAAGTCTTTCAACCAGGAAGTTACACATAACGTGATCTTTCGTATACCAGCCTGAAGCCTGCATATCGACTCTGTTACGCAATAGCTCAACGTCATCATAGTCGACGCAAATCTCCTGCTGGAAAACGCGTCCGAACTCAGTCAATATGTATTAAAAAGTAACATTGTTCGACTTCAAACAGGTGTTTAATATTTGCATTTCTAAGCACTGAACCAGACATTTTCGAAGTGCCGACCAAATAAAACTCTTTCACGCTCCGCAAAACAATGGCATACCGACAGCAGTCTGCTGAATTCAGAAATATCTTAACAAGCCGCAAGCTCTCATTCCACATTAAAATTCAATTGACCCATGCTTTTGTTCGGTCAACAGTCAACACTTCTGTATCGTTGCTGACCATAGTCTTTCAAAGGTATAAGTCGATAAAAAGAGGCTGAGAAAATCTTGATCTATCGACTAATGCTGCGTACATCTCATATAACGAAGCGTAGTCAAGTTTTGGTCGTAGGGGGGCAAAAACAAATACCAGCGAACGACCAAGAAAAGGCCAGTATACATTGTTTGCCGAAGAGGGCACTAACAGCAACTACCTGGAATACCGTGCCCTACTGGCAATGCCCCCGGAATTTCGGCCAACAATTCGAATGATGCCCTGAGATATTTTTGACCGTGGAATTCGTGAAGTGCCATTGGAAGACCTTGGCTTGAGTGGGAGATTTAAAAGAAAACTAACTGAGGTTATGCAAAGAAACATTTCTTAGTAATTTCAATACCATGGGATCACCTACAAATACTGTATTCTGGACGATCCAAAATAACAAAAGGCATAGTGAGAAACATGCAGTTCGTCAGTCATCGCTTCAGTGTTGGCACAATTAGAAAGAAGTTACCGAGGGTGAAAAATATGCAGAAGCTAATGGCTGGGGTTAATCACTTCCAGCTGTACTACGTTAACTTGAAATGAACGCATCCTAAACTGTAGCAAAAACTTCCGAATAAGCATTTTATGTGAAGTCATTTCCAGGGAAAATCCTTAACAAGCAAACACACTGGCCACTTTAGGCAAACTGCACCTTCAGAAGGTAAGTCAAGGGCGTGCATTTTATGAAATTTCACCGACAGCAATCATTAGCGTATGAAGCTCGCTTTGCAAAGCCGTTTAAAAAAAATTCCCGAACAGTAGCTGCTTTGTTCAGCGAAGAGTAGTTCAGGTATTCTATTTATGGAGTAATAATTTTGCAGAATATCGAGAAACGCTCAACGCCGTTGCGAAACCTAGGTCGCACTCCAAATTCAAATCCTGATTCTATGAAACATGTTTTCAGAAGCTCTGCTGATAAGCTTCGAGCAATTTACCGCAACAGCTTTCTCCGAACCAGCAAAATGCCAAAACTCCTATAGCCAGCGAGTGGAGCACCACTGTGGAAAGCCAAGCAATCTCAGAAAATACAGAAATCACAAGCTTTTCACTTATCTTTTTAAAATCACTGCTATACCTAGCGAGTTTATCACGCGCTTTTACCGAAAATACNAAGTGCTTCATACACAGAGTGAAATAAAAGGTGGATCTTTTTGGCAAAGAATTGTCTCTTTTTGCGCACTTATGCTTTTCAACTTTTTCTGTTGTGTGGACGATTAGTTAATTTTGCAGACATTATTAGTACCTGATGAGCGTATATACACGGGAGACCCAGGACGCAGGCTAAATTTAAATTATGGTTTAAAAAATACGTGCAAAGTTTCTCTGCCACTGTCATCGGCAGTGCTGTCGTTACAGTTTTTATTGGGGACTGCTAGGATTTTTTCAATCGCATGCGGTTTTCTACCTCAATCACTTGTGATTTTGTTCCAGTAACGAAATTTTACCTCTATACTAAGGAAAGCGAGCTCAAATCTTTTTGACAAGCGCGAGGGACTGTGGCTCAAGCCAGCTGCCAATAAGCAAAAGGAAAACGACAAACGACAGGATGTGGAAAAACAAGACGACCAGCCGGTGATACGCAGCGGCGCTGAGTGAACGAAACCTTTTTCTCCATCGCTCAAACAAAAATCTCTTCCGCTTGCCGCCAGTTGCTGCCTCAACGAAATAGCGCAAAAATGCAAGAATATTGGCAAAAACGCACAAACTTAAACATCAGTAACTATTGCACAGATACTGATTGAAAGACTTTCAAAATATTGAGAACGTCTCTTACGCTGTGCTTTCTTATCGCGCTCACTTCGGCTTGGCTTTTCAACAGATAACGGCGAAATTTTACCTTGGTCGAAAACGTTGTCAGAACTTTTCGAGCGCCGATATCCGTTTTCGTTCCTTCGGTAATCAGAGCGGTGTTCGACAAATTTATCTTTCAATCGACTGACTGTACCGCTCACGGGCATTTCCACGTCGACTTCGTCTGGTTTGCCCTTAACGCTCTGAGCAAAGCAAAAAAACACATGGCACTTTCTGATGTTCAAATGTTCGCCAAAGATGATACTTTAAAATGCAATTCATCATGGAGGACAGTTGGAAGAGGTCAGCCTGACTTTTCAGAAGATTTCAGTCACAAAATTATTTTGACAATAAACCGCCGTGCAAGCTACAAACCTTCAAAATATTTCATAAAAGCATTTTTGGAGCAATGCAGCAGACCTTTCAGAAAACAGTTTCACCCTTGCTAAGAATCTGCTGTTTGCAACTGCCACCACAAACGGTTTATGACTATTAACGATAACCTAACATGCTTTGTTTGCGCTTTTAACATCCCGTTCAAAAACTACAATCAAAGCAAAGTAGATATTTTAACAACTAGTGAAAATCAGGGTCATCAGCGGGCGACACATGAGCTTGCACGGCAAAGTCAAGTGCGCTTAAATAGCTGATCTGTGTCAGGAGTTTCATTTTGCGCACATCCACCCAGGGTTCCCGCAAATGTTGACTAGAATTCCCAAAATTTTACCAAAATTCCATAGATTTTGCACTAAGTATATTACTTTCAAATACCTTTCAGTACTTTCAACGGCCTTTCAGCAAGCAGCTTAGTGTGCTACATTACACATTTACTGTATAATAACTTAGGGACATAAAACATAGAACAAAACAATCATAAAAGTATAACTAAGTCACACCTCAAGAACCACTGTCTGTAAATTATGTGATAGATTTGCTATTGAATTTGTCTAAAGCAATGATCATATTAAACCACGTTTTGATTACGTAAAACCAAAACATACCAAGCACTATCTTTAACAGCACAGTATAACATAAATTTCCCAAAGGTGAAGTACCATTAGCTCTAATTTTCACTCAAGCATGATCAGGGTCTACGTTTGGCACACTTTACTGATGATGGTAACGTACAGGTAATGCTTTTCTAATATGGAAAAAATACGCATCTTTGCTGTAACTGTACACTACTTCGTTTTCCTGGAACTGAGAAATCACAACCTGATTTTCTGATGAGATGGAAACGCGTGACCACAGATTTTCCGAGTTTTATCCCCAAAAATACAATTTCCCTAAAAAATCACTAGACTTCTCAAAGTCCCACATATTCCGCAAAGATTGCTGAAATTCCACATTTCCCCAATTGCCAAGAAGTGGGAAGGCTGCGTCCACCTCAAATGCACCCACACAACATCTCAATCCAACAAAACCCACTCATGTTCATATAATGCGCCTCCTGTGTATAGATCTCACATCATCAATCATGCGCGAACCGAAACTAAGGTAGGAGTCGACTCCGCTTGGCTTAACAAGCCTTCGACAAACAAGCCTTGTCGACATGTCGCTAATAAATTAAAAATACCACACTGTAGGAAATAATATTGGGCGAGAAGTGAAACACCATGCTTAAATTTTTGAAAATCGCCGTAGCACATGCTAATTGTCTCATTCTTCTTTCAAAGAATAGGTTAATGCTGCAATATAAAAAAGTCGTACAACGCTACCTTTTGACTTTATACTCAGCACTACAGGTGCGAATACAGCAAATAATCTGCAAACAGATGGTAAACTGAAGCTTTAGCAACTTTTCGTTGAAGAGTTTTAAAACCACTCGCAGCACCAAGAAACTATGATGTTCTATGCGACATCTTTACCTTCCCATTGCGTTAAACCGTATCGCTCAAGTCGGTTACCTTATGACATCATAGCGCACGCCTTTGATGTTTGCATATGAAAGCGCATCAAAGCAGTTACGGCAACCTCCTTCGCAAAATACCAGAGAGAGCTCTCTTGTTTTCACGAACAACTCAATTCAATCCACCACATACAAAAACTCCAAACCCAGTATCGCCAATCAACTTCTTTTTCTGCCACACATTTTTTCGTAGCTTCACCTCGTCGGAAATCTCGTCTTTTTCAATAATGACTACGTTGTTGCTCCTGGTCACGCGATAGCCGTCAAGCAAGTTGTCCTCAACCAGGGGAGATTTTAAGGGCGCTTGGTGGCCCATCGTCAGCTTCTTGGTGCTCTCCTGCCTCACGAAGATGTTGTCTGAAACCTGCGGAATGCAGGATCGACTTTTAATTGTAAGACTGACAGCTGATAAACACACAACAATATTTTATCTTGTTCCTGATTAAAAACAGCAGCAAAGTACCGCGTGGTCCAAAAACACGGTCACGCAGGGGACTCTTTCCAAACTTGCTCAAAGAAGACCTCAGGATACCGTATGTTCATGTCGTACCTCAAATGGTTTCGACTTAGCGATGTCGACAATTTCGGAAATTCAGGGACGCGTCACTTCATAGAAGGCACAGACCAGTCCCCGAGGGAACGGTTTTGCCATTACGTCGCGACGAAATTTAATCAGCAGGGTTCGGTTGGTTGTTTTGAAAACTGAGCCAAGAAACCAAGGATATTTTATACACCGAAAAGAAATCTGGAACTGAACCTTGTTTCGTTCATTTTTTCAACAAATCGTATGTGTTACAAGGTTAAGTCAAGCTTGCTGTGGAGAAGACACGGTATACTAAATTACAGCGGAGTTATTTTTTAAAACACTGAGATACAGAGACAGACAAGAGTCATTTAGCCGTTTGAACCTCTTCCCCAATCCACCAGCAGAAAAGTGCATTTAACCCTGTGGTACGCAGGTCTCTGACAGCAAGTGCATGACTAACTTCCAGGTGCCTACGTGGATATTGAAAAATGGTGCTCTTAACTTCACCAAGCTTGTGGTATTTAACTTTTCTAGCGAGTACGTTATAATTTAAACAGAGTACGGGTGCGCAGCAGGTTCACAACCAGGTCTTGCCGTTTCGTCCTGTCGAAAAGAGAAAGTGACCCTGCCGTGGTTCGATTTCGGTCACAAATCATATTATAGGTCAGTTGGTTCTAGGTTATCAAATATTTACATATTCAATACTCGTATTTTCGATGTTCCACATTCGATAAAATGTATCATTCGTATTACTTTCCAATGATCATTGCCAATGAAAATGTACTCGGACAAAGGTGACTTGACGGAAAACCCGCCAGTGCTTTTCTGGTGGTGCTAACGCATACCGCAATGCGTCATTACCACTGACGGTTGCAAGCAGCATTTGTTTTGCACATGTCCAACGTTATGTGAACAACCAAACAAAAAAACTCTTGTCGAGAATAAAAAAAATCAGCCAGATGCTTGTTGCGTTGTTCTCACGACCAACTCTGTCTTTAAGATCAGGGTCTCCAAACTTTTTTGCCAGAGAGCCACATTAGCTACTATGCAACAGTTCGAAGGCCGGGCATCTTACGTAACGTGATTTTTTCGTGGTATGTTGCAATCTACCAAATCAACAAATGTTTCATTAATATATTATTTTTTCATTATTGGCAACATGTCATTGCGGTCGGATGAAATAGCTTCGCGGCCACATTCGGCCTGCGGGCCGTAGTTTGAAGACCTCTGTTTTAGATTGTAGGGAGAGGCAGAACACCACCTCTTCACGGCACTACACCTTTGCATTCCAGTGGCCGAATCAGTCGTTTCTTACGTACATTTCTCAATTGAGAAATAAAGATATTCGCAAGTTGATTGTTTCTGTTTTGACCTAAGAATAGACAGGCAGCGTTCCGTTACGCAATGACAAGCATCCCTGCGCAGCAGTGCAAATCTTGTTTAAGAGCAAGACTCATTATCAACGGATTGACCAAAAACGCTACAACCGTTGTTTGAGCAACAGCACTATGCTCCTGGTATTTTTTGATGCACCGAAGTGGTTGCGTACCCTCATTATATGCTCATTCAGAACGGCCTTGTCTTGATTCGCGGTATCTTCTTCCATTTTCAACCTTGCTGCTTCGGCTTTAGCGTGCAGCCTCTTCAGCAAATCCTTTTTCCATTCTGGCACCTATGATAAGTTAAAAACATGAAAAAAATATACAACAGTAGAAAAATAACAATTGTATTCAACGCAAAAATGGAACGCAAGTATTTCTGTATATCAAATCATTAAGCCAAAACAGCAAAACAGGTAGTAAACCGAGTGGAAATCGCAGGTTTCGAGGTGCGAGGTACCGAAACAGTGTTCCACTGTTCGCAACAATAGTCAGCCCACTTAACGAAAAGGCACGTTCTCACCCTGCTCAGTCACTGTGAACGTTGCGGCTGTTGCCAATAAGAGAAATACTTCACGCCGTAAGCCAGTAGACAAACAGGTATCCACTAGCTCACCAGCAAATCATCATCACAAATTAAGCCGATCGGCTGCACACACAATGTAGGCAACATATAAGCTGTGGTTATTGGGCATCACAGAAGCAATGTTCAGGCAGCTTAACACATCACACTCGTCCCGGAAACGCCACCTCGCAGGCTTTGTTACAAATGAAAAAAAGACGGAATGAAGTCATCTCAGTGGGCAAGCAAAAGCAAGTGAGTCATTCTGCGGCCCAGTAGGATGCAAGGTCTTTCATACACGGAAAGCGCAACAAGGCACAGTCATACACTCCCGATGAGGCCACCAGCAGTGCTGCCAGATGTGCTACATTTTTCGATTTGTTTGGTGGGTAGAAATGTTCATATGGCCTGTTTTTTGGCTGTTTCTAAAATATTTGGGCGGAAATTTGGCGGATTTTAGTTCAAGATTTTGAACAGTGTTTGGAATTTAATACGCTGCAACGATGCACTTGACACACTAACGCAACACTTCATCGATCACTGTATACATGAGGTCTTTGGTACCGGCATCGAGCGCTCCAACCCCTTCAACCCAGCGAAAATGCGGTATTTTGTTACCTTGTCAAGTGACGTGAACGTGCGCTAGAAAGCATGGATTCTCCTACTGCGGAGAAGGTGTAGTTTGAATACTGACATGAGTTTCGGATTGAGGATTTCAACCAAAGAGATGCAGCTGAAGAGAAAGATTGTCTAACTAGATAATACAATAGCGTTGCGTAAAGGCATTGTTTTTGCCAAGCTACGCAAAAGCATAAAAAAGGTAGGACATTGATCAAAGGCGCAAAGTACTTTGCGTATGCGAAACATCGTTGAAGACTTTTACGTGGATGATTTTTCCTGGTCATTCAATATGGTTGTTTTGTGTATTCCTGTGCCATCTTCCCTTTCAATTGTTAAAAATTCCAGTGAAATGATACAATTCTAACTGTTTGGCATTTGCAAATAGTTTTGTAAATGGCAGAGGCTATGGCTACATGTACGAATTTTCAGCTTAGGCATACTTACATGTGTCTGTAGTCATTACATTTGCAAATATAATCATTACATTTGTAAAAAGTTATGCAACTATCACATGATTCATGATTGTGTTAAGTGAATTTTGTCACTGTGCAATACTCTACTTTGTGACAATGTGTACTTTTCGGTAGATTTTGGTGTTTGTGTTGTTCTTTGTGGCGATTTTTTGCTATACGTCTTTTTGATTTGACTTCTTTGGGATACATTAACGTGAAATTTGGCTATAAAGCTTTCTGAAATCTGGCAACACTTGCCACCAGCAACAACCAATACCGCGGGCTGTGTCGGAGTTTTCTTTAATGAACAGTTCTTGACTGAATAAGAAACGCAACTCATTTATTGATATGAAATGCTAAACAAACTACGTATAACGGGACAAGAAGCAAGTATCGATTTATTCAACAATTTTCATTAAAAAATTGCTCAGAAATAAACTCCGTACTACTTTTCTCACCTATTAAAAAAAAGTATTTTCATATAATGTAACTTGCAGATTTGCAATTTTATGTTACATTATGCTAGGCTGCCTTTACTTGGGGAAAACATAATCAAGGAAATTATCAACTGTCTCACTCATCATAAAGAGCAATTCAGCAAATGATCCTGCAACATTTCACGAAATCGTTTCAAAACCTCGAAACAAAGCGCTGTGACATGGTAAGTTGACACACAGCGAAGATGAACACACGGGCGGTGAAATCCGTACACCTGAGGTAATGCAAACGGCACAGCAGCATCAAATCGTGCAGAGAAGTAATGATATGACGCCTTTAAACCAAACAAGCGAAATTCACACGTTTCAATGTGCACCCTTATTTCTACAAAATACGAATGAAAAGAAACTGTTTGTAGTGAGGAGAAAAACTTGTTAATAAATGCAAGTACACACAGCGAAAAAAAACTGACCCCTAACAAGTTTCGCCCAAAACTCTCACAGGATTCATTTAAGACACTCAACTTCTGGCACAAGATGAAGTTTACAGGGGAAAAGCTTACTTGAACGTCAGACAAACATTGCTTCTATTTGATTTCTTTTCAGTTAAACAGTCCGTTTAAGTAGTCTACTCGATTAAAGTGGAAAGGACTGAAATTATTAAAGATTAAAGTGGAAACGACTGAAATTAATTGGAAGGTTCAATAGGTTAATCCGGTCGGCGATCGCCTCCATATCGATGATAATACCGGATTCAAAACGTGGTCTGCTACTACTACAGCTATAGAAGCATAAAACAAAAAGAGCTAATCGCGTTCTTAGAACTAGGAGTAAATAATATATCTACGCAATGGCTGCCTTCCGGCAACGACAGAATTACACAAACACGAAACCAGTTGCCACTGCACCGGTGTTGCGCACACTCCAAACAGTTTTACATATTAACAAAGTTTTTTTACTCCTATTGCCACTTAGCGCAAAATAATCAAACCTAGCCTTTCACACTGTGATCTTCTCATCTCAAGGTGGATTCCTGCGACCAAAATTTCGGCCAACAGATTTTTCGTGGGAAGCGTTACTAAATGTAAATTGCAATTTTCCAAAGTTTGTAACGGCAAGAATAGTCAAAGACGTCTGTGGTGTGTAGGGAACTTACAGTTAAAGCCTTTCATACGCAGTGCCCGTCACAAAAATGCGGTTTTGAGTTATATATTCGCTGTTTTTCTTTCACTAACTGCAAATATAGATTAAAACAAGCAGAAAGGCACATTTTCTTACTAATACATAGTCGCAATTTATTTGAGAATTTTTTATAGGTTTCTATTGCCCTAAACTCTTTCACTGCCCCCCCTGCCCCAGCGCTGTTCCGGCGTCCCTGCTACATTTGAGTCAAATTTTTCCAGCTTACTTTTCAATAACCTTACAAATGCGATCCAATTCTCAACAGAAATCATGGCTTACCACAACAGCGATCTAAACTCATATTCAAGCCAAAAGTAATTTGCTCACTATTGTCTTTTTAATGCAAAAACCGACAAGCACTTACCATTTTACTGAAACCTATATCGAAGCACTAAAAATCAAATGATAACGAGCCGACTCTCCTGTCTGACATCGAAAGACTTCTCTACCGATTTATGCCCAGGAGCGTTCAACGCTGACCGCGAGTGCCCTGCACGACTTATCAAGTCAAACAAAGCCGCACCTTGAAGCCACGCGGTAAGAAATAAGTATGACTAAACATGAAGATTGAGCTGCCTTCTCCGAACTAACAAATAGCATGCGAAGATGCACCTGTTCGTTGATTGACGTCTGTCTGCTGTGTTCTAACTCGGCAGCTGGCGGCGAAGAAGGTTACAGCACAGGACGCATATTCTATGCATGTTAGTCAAGGTCCAGCTTGCATGCATCGAAAATGTCACTTCTTGATTTGTCCCCAGCACAAGCATACGTAACAACGCGAGTGCCACGCTCTGCACAGCACAACTTAGATTAAGTAGGCCCGGCGGCGTCTTACCAACGTGGAAATGTGCTTGATCAACACGGAATTTTCATACAGTCGTGGTAAACGTGAAAAAAAACGATGTAAAAGACGGGAACACAAAAGGTAATTCATAGCTTGGTGATTTGGAAAATTGCTGATGCGTGGGATGTGCTAAAAAATTGCTAAACCAGACCATTACGCCCAACACTAAAGCTAAGATTAGGACACCACAAAAACCCTTGAGTTGCAACCAGTTGAAAGCAACAGACCGCTAACAAGCTCGTCACTATAGAATTCCTCTTTGGCGGTCCTGCATGAACGTTTTTACTCTTAACGCTTCACAAAGCACGCGGCTTGTGACTGTGAAAAACATTTCATGACGACACATTCTTCAACCCTGCACTCTGTACCATCTGAGGCAGAGCTAGTCAATACGCTTTTGAAAAAAACTACCAACGCTACACTTTTATTCAGACTGAACAGCAAACAACAGACTTACCACACAGGTTTTAAGTGCTGAAATATAGAGCTGCTTCTAAGCCTACTGCCGGCGAGCATTGTTTTTCAAGAGAAATCCTTAAATAATTTTGCAATAGCCCAAGGGTATTTACCTCCAATTTTTTCACCTGTTTCACTGTTCATGCACGCAATCCTGTGATGTGAGTTTTTTGCAATGCAATCGTCGCAATATCAGAAATTCCTTTGTAACAGCAAAACTGTGACCAACAGAATGAGCCAAAAACGCAAAACAAATTATTTGCATTGCTAAGAGTGAATAACTTTTCATAAGGATACATCGCAATTGTGATTGTTAGCTTGGGTGTCAGATACGCTACTGATACATTTTCTCCGGTTGCCAAACCTTATTTGCCACATTATTCTACAAACACGATTAAACCTTCGCCAATAACATACGTTACATTCAATCTCACGTGACTTATCACATCGTACCTGAAACGTTTCTTTAAGTAGCTAACAGTACCATGCAAACTTTCGGTTTGAAGGGAAGCTCCGTGATGTCCACCAGATGGAAGGCTTTTAATGTAGCAAGCAAATCCGGGCACACCTAGCAAGAGCCGCGCGGAAATAAACACACGGCACCGTAGTTGCAGGAAGCGTTCGTCATCCACGACTGCTTATCACAAGCTGAGCACAATAAAACGCCCACTAAGGCCAGTTAATCGCCTAGTTACAAGCAGCGCGTACGTTTTAAACTCAAATTAAGCACCTTCGCGCTACTGCTGCGTTACTACGCAGAAGCGTAACCTACCAGGTCGCAACAAGCCTAAGTGCTTTTATCCAAACTCCTGACTACAAGCCAAAACTGTATGGTTCAGTAACGGCCTGTAATCCATGCAGAACCTTACGTCAGCATGTGACGTTTTCATTCGTGCGTGTGAACGTCGGGACTGAAAGCAGGTGAAAAGTTATTAAGTTGGAAACTCAATCACAAATACACTGCGTTTGAGAGCCTGCTCTTTTTCATTCTGGGTTCGCTCCCGTAACGCAACATGTACCACCACCAACCCTTACTCCACACTCCACAGCAACCGGTCCCTATGAGTCACTAAGAAGGAATTTGAAGTTTAGTTAAAATTTTATACTCGTTGCATAAAACATTTTAACCAAAGGTTTGGGGTCAACCCCCCCCAGTGAGCTTGATATTTGACAAAAACTTTATTACCTGCGCAAAAGAGATTAATTGTTTTGGCATACTTTTGCTTGTTAATTTGTCGACTTAATGCAAAAACCACGGAATGAATTTGCATGCAAAGTTCAAGGAACATTGTAAATAGGCCAAAAAGTTATAAATAGGTTTTGGTGGGAATCTGGGTTGTCTTCTGCATCCAGAAACCATCTCACCACTTTTTGCAGACTTTTCGTCCACAACGCATCCACACGGTTAAGATGTGTTCCGTTCCGTGATAGTTCACTTTATCCGAAACAATTGTCTTTATTTTGTCTGCTATGGCTGATCAGCGCAAGCGCTGACCGCATTGGTTACATTACCAGTTTCTGTAGTATGGTAAACTGTTGCACGAGCTCAGAAACAGCATTTGTTAACATAGAAGCAATCAGGCATTTGATGACGTCTCAGCAGGGAAAAAGGAAAACTAAAAATTTCCTGAACTTCTACACATAACAAAATATCGATTTTTTTCTTGCGTATTTTATGCGCAATCTCAATTCTTGTCTATTTCAGCAAGATTCGATCTAGCTAACCGGGGTGTGCCTCACACTTTCTATGCTACATTCCAGCACAGAAAGCTAGTCCAGCCTCACACTTTTTATGCTACATTGCTCATATTAGCGCAGCGTGATTTTGCAGGTGCAAATTGCTCTGACGCAGAGATGAGTGTGTTTCACTCCCCTGTTTTTACGCGCAGCCAGATATTTTCGCAATTATGAACTGCTGCTGTGTCGTAGCGTTGAGTTTATTTTCCTCCGATATCGTAACCTGGAGCGCTGAGAGTGTATATTCAGTGCAATGACACATAAATTAAGAGTGCGTATAGAAGAATATGCATATTGTGTCAACCAATTTCGCGAAAATGTTGGTTTGGA
>JGI24021J15306_10005271_pt1 | contig 15324 bp, 8 predicted proteins | sample Ectturendosymbi1_FD_15306 | JGI IMG/M metagenome (IMG submission 15306)
GAGTAAAGGAATAAAGTTTGGCGATTACTTTTTTGATGTGTGTTGTGTAAATTAAACTTTTTGGTTAGATGTCAGATACCCACAACAAGCTACAGTACGGTAATAAGTAAAACCAGTGAAAAATATTGGATTGAATCTTAGACTTCAATTATATTTCTTTTTCTAACTGCAACACAAACCCTAACCTGACACACTTAGCTAAACACCAAATCCTAAGCCCTAATCATCAATTTTCTCAGCGCATTTGATATGTTGAATGTTGCTCTGTGCATGCGCATATGGCGTGAAGTCAGAAATTAAATTTCGCTTGACACCGGTGATGCAGCCTCCAACGCTGTTGTAAAACGTTCTGTTTTATCTGTTTTTATTAAGCAGCGTGTGCAGAATGTGTGTCTTTGTACTATGGACTTCGTGACTGCGGCCAAAAATACATTATTATTATATGTGACCGTTTGCGAAAAAGTTGCACCACGGTTGAATAAGCATGATGGCGTCATCGAATAAAATTTCATGAAAACTGCCCCCCCCGAAATGAAGAGCTGGTTGCGCCCCTGCCTTGAACCGCTGGTGAACTGACGTTTTGACAAATCACTCAAAGTCTGCTGAGCGAAGTCCCTGTCCTAGATTTATATTTCAGAGCAGGGACCCGAATCGGGTCCTTCAGGGAAAATTTTGTCCTTTAGGGACCCGATTCGGGAATCGGTTTGGGGAATCGGGTCCCTAAACCGATTCGGTTTCAGGAATCGATTCGGGAATCGGGTCCCTAAAACACCTTAAAAAACCTGCTGTAGAAACAAGAATTCGTTGTCGGTACAAACAAATTTGAACTACTGTAGAGAGGCTTTTGTATTTATATGCGCAAAGATGAACAACTAGTTTTTCATACCTCGAAACTTTTAGAGATTTTAGAGAAGTGCATTGTAAGGAAATGGAGCTTAAATTTACTCTACTGCAGAAACTTTACGTAGCTGTTCAGACGCAAGTATGCAAGTTCTACAACCTAAATCAGTGGTCTCCAAACTACGGTCCGCGGCCAACTTCGGCTGGCGAATCCATTTCATCCGTCCCGCTGAGGCATTTTGTCAATAATGAAAAACTAATACATTTAGGATAAATTTGTTGACTTGGAGAATGTAAGATACCCCGAAATAATCATATTAAGTGAGTATTCCAGCCCTCGAACTATTGTATAATAGCTTCTGTGACCCTGGAACAAAAACGTTTGGAGACTCCTGACCTAAACAATCGCTACATACGACCTACTGGCTGGAAAATGCACTGTTTCGCTTTAGTGCAATGTAACAAAAAAACAAAATTTCGTCTCACATTGCGAGCTGGATGACAGGTGATTAACACAAAAATCTCGTGAAATTATAAAACTGGCAGCGATGTTCCAAATTAAGAAAATAAATTTGGATTATGTGTAAAAGTGGATTTAAATGAAAATACTGCTTGTGAAATCTTCAAAAATCCTGAATGCTTTTTCAGTTGTAGTCAGCCCTATACAGTTGATTGATTAGTTGGACTATCTAGCAGAAAAACTTGTGACACATTATCAAAAGAACCACCTGAATTTAAAAGGCATTTTTAGAAAAAAATTTATCAAAAAAAAAAAAATACTTTGTATCGTTGTGCGAAGTGTTTACATCTAACGCAAGTTATAGTTCATATGCACTGTCGTGCCTTGTTATGGTTCATGTCTTGTTGAGGAATGTTTGAAAGAATTCTTCTTAGTCTGATAAGTGGTATGCTCTGTTGCGCTTTTCAAATCAATAAAATCTCTCATAAAATTATAAAAACGTGTGACAGTAACAAAATTTATAATGCGCGAACTGTGTGTTGCGAGTGCTTTTTATGTTTGACGGCTCATGCCTTTTAGAAAATGCCACATTATTCTTTGTGACATTTAAGCGATGAATAAAAGCATACCGACACTTTTTTCAATATAATGATAAAACCACAAGAAAATTTTCTACTTGAGATCTGTTTGAATCAGCCAACTGAAGATGTCCACCCCGCTTGGAAAATATATGATTTTTGTAACATCTATGTAGTGGTTTCCAGCCCTTTTATAGGCTAACGGCACTCTTTTCCAGCAATTGAAAAATTTCTTTGCCTTTGATGAGGTTTTTAAGTTTAAGGAAAGTGTTTAGTGCTTATTTTGTCTTCCTGAAATCTAGCAGCATCCTTGGAAAAAAACTCAGAAACAATCCGGCTGGAAACTGTAATGCCTTCCTGTGAAAGGGTGTTATTGATAGACGTTGCATTTCTGACACCTGCGAACAGCATCAAGTACAAACTACAATAATTATTCTTGGAAACAGCTTGCTGGCCATTTTCCATGCTTTGGTAAATGACTAACCACAACGTAAACACAGCTTGAGCATCCTTGAAAACTGCTTAAATCTACCTCCTTGCAGACGCTTTTCCGAGTTACAATTGCATTTATGAAAACTTTTCCCAGACGAAGGAAATATTTGTTTTTTGGGAGGTACTTCAACTAAATGTAAGGTTAACTGGCTTGATTTGCACTCAAAACAACTTCCACCAACGAATGTTGTGAACGTTTCAACGATTTTCCCAGCAGGGGCTAATAATATTGTAATTACACTTCTTATCAGAAACTTTTGACGAACGGAAATTTTTGATGGACAAATGAACTGTCAGCAAGGCTGTGTCAACCAATGCTGGTAAACCATGTCTGTATCGAATTTTAGAGTTCAACACGGACTTTGCGTTTTAGTTCCACGAACACAGCCTGGGCTGTTGTAAATTTTAACGAGCTTTTTCCCACGTTTTTACTGGCAATTAGGCAGCAACCCATTGCCGACTGGTCGCTTCGCAGCTGCCACCAACCTGCACCCAATCATCAAAATCCAATGCTGTGTTTTTCCGTGTCCCTGAATCGAAAGCAATGAAACCCAAGGCAAAATGCTAGAAAAATCAAAAAATTAAGTGGAAAACACACCAATAAAATTATTGGGTAAGCTGCATTAACGTAAAAAAACGAGATTAACAAGAAGTGAGTGTTTTGCAGTGAAATATACCGTCCAAACACATGCGCACAAAGAATAGTTTCAGTTAATTCGATCTGTTTGCACTGCAGGGACCGGTGATCAGTCACACACGTACGTGTAGCTGCTATTTATAGACATCGTTATACTGACAGCAGTGACCTACCTCTAGCAACATCACCTTTATCTGTGCTCTTCGGCCTATCCTTACAACTGTGTTGGCAGGTTCTTTGTTAAATTTCCCTTGAGTAACGACTATTTATTTTTTTTTTAATTTACCGTATATACTCGTGTATAGGTCGTACCCCTAGTTTGTGATTGTCAAAGTGGGTATTTTTTGGTTGATCTGTATATAGATCACAGTGAAGCAGAACAGCTAAAACACAGCTAGGTTATTGGCTCTTCTTTCAGCATGATAAATGAGGGGAGTGAAGAGAACAGTGATGAATATATTTGGTGTTAGCATGCAACAGGTTAAAGTATGCTACCGGTAATAATAACATTTTAATTTCAAATTAATCGGATCAGCGAGACAGAATCGAATCTTGTGAACCGGATTTGATTTGGTCTGATTCTATGGACATCCGTTAACAAGAGGACTGGTGTTTGTATTTATGTCCAGTGTATAGGTCGCACCTAATTTTTTGGCTCAATTTTTTGGTTAAAAAAGTGCGACCTATACGCGAGTATATATGGGTATGCTACAACTTATCGACGTCAGCGCAGTTTCAAACATGTTGCCAATGAAGTCACACTCGTCCGTCTTGTTACCAGTAAATATTGGTACAGGTTGGTGATATAAGCAGCCTTACATCCAAGTGAACAATATTTGGTAGACGTGACAACCGCTTTAATAACAACGCACGCAACAAAGAAATCAAGCAAACATACTCTGCGTTGGCTGAGAAATATATGCTGTATAAGAATCTAAAGTGACAGCATCTTCTGTCTTCACAATTATCTTCAGCTTTGCGACTAAAATCTTTCGTGAACTTTGCAAATTACTTCATCCTCTAGGTCAGCGTGATCCAACTGCTTGTGGCCTACGGGCCATTTCACAAAAACTTGACAACTCGCTGGCCACTTTCAACAAAATTATGCACGAGCAACATATTCACAAGATTTAAAATTGAAAAGGGAAAACTGGTTAGTTAAGTGAGCGTGACACTGAAATTGTAGCTATAAACAATTTATTACAAATCTCTATCAGTGCGATGCCTGTGATTGAGGATCCTCTGCTGCTATCGTTGCTTTAACAATACCAATATGTTAGTGGTAGAAAGTCGGAGACTATGGTCCGGTGTTTCGTCTGCCATTCGAGTTCTGGTTTAGATTTGACTGGCTTCATGGTAGGAAATGTACTCTCTTAGTCTAAAGTCTAGTCTAACGCCGTTAATATTGTACAATTATTGTTAACAGATGTTATGCTTGTTCTAATTAAAATTACCTGCTGCAACATACATACAACAGTCAATACTGAGAAAGCTCGCCGGCCTTAAAAAATCTGTCTGTCGGCTACATGTGACCCGCGGGCCTCTAGCTCTAGGTTCTGTGTGATCGACCTCAAAACAAAACCAGAGGTAATCATTTAATTCTTTTCATTCGCCCTTGACGATCGCTAGACGCTTCAAGAAAACTCCCTTTACCTGCCTCCAGCGCGCCTAATTCAAAGCATAAAATGGGCACTCGGCCGTTATTTATCAAACTCTTTTGACATAGACGAACCATGAGCAAACACAGTCCTGTTGATTAAAGTCTTTCGCGTCTTCGGTTCTAGCGTCTTTGTCGTTCCTCACCTGTCAGGCATGGCGAAAATGACAAACGCACGGCGCAGAATAAGCGGTTGACATTGTGCTGTAGAACGCGCAGGCTTCTCGGCTGAGTTATCAGACAGTAAATTACATTTACTTAGTTTCTTTCGAGTTCCACTTTAAGTCACGAACAAATTGGTCTACCGGGATTGAGTTGATTTGAATTTATTGGCGCAATAGTTTTTGATTATCTTACACAACGTTAAGTCAAGACGCCAGCTTGCCGATAAAAGCCTTTTGTAGGCTTCTGACTTGGACCTTTAGTTGTTATACAAGCAGAATGTAATGTTAAGAAATTGCACACAGTTTGAAAAGAACAACCTGAAAAAAAACAACACAACCAATCAGAAAGTTCAAATTGCTTACGCATGAGGCGAGTGTTTGGTTGGCAACAATTACCCACGCGGTTTTTTGAGCCAACCGAGCATTTTATATGCACTTTGTTGAAGTTAATTCCAAAATATATTTTTTGCTGTTTGAAAGAAAACGCAGTTTCACCGATACAAATGTTTTGAGAAAAAGTAGGGATTTTTGCATTGCAATCAAACCCTAAAAATCTGTGCAAAATCCCTGAAAATCCCAGCAAAAATGGGGCCGAACATTGTTTGATTTCAAAAAATGGCGCCCAACGTTTGCTGAAAAACTTTTCTAAAATTGTCTAAAAAATCTGTCCTGTGCATACGGTCCATAATAGCTTCACTTTGTATTTAAAAATAAAGCTTTCATGTGGTCTTTAAAAATTGTAGTATCCTGAGCATTTAATGCTTTTTGGTTAAACACGAGCATACTACATGAAATATAAGCATACACAAATTTTAATTTTGTAGTGTACGCGCCCCGACTTCAGTTTTCTAATAACGGGCTCTGCAGTTCCTGACTCCTGTAGCACCGCTCCTGGTATTATTCTCGGCTAGAGAGTATGAAACTGACTGACAAAGAATAGCTGGTAACTCTTGCTTTCTTTTTTAGCCGACAGCGTGTGATTAACATGTTTCCCAAAGGCTGAAAAGGTGACATGGCCCAAAACCACTGTAGACGTGGCGTTTTTCAATTTTGTCCTTTATTCATGCATTGTGATGAAAAATATTCAAAAATGAAACGATCATCTCTACGCTAACTTTTCCAAATGTCCCAATTTCGCTTTTTGGTACAATCATGTGCTTGGCATTTTCAACTACTAGATATAGCAGTCTTTTTATTCCTAAGAAAAACTAAAATAGCCACTGAAGTTTCATTGAGACTTTAAAGTCAGACTCTGACCACAAGTACAGTAAACATGGAGCAAAAGTTTGGCCTCGACAAAGTGACGTTTGCGTGATCGGAAGGCGCGTAATGACTGCGCTCTGGTTTATTTTCACTGACACATTTTGGTCAGTTGTCCCAAAATAAAACTCGCCGTAACAGCACTCACTAAGTCTGTGTTTCCTGTCATTATGACCGAAGTGACATAATTTGTTCAGTCATTTAAAAAAGAAATTCGGTCCGTTGCCAAAAAAGGACCGAATAAAACCTAAATTACGCTTCCGTTAAATTAATACTAAAGCCAACACAATATGTTTTTTGGGGCAAGATTTAAAAGCCTGAGCGTGGTGGTTTGGGACGCCGCGTCACTGACGCGTGGGTACACGTAAAGTTCATGAAACCTGTTTCGCAAATACGCTTGTTGGGAGTATAGAACCTTTTTTGGAAATAAGCGAATGCACCTTTGTGATACTCTCTACTGTAGATAGACCTTTTACGAAAAAACTTTCTTGTAGTGCTGGAGTGTTAGCAGCGCGCGCGGAGGAGCCGATGACTGCTCATCAGAGTACAAGTTTCCTGTTAAAGATTGTTTGTATATGCACACCAAATCAAACGAACCAGTTTATTGGTTTGGAGGGGCAGAGATGGTGTCGCAGAAGTGGCCAATGAACAACGTCAGCTTGAAACGCGGAGCACCGTTCTTGTCGAGCGATTTGCCTCAAAGGATCGGAAACGTTTTGGAACGATATTTTATATCTTCCAGGGGAGCTGCCCTTTATGTCGATCCCGACGTTCCTTTGCATGTAACGGTGCTACCAAACGACGCAATATGTTTGGAAGCCTCATACGATGACTACTGGCTTGTCGGTCCCGGTTATTTATCTGACAGGGATAACCCTCAAACATCTTTGTTTTATACTGTTTGCGTGGGCGAAGATGCAAAAAGTGTTCAGCAAAGGATGACGGACAAGGACAACGGGTTCATCCGCAGGCCATCTGATTTGCCTGATTTGAAAATGCTGCAGTATCCAATATGGTCCACATGGGCAAGGTAAGGTTAGACATTTCATATTTCTACATATAATAGTGAAACAAAACAAAGTCTGAGATAGCAAATTTGAAACGAATGCAATTTGGATGTCAGATCTGCTGTTGACTGTTGTTTTGATTGAATAAATTTCACCGCACTCAACCACCTGCATATACAGGTAGGTAAAAACCTGCGAGGAATAGCGGAGTTTTTCACGTACCTGCATGCTCTAGATGGGATAGATCGTCAGTAGTATATTAGGGCCCCACTGTCTTCCCGGGGTTATAACGTATGCATTTCTACACTCCTCAAAATGAAAATGACACCATCATGATAAGGGGGTTCAGTGGTGAGGAGAAATCTCGCTTCTGGTGGTATATGCCACATAAAAATGTTGCTGTACGTAATCGCGCGCTGCAGAAACATGAAGAAGATTGTAATATTGATTTTGTTATGGTATAGTGGAAATTCCCTTACCCGCCGCAAGTGGCCTACTGGCATCGATTCTATTGATTTAAGGCAGTGTTTTTTTAAGCCGTTTTCGGGTGTGTAAATGACTAGGGGTTCTAGATATCCCTGGCGTAAAGTTGTTATATGCGCTCTTCTACAATACAAAGAGGTTGACAATAAGTCTTTAGATAGTTTCTTTGTTTATTTACAGCACGCTTGCAGAGGCTGCGTTAATTCCTTCTTTGACTGTGATAGCTAATCCTGAAATCCTGAATTTGAAGACAATCTCATGAGTTTCAAATACAATTTTAATTCAAAAGAGCGTGTCATTTCTATATTTTATGATTTTCATCTCAAGCTGTACCAGCACGAAAATGCAAGACATAAAATCTCCAATTTCTCAGGTTGTATGCTCTCCTTAGCGAATTGAAATGGGGATCCGGCTTATGTGATTGCAGTATGTTGAGTAACAGAGGGGGAGAGACCAGGAAAAATAGCGCTTTTTTGAAAAGGAGTTCCATTTTTAGGGTTGCAATGGTCGTCGGTTAATGGTCACTGCATCGAATTTCCCTTTTTTCTGCGATCCGTCATCACTGTGAGATGATCGTCGTTAGCAAAAGTGTTTCTTCTACATATACGAGCAGGTACAAAGACAAGATTAACCAGACTGTGGTCGAGACATTTGCTGACGAGATTCGCGCTCATAACTTCTCATACAGTCAGCTGGAAATCGATGACGGGTATGAGAAAGAGTATGGTGATTTTTCTTTCGACAGCAGCAAGTTTCCCGACGCAAGAAGCATGGTTAATTCACTGCATAAAAAGGTAAATGAAACAATGCGGTATTTTTATTTTCGCTCTGGTGTTGCATTTAGAGAACCTCTCGCGGAAACGGGATGATTTAACCTCAGACCACATTGTGTTTAGTAAACTTGCGCATTTTCTTAGTTCGATGCACAGACAATAATAGCGTGGGAATCAGTAAAGACTATGTAGGGTTGATAAAATACAGCAAAACCCCATGCATTGTTGTGCGGAAAAATGTATCTGCTAAGGTGTGTAACCTTCGCTGATGCGCCAAATTGTTTTCGCGTCGCCTCTTCGCGACGTGATCTGATCGCTGATGAAAACTTGGTCAGCGTAACTATTAACGCGTCATTTGCTTCTACACATTGCTTGCCTGTCGTTGCTGACGAGTGTTGTATGCAGGATCTTGGAGGCATTAGTTCTTATGACGAGTTTATTGTATATGGTGATAACTGTGACTATTCGACAACTCTGAGACATAAGTTCTTTTGTTCGAAAGATGTTTTTGTAAATTTCATCGGATGACAGACGACTGGGTGTCACAATCGGCGTCAGAATTCTACCTTGTTTTGATTAGGGACACAGTACAAATAAGCATATCATTGCTATTTGCATATACAGCCGAGCAACGCTTCCAAAGTGTACATTAATTAATTTACTGTGAATTTCTTGTCGTGAGAGCTCAGGCAAGCGGTAAAAATATGCTAGGCGCGATTGCAATCTTTTGTAACACGTGAAGTGAGTCCGTTTGAAACGATTGTTTTGCCTGTTAAGAAAAAGCATCTGAAACACTGCGTTTCGAACGGTTTAGTTTTCGTAGTTTGTGGACCCGGTGAATTGTCTCAGGTTGAAAATGGCGGAAACTGGGCTTTGGGTAACGACACTTCTGTATTCGGTATTGTTCTAATACAGTGGTTTTCAACCTTTTTTGTACCGCGACCCATTATAGCGACCCACTATAACCCAACGACCCCCATCTAAAACTCCAATAAACTAAATGTAATACAACTGTATACATAAAATATCTATTCGCGACCCCTCCAAAAATGGTTTACGACCTCTCTGCGGTCGCGACTCTAGGTTGAAAACCACTCTTCTAATAAAAAAATAACTTTACGACGTTTCCTGAAGTAAGTTCTTGCGAACAGCCAATGCAGCAAAACGAGCCGGAGTCAAGGATTCTGCTTTGCCCAAGCCAGGGTTAATGTAACATCACCAGCATTTCGGTTTTGCAAAGCAGCTGCAACGTGTGTATCTGATTCTTATGAGGTATACTACTTTAGAAAATGTAAAATAATATGTCATGTTACAAGAAAATGAATTCTTGTCACCCTGATGTTCGAACACACGATCAACTCAAAATGACGACTTTCCCAATTTAGATAAATTTTGAGCAGACTTATGAAATTATGCAAAAACATATTTTCAAATTCAGACCTTCTTCGAGTGAATATCGTTTCATTAGCCATGTCATAATTCACATATAGGGTATGAGTGTATGCTGTTCATTTTACTCTGTCCATCACGTAGCATCATAAATTTTACAAACTTGTGTTTTCTGTGTAATAGCATCCGTCTATCAGAATTGTCATTGTGTAAAAATTCCGAGGTTATTTTACGTTTTATCGCGGCTTGGTAGACGTTAATCCTCATTAGGCAGAGTAGGCGGTGTTGGAATCGTGTTTTGTGTCAAGGACAACTTTGTTAGAACTGGACAATGCAGTATGTTAATGCAACCTTGTCCAAAGTAATTTAAAAACTGGCCAGTGAAAGAGACATTCTAAAAATAACGACAAGCGGGATAAAAAAACTTGTGCCCCACTGGCCAATATTGAAGATTACTCCAGCCTGTGTCACGGTTTTTCCTCAGTCTGCAGCTGATGAGACGTTTTCAACCTAATCCGACTTGCTGTAGAGTTAATAGAGTTGTGATCAGTTTTGCTTGTGGATTCATGACTATTGCATCTCGGTCTTCAGCCGGGATTGTGACCAACAAAACATTTCAGTGAGTCAAATACTTTATTGCTGGGGGGTGAAATTGAAATGAAATGTTTCTAACCCAAAAACTGCCTTGGACGAAGCCGAAGTTTTAAAATGTACTAACTTTTTTTACTTGAGTGATGGGCACTGGCGGCAGACCGAATCTTGAATTGTTTATCTCGGTGATAGGCAAATTAATTACTGCGGCAAAGACAAAACCTACGGCCCTCGAAGCATCATAAAAACTGTCTCCCGTACGCCACGGAGGACCAAACAAAATTATTCAACAGTTTGGCAGAAATTACCATTTTTAGTAGCTCGGAAAATGTTTTACAACCTACCAGATGTGACGCATGCATGCACTATGCAGACCATCGACGCAAGTCTCAAGTGTGCGGGAGCATTATATTCGACAAAGACGTACTTGAACTAAAAATGCCTTAAGAATATGCTTGCGGGCCGTTACAGTATAGGCCGCAAGCTTGACTGCCCACAATTGGTATATCTTGGATATAGCAGTGGCGTAGCCAGCCCAAAAATTTGGGAGGGGCCAAAAATTTGGGGGCCAAATTGTTTGATGTTAGACGAATAACACTATTTTTCTTAGAAAAACGCCTATCAAAGCACAAAATGAGTATATTTTCTAAAACTTTGGGGGGCCATGGCCCCTTTGGCCCCTCTGGCTACGACTATAAACTTTATAGGCCATTTTTTGTGCTGTCATGAGCAGCTGTATGGTGTTTTCCTTTTGGTTAAAGCTCCACAACTTTCTGTTGTTTAAATTGTAGGCTATCACTGCGGTTGTCGCTCTTGGCGAGGTGCATAGATGGAAGGATCTTCCTTTTGTATATAGCAGTGATTAATTTTTTTGTCGGTTTGTTTTTCCGTTTTTGTTTTACTTCCTGATCTGTTCCTCTGTGTCTTGCTGTTTAAAATCGGCTCTGCATTTTTTGCAATCTTAGTAAATGCCGAATGAATGGCGAGCACTTGGCTTTCAGGAAGGTTTACCAGATACGGTTATGTTGTTATGAACCTTGCTATCTTTTATGCTTACTCTGCAAAAATGCTACCACTTGAGGAACAAATGCCATACGTTTGTTTTGCCCGCTTAAACTAAAACAGATGTAAGCCGCAAAAATAGTTTGTTTAATCTTAACGACCAACAAAAACTTCTTTCAGGTACTGGTTTTCATTTAGCAGGTTACTGGTATGACGAAAATTATTGGTAAGATGCGCTGGTAAAAACGCGTGATATTTATAAAAAAAAGACAACAGAAAATTGCTGCTCATGAATGGAAATGAAAACCAATGCTGTTATTCAACAGGGATTTCGCGTGACTGTTTGGACAACTCCTTTCATAAATCCCGACTCGAAAAATTATGCAGCAGCTGTTGCCGAAAAATATTTCGTCCCTGGTTCTTCCGATGGGACACCAACTTTGATCCAATGGTGGAGGGGCCAAGGAATTCCAGTTGATTTCACGAATACTGGTGCAGTCCAATGGTACCAGTCTATTCTGCGCAATACACAAAGTGCATTTGGAATCGATTCTTTTAAGTTCGACGCTGGAGAAACAACGTACTTACCTAAAAGTGGATTAAATTACAGTGCAGTTCATTACACAAATCCAAGTGTTTACACCACTCAATATGCAAATGCCGCTTACGAAATAGGTGGAAAAATTATGGAGATGAGGTCCACGTGGAAAACGCAGAATGGTTCGTTTTTCGTGAGGTTGATGGACAAAGGATCCAGTTGGGGTGCATTAAGGGGTTTTCGAACAGTCATTCCATCTGCTCTAACTTTTGGAATCTTGGGTTATCCTTTTGTATTGCCTGACATGATAGGTGGTAACGTGTACTTCTTTGGAGACGAAGAAAACAAACCAGAGCGCGAACTGTATATTCGATGGATTGAACTATCTGCCTTTTTACCGTGCATGCAGTTTTCAATATCACCATGGCAATACGACGAAGAGGTAACTGAGATTGCTCAGCGCTACGTTGAACTGCACCAAACGATTATCTACGACGAGGTTTTTGCCGCAGCAACCCGATATGTTGCAGGCGATATGTCTTTGCCAGTCTCTCCCCTCTGGTTTCACTCTTCTTTTTCCGAAGATCCTGAAGCTGCTTTTCTGAGCAACGATTTTGTAGTAGGGGACAAGTACCTCGTAGCTCCGATACTTGAGAAAGGATCAACTCAAAGAGACATTTACTTTCCGGGCGGATCCGAAGTGAAGTGGAGAGACAAAATGCGTCCCGAGTGTTACGACAATGACACAGAGCAGAACTGCATTGTCGAAGGTGGCAGGTGGATTTACGCTTACCACGTTGATTTAGATCAAATTTCTTGGTGGGAAAAACTAACCTAATTTTCAGTGTACACCAATTTTCTGTTCGACATCAATAACTTCTTCCAAATGTTAGTGGGGATGACTTGCACCACCCTGATAAAAATAAAAATCCAGAAAAAATATGTTCGTAGTTTTTTCGACAACAAAGCATCTTTCACAACATTTACATAAAAATTTAAAAAAAGAAACGTGTTTTTCAAAACTCTCTGTGCTGTTTGCGTCTATTTGGCAGCAGACAGCTTGTGAACTTCAATTTTGAAAAATGTTTTTAAGTCTGCTGGTTTATCCAGTGGTTCCCAAATTGTTGTACGCATAGACCTTCAACATGGCCATAGGCGTAGCCAGATAGTGATTTTGTGCTTTGAGAGGCGTTTTTCCAAACAAGATAGTGTTATTCGCCTAAAATCAAACATTTTGGCCCCCCCAAATTTTTTGGCCCTTCCAAATTTTTGGGCTGGCTACGCCACTGGCCTTGGCCTCTCTGGATTTTGAAATTTTCAGCAAAAAAAGGTTGTTTTCACAGTTTCGAGAGGGAAAAATCAAATTTCACCACTTTTGCCCCCCCTGGAAAAACTTAGGAAAAATAGCCTAGTAGCCCTCCCTGGAAAAAATCCTTCCGATGCCCATGTTTGTACCAATTCTGGTTTTCCCAACTTTTGATCGAATGATATTTGGAAGATTGAGTTTACTTGGTCAAGTACGTGGTGACTGTACGAGACCCACAAATGGTGCGCGATCAGAAAAAGTTTGGGAACCACTGGTTTTACCAATCGAATTCGTTAACGGCAATATTTTATCGCTACAATCAAAAGAAATATCGAAGTCTAACACTTGTCGCTGCGGATGTCAAATATAATTTCCGTCGAATGAAAACAGACAACTCGGGGATACAATTGGACAGGCGTTGGTGACATACTGTCATACTTAATAAAATGGAGGCATTTGAAGGTTAGTATGGTCAGCAATGCTAGGATAAACAATTTATCAAAGATCGAATTGATAGTTGATGGTACGACAGTTCATCGAATGACAGTTTATTGATCGACAATTAACAGTTTATCGAACCGACAGTTTATCGAACCGACTATGGATCGAGCCGACTATCGAATTTTATCCCACGGGCGTTACGGGGGCGTTTGAAATGAAACTCACTTAGAACGATTTTTATAAATGGAACGCATTTTATCAATAGAATACGCGAGGCGTTCCAAGTGCAAATTTGAATCACATTAATTTATTTACAGTAGGCCTACACGTAACAATTGTAAAGTCACAGTAGTAACGCACACAAGTGAATCTATCACAATTTATTTGTACAGGTAGACCGGTTTCGCGTATTTAATTTTCAGTCCTGCGAGTATAAACGCAGCCAGTAAAAAACTTGCTAACGAATGTTCGCATGGAAACACTTGTAGAAAAACACGAACTGTTGCTAGGAACAATCAGCAAGAGCGAGATAATTCAGCCTTTCAAAAGGATAGTTTAAGTCATTGATTCTTAGTTTAAAGTCAGTGGTTCTTTTCTCTCTCTACCACGTCTCTCTTAAGTAACTGTCTTGTGTTTCAAGAACCCTGACTTTAAATAAGCAATTTGGACAGAAAAATTTCATTTTCACAAACTTTCGATGTTTTAGAGCGCGTAAGGGCTCGCGCCTCTCTGGGGAGTGGTGACCCCTGGTTTAGAACAACTGGTTTCAGTCTTAACTTAACTTTGAAGGAAAGGAACATAAGTTAAAAAGCGTGAAGGAACTACATCACTGCAAACCAAAAGCGTAATATACAGCTAGGTAGAACCAGAGGTGGCCGGAGCCACATTTTCAGCTCCGACTCCGCTCCTATTCCAAAACTACTGACTCAGGAAATTTTTCAAATTTGAGAAACCGACTCCTGTTCAAACTCCGGTAACCCACGATGCAACCGAAATTCAGCAATGTTTGTACTTAAGCAATGGCGTTTTTGACTCCTGTTACCGCCGAAAAAAAACACGTAGTGACTCCGGATCCGAATCTGGTTCTTCACATTTTTTGACTCCGGCTCAATTCCGGTGTCAAGCGAAATTTCTGACCTCTGCGAAATTTCTGATCTATTATTGTTTGTCAGTTATTTTGCTTCTCAAAGCAGTGATAGTGTAACTCGAGTCAACGACTCGAGTTACGATTTTTGGTGACTTGGACTCGTCTCGAGTCACGTTGAGAAAAATGGTGACTCAACTCGACGCGAGTCACGTTTTTCACAGAATGACTCGACTCGAGTCGAGTCGCAATCAGTGACTCGAGACTCGAGTCAGAGTCATTTTTACAAAATCTCTGAGCCTCTGATGAACAAAACCAGTTCGTTTTCACACAAACAAATCAACGTTTTTTGCTTCAGATAGTATCAAGATTGGCACAAATTTTCTGTTTTGACTGTCTAGTTGTGGTATGCTACATTTTAAGGATCAAGTGTCCCCAACTTGCACAGAGGTAGACCTGAGACTTTACTTTCACTGAGGGGTCAGCAGGGCACAATGTATTGACACCTTATCGTGGTTTAATATAGCATTTAATTTAATTTTAATTTATTTGTTTGTTAGCAGACACGAAGTCCATAGTATGAACACACACACTCTGCAGAACGCAGGTTGATAAAAACAGA
>JGI24021J15306_10005273_pt1 | contig 15322 bp, 9 predicted proteins | sample Ectturendosymbi1_FD_15306 | JGI IMG/M metagenome (IMG submission 15306)
GGTGTGCAGCAATGTAGTCTGGAGCTCCACAGAGTAATATGATCTGTGGTATGTGCTAGCTACTCCCGGACGTTGCCCATTGCAATTGTTGTTGGTTTAGTACATAACACGATGGTCTGTTTACAAAAAAATTGTAACTAACAATGAAATAAATAGCACCGTTTACCACGTAAAATTGTTCCAAGATGAGAAAGTACAACCAGATTCATACATTAGGCGCACCGCATTATAAGGCGCACTTGCAATTTTTAAGAAAATTGAAGGATTTTAAGTGCGCCTTATAGTCCAAAAAATACGGTATTTATTTTTTGCGGCCCCCCAAATACTGTAAACAACGAATAAACAACAGACCACCTACATGAACAAAATGCACAAGTCTTTTACTCATGCTGTTGTTTCCAAAACACACTCATCTAAGGTTCAGTGAGATTTATGCTCCTGACAACATTCTCCTATAGGCTTTGATAATCTTTGCTTGATTTTGGACAAAGCTACAGGCAAACATCCATTCTGTTTTGATATTTTGGTTTGATTTTCACCAAACTTGAAACACAAACCTCATGCTGATGCAGAATCGCAGGCAGAAAGTCTCCAATATGGAGACTTAACGCTTGTGCAAGGAGATGTGACATTCTAAAAACTGACAAAACGTCTGATTTATATTGTTTCATATTTCTATTTGGGAGACTTGTTTGGGGTATATAAGTCCACCATAATTCCTCTTTTGGATGGGACTGCATTGATACGTAGTGGTGAAGGGAAGGACTTCTCTTTCGATGTCGTCGTAAGCCACTGTTGTACTGCTTGTTTGAAGCCCTGAAACAAGACAGCAAAATTAAAGATAATTTTATCTTGGCTCTGCTATTGGCATGCAAATCTGAGAGTTTCTTTAAAATCTTCTTCATCATTAATTTCGTTCAGCTCAGTTAAAAGTGAATCTCTCATCCGTCCAGCTGTTTTTGCTCGCACTACCTGTTCTTGCCTCTAACGTTATAGAGTTACAGAGCTACCATCGATTTGGACTCAAAGAAAGAACAACCAGAAAAAAATCATTTATCGGCGTATTTTTTTATTTAAACGTCAGCATAAGTGTAAAAAGCATGTGTGAGATTGACTGTAATAAACCAACAAATGAATATGTCAGCCTCATATGACCTGTCAACACCAAAATTTCACTTTCCACAAGGTGGTCCTAAACTTTTGTCCATAAAAGTAGGAACAAAATTATAAATCGTTTGTTGCTTCAACTCTCTTTCTGACATAAGTCTAAAATAAGTACATTTCCTGAAAGTAATTAGGCTACAATAAAGTTTTCTAAGAAAGTTCCCTAGGACAAATATCACAAATAAGAACAATATGGTAGCTCTGGTTATAGCAAACATGTGCTTATACTAAGAGATGGCGAAGTAGTCTTTCTTATGTTCTGTTGACTCGTGTATTTGTGAAGTAACAATAACGATTGACAACTGACTTCAGATATGTAACAATGACATTTGATAATGTCGTGACGCTTTTGCTCAAAACGGCCTTAGTAAGTTAGTGTACTCAGGAATACAAAACAGCAAGTTTTGCAATACTTCGGGAAGTTTTGCAATGCTTGAAGCTACCGCGTGCAGGTGTTGTGTACGAACTAAACTCCCATTATACTTCCCGAAGTTTTCGCAGCGCGAAAAGTTTGACTGGTACTTAAGGTGCAGAAGTCCAGTCGATGCCTAGTTTAGCGCAGATTAAATTGAAAAGTTTGCATGAAAAATGAAATGCGTTATGTTAAGCAACATTTATGGCAGTATGAATATGATTACAAATGCAATCGCTACTCACTAGTGACGACAACTATCGCTATGAAGCGGTTGCATGTAACATCTTAAAAGGATTCTACTTTTCTTAACTTGATGTGTTAGGCCTAGTGCACTGGTTTATACTGTATGCAAACTAAAATAACGTGTTCGTGAGTTAACTTAATCAACATTTTCCGCGAGGCATGATAATGACAATTGTGATCTCACAATCCAAGCTGTTGCAACGTGCTGGTTTGTGGATATGGCACACAACTTTTGGAGGCGCTACTCCAGCATTTCACAAATACATTGAAGCGATGATTTGTCGTTTGGTCCGATAGCAGCGCGGTGGTCAGTGTTCATTGTTGCATCACAATTGTTGTTGTCCGTTAAACACCATCAGCAAAAGCAGTGTTTGCAACAGCGCAAGTTAAAAGCGCAGTGTTTGTGATTGGATCAGAACTACCAGGCATTATTTCACAATCATTGGATACGTAATGCGCTCATGTGCATCTTAGCTATTGTTATGGCGACTTGTTCTTATCAAATTTACTGTACTTCTGGCAGANAGGCGGTAATCGATTATAGCCTAGTGCGGCTTTTGTTTAGGCTAGGTTGTAGATGACTGGCTAACTTACTGTAGGCTACAGTACTTGGTGAAAATGCAAAAAAATTGTGCTTTCTGCATGACAATCTTAAACTGTTGATATGGAACTACTGGGTATGACAAATCAGTTGAGGTGTTTCATTACATACCAATACCAGTATTTCAATTGCAGTAACTGCAAGTACCGTTCCATAGTTTGCTTTTTGAAGGACATGCAGTTATTTTATGTTACATTACATCAAAATTCCAAATTTAATGCTTTACGACTTGGATTGACTTTTCAAATTGAAAACCTACTGAGTTGCAGAAGAGTCTTAAAGGTTGATTCGTGAAGTATATACATAATCAATATTTTACAAGATTTATGTAGTTTAGTAACTGTTAACAAACATATTATCATAGACCAAAAAAGTTACTGCTGTTTTGGATATATTTTCATTTTTGGCAATGGGCAATTGAATACAGTGCTGTACTAATTTTAACCTCTTTAACTTGATGCTTCATTTTGTACTTCCTTCCTTTTCATTGTTCACCATCTTTCAACTTTCAAGCACTGTTTTTGCTTGTATTGGTTTAAGCACTGTAGGCAGTTGTCTCACAATCAGTGCTCTCTTCTTATTGTTTTGTTATTTCAACATTCTTTTTTTATTCATGGCACTGCGTGTATTTATTGCAAACAGTGTATGCTATGTCAACAAGTTAATCAAATATTGAAATTACTGTAATTTCAAAAATTTTAGCTCATAAATCCTGATTTTTAAGTTTTTGCAAAAAAGGTAAGGCATAAAATACATCATATTTTTGATAATGAGGCAGAAAACAAGATTTAAAAATTTTGGAAATATCGGTATCGGCCTTAAAAAAGCCATATCGGTCGATCTCTGCTTTCAAGCAGCCTCTGGTCCACAGAGTTTTGATTCTAATTTCAAGACTTAATAATATATGAAATCAGTCTGTTCAAGCACTTTTAGACCATTTCCAGGCAAAAAACATAAGCAGTGCCTACAAACACAAAGGTTTTATGTTTGCTTGATAAAAATCAGGGAATATGATCTCAATCTTCTGGGTACAGGTACACTACTAACAACTGTGTCTCACAGATAGTGTTTCTGGGCTATTAAAAAGGTTGGAGGAGTAACAAGCATTTCCGTTACTGATTTTGTTGTATAGGTTATGCAGGACCTAAGCTTCTGAAAACAATTCTGTACATTTTCATTTCTGGTATGAGCTGAGTGTGCTGCAGTTGTGGAATGAGATTGTCGATAGTTTTAGCTGAAGTCCTAATGTTTAGTATGGTGGAAATTATAAAATTAATGATTATTAATGTTTGTTACTTATCTGGTTGTGTTTTGTTGCAGGCAGGTACTTTTGGTGATGTGGATAAGAGCATGGGCAACTTATTGTACCAAGTTTCAACACGAATAAAAGACAGATGTCACTTACCAATTTTGGTTGAATACATAGCAACAAAAAAAATTGGTTCAGAAGTGCAGCTAAGTTTTGCTTTGGACTATTTAAAAAACTTTCCTTCATTGCCAGTTGATGAAGCTACATTTTCAAAAGAATGTGGTGTGGGTGTTGTTGTATCACCTGAAGAGATAGAAGACATTGTAAGTAGTGTGTGGTGTTTTTGCGTTCTAGACATTCTTTAAAACTTGGTTGGTAACATCATCATAACATTTTAACACCTTCGAAGCCTGGTTAATTCAAGCCATTTGCATGGAAACAGCCTGTTTGCACATGGCTAGGTGTGGGCAAAACTCAGGCATCGTAAGCGCTAGAGAACTGTTAATATGCTCAAAAGACTCGGCAAGTCTTGTAGTTTGCAATGAAAACATTTTTTTTGGTTTTGGGTTTCAGATTTTTTGTGAGTGAAATCATAAGCGGAGTACTCTTAGGACACTTTCGCCCACTTCATCTGGCGCTAGGCCCAAACTGCTATATTCGCTCTAGTTTTTTTTAAACTAGGCTAAAATCCAAGTCTTTTGATACTTTGGATGACCTGCTGGGATTTCAGGTTTAAAAGTTATGATCTAAAGTAAACAAAATATTTGATTAATCCCTTGATTAATTAATTTGTGTATTTTAGATCTTATCTTTTGAACCAGAAAAGCTAGAAAGCCGATCAAAGGCTCAACAGACCCGCAATGTAGCCTAGGTTCAAATGCTGAATCTTCTTAGGGTTTTGAACTCTAGACCAATCGGCAGAGGAGCTATGCTGCTGAGTGGTAAGGCAACCAAAAATTGCTGGTTTTAGGCTGATTTCCAAGTACAAATATCGTTTCTTGGCAGTCGTAATTATTTCACTTCACATAAGAAAATATGCTATTTTGTTCCATCTGGCTTGACTAAAAGTGAAAAGTTGAGTTTCACACTGTTTTTACTTCATTCCCACAAAAGCTGAACAGCACAGACTTGAATTTTTTAGGCTTTCTAAATTAGATTAGAATTAAAATTAGAGCAAACTCAGATGCAACAAATTAGAATTTTAAAATAAGCGGATTTGCGAAAACCATAAATTGAACTAAAATTCCAATTAGAGTTACATTTGCTCAAATCAAAGCAACGTTNATCCAAGTTCAATTCATGCCCAAACGTAGATTCATTCTCATAGTCATAAGCATGAAAATAGTAAAGATTCGTACGCCAAGATGGCGAGTTTCGCCCTGTACATTTTGCCTACATGGCTAATGTGGTGNTTAGGCCCAGAACCGTAACCAGAAAGTTTTCAATAGGGGCCTTTGCGTTTGTGCAGGGAGCCTTCACATTGTAAATTTTGCAAAAACTCTTATTTCTAGTGTTTCATCTTTCAATTTGGGGGGCTTGGAGTTTCATTTGGGGGGATAAGTCCACCAAAGCCCCAGGTGGCAACGGGACTGATTACACCACAGGAAACGTTGAAGTTGTGGCACAAATAGCGGAGTGAATCTGGTCAAGTTCAATCTGTATTGCTGTTATGCCGAGGGTCGTTGGTTCGACTGTCTCTTTGGTTGGCTCAAGCATTGTGACTGCAACACCAAAGACTTGTTCCGACAGAGCCGACGTCGCTATCACACCCAGGAGTTCTCGAGCAGCAGCCTTCAGATCAGGGAGATGATGTTTGTTTTTCCAAAACCTTACAATAGGGGTTTGCAACTCATGACCCGCGAGCCCCAAAATGGCGTGGGAGCTGAAGTTTTGTAGCCAACGAAAAGGGCCAGATTTTCAAGCATTTCTGTTTTTGAAAGGTATTGCCAGGGCTGGATTCAGGGTACCGTACAGCAGGCCTGAGGCTGAACAGATATTTCGTCAAATTTGATAAATTGTAGGAGATGATTCGGTAGTTACTTGTAATAAAAAACAATAATCAAAAAGAAAATTGAGGGCCGAATTTTTCCATGGCCTAAGACTAGCCTATATAACCTTAGTAGCCTAATGGTTAGTCTGCCATTGGGTTTATCTTCTGTGGATGGTCATCGTGTGTCTAACACGCACAGCTTGACACATGCAGATGTGGACCATGGACCAATCTGGTTATTTCCATTTGGCTCAGCAGTGCTGCATGGTTGCACACCCCTTCCCTAAAACATCGCAGCTGACTGACTGCCATAATGAAGATGACTATTGTGACTTCTGCATGTGAGTGGATAAGCAATGTGATGAAATCACTGAAAAGACCACAGAGTTTGTTCTGCAGCTGTGAATGAGAAAAGAAATTGACCACGTTTTTAGTTTTTACTGTTGCCGCTTTTCTGTGATGGGATGGCACCATAGAACTTGTGGCCATTTTGCTGCACTTTCATTGCACGAGGGTATTTTCTCATTTCATGTTAAATATTGTTGGACAAATTAGAATTTTTGGCAAAACCAGAAATTAGATTAGAACCAAAGTTACAACACTGAAGCGTTTAGCAAATTAGATTAGAATTGCAGTCATTTTGCTCTAATTTATCAAATCAGAAAACTAGAATTATTTAGTTGTCCAAGTCTGGAACAGCAGCTCTAGTCTGTTGTCTACACTCTACTACTCTGATGTACAGCACTGTGAATGTGAACTGTACATCGGCAATATCGTATAACTATGATACAGCAATAACGTTCTTCTTAATTGCACCACAATGAACAACACATGACGCAACAACTCTCAATATTTCTTGTTCCGCTATGTGCACTCAATCTCCTGTACAACTAACTGGCCTACTTGAATGTGGCACGGTGATCTAAAAATTACGTTATGATGCATCAACATACTGAAGCAAAAATCATTTCCCCTAAAAAACAAGGAGCCCTCACAAAACCTCACTAGATGTTTTGTGTAACCCCGGTTGAAGAACACTGCTTCAGATCATAACTTTTGAACCTGGAACCCCAGCAGGTCATCCAAAGTATCAAAAGACTCAGATTGTAGTTTAGTTTCCAAAAAAACTTGCGCAAAGTACTCCCATCTGACGCAGGGGTTCTTAACCTTTCTCCTGTTAAGTATCCCCAAATCATAAAACAATCAAACCAAACCTCCAGGTTTGCTGGCAAAGCTGTGGATTTCACATTGTTGCATCACAACAATGCAAGATCAGGCAAAATCTACACGAGTTCTCAATCAGCACGCATTTTCCTCTAGTATAGGATGTTAAAAGATAGCAATACATGAAAACTCAATTGCCATCCAAGCACCCCTGGAAATCTTCCCGTGAACCCCTGGTTGAGAACCACTGATCTAACGCTTTGGGCCCAGGGCCAGGTTAAGTGGGCCAATGTGGCCTAAAAGTCCTCCACTTGTGACATCACTCACAAAAAATCTGCTACCTAATACCAAAAAAATTTTTGTTCATTGAAAACTACAAAACTTGCTGAGTCTTTTGAGCCTCTGAACAGTTCTCTAGCGCTTACCATAACAGAAATATTCCCATGCAAAGCCACATGCGATCTGGCTGTTTTCACGCGAACCGCTTGAATTAACCTGGATGCAAAAGTGTTAAGTGTTCTCTTGTTGAATTTAGTTCAGATGTTTAACATTTTGACATTGTTTTGAGATCCTTTAACTTGCTACAGACAATTGATGATTGTCTAGAACAGGTGTCCGTAACTTTCTTAACAAAAGTACCATTCTGCTTCATTTTCTAGCTGATATGGTAGGTGAGGAACCNTAAGCTAAATTGTACTCATTTCTAATCGTCATCATAATGAAATGCCAATTTAAATTCCAAATTTTATCAAATCCAGAGAGCCAATTCAGGGGTGTTAAAGAACCACATGCACCTCTGGAGCTACAGGTTGCTGAACCCTGGTCTAGACTAACATTCTTTGCTGCTCAAAACAAAAAAACAGGCTGAAATGTCCTTGGATAATACAAATGCCAAACTGTGAGAAAGATTTTAGAAGTATTTGCATCTAATGTTTTTTAATTAGAGGATTAATTATTTAGTTGATTTTAGGACACACCTTTTTGAACCAGAAATGCTAGAAAGCCATTCAAAGGCTCGAAAGACTTGCATTCTAGCCTAGTTTCCAATGAAAACCCATGTAGAAAAATTCCATGTAGTTGTTGGGGCCCAGGACCAGGTAACCTCAGCCAAAATGACCTAAAACCTGCCCAAATTATGACGTCACCCACAAAAAAACAAAACCTAATTTTTTTTACCTGCAAACTAGAAGGCTCGCTGCTTCTTTCGAGTGTTTTAAGTTTGAACAGCTCTCTAGCACAATCACCTGGTGAGTTATGGAGTTGCTAAGTGATGCTAGAAACCAAGGTTCGTCCAAACTGTCCTGGCAGCGAAGATGTTAAGGATCCTCAATTTGTCTTCTGGCACACCATTGCTGAATGCGTAAATGTGGGATATTTATCATGCATAGGAAGAGAAAATCTCATGTTTCATATATTTATAAGCAGAGTTACCTTTTTGGTGATAATTACCCTGTGTGTAGTATTTCTGCAAAAATTGCAAGGCTTATACTTTTTTCAGGTTGAATGTATTATACAAAAGCACAAGGAAAAACTCCTTAAAGAGCGATACAGATTTAATGCTGGCAGACTCCTTGGTGAAATTCGTGCAAAAATAAAATTTGCTGATGGCAAAATCATTAAGAATGAACTAGATATGCAAATTTTGGATCTTCTTGGGCCAAAAACAGAAGCAGACCTGGCCCCCATGCACAAATCAAAGGTAATTTTTTGTTTCTAGGTTGTATTACCATTGTTTCATAAGGATACCACACAACATATACTAGTTAGTTCTGTACAAAGGGTGTCAACAGGGTGCATTTAGGAATTTCATCGCTTTGTTATTTGCAAATATTATTTAATGATAGCACTATGGTTGAACTATATCTTGCATATGTTAGTTTTATGAATCTATCAAATTCATCAGTGGCTTTGTTGTAAAATGGATTTTCAAGTTGCCCATCTGCACTAACAGTTGCTGTAAATTATCTAAGTGTCCCTTTATTATTTTTAACATTACCTCCACAATGGCTGTAATTACTCTCACGGGGACTGTATGTTTAGTCTGAGTATTCATTGTATGAACATTAACATGTTTTCATAATGTGTGGTTGCAAATGTAATTTACCTTGATATGCAGTTTTGAGTATAAACCAAGTAAGTTTGACAATTAAAAGCTTTCTCAAAACTCAACAAAAATGTGTGTGTTTGATAATAAACCGTATACCAGTATTTGCAAAGTGTTCTTGTGAACTTTTATCATTTACTCAAAATTGAACAGGAGTGTTGACTTAAGTGTATCTTATACTGTATTTAGTGGTGAAAAACCTTGCCTTTGTAGGTAATCTACTCACTGCCAAGGCAACCCACCACTAACCTTATTGTATTAGTGTCAAGCCATGGAACGTTTAATTTTGCTTTGCATATTTCAAGAAAGAACCTAAGAAAAAAAATGAAGCTGCTTCGTTTCCATCCAAAAAACAAAGTCCCGTTGACCAAGAAATCGAGGAGCCAAGTTCATTGGATCAACTGAAAGGAGCTGCCCTGAAATTTCATAAACCTGGTGAAAATTATAAAACTGATGGTTATGTTATCACACCAAACACCTTCAAATTGCTGGAAGAACATTTGATCATTACTGGTGGACAGGTCTGTTCTCAACTTTCAAGATGCTAATAGCTTTTGTCAAGTAGCAGCTTTGCATTACAGTGAATAAGCTTCCTGTCAACAGCATCACAGTTCATGCATCAGCACTTGTTTATAATGTGAATCGCATGGTTTAATTTCTTGAGTAGTCCTGGAGGTTTGAGTTCCAGAGCTATATATCAATCTTATTCATGATATGATAAAGCGGATGGAGAGTATTTTGTAGCAGAAGCTACAAGGCTTACATTTCTTGGCTGACCTGGCACATCAGCCATTCCAGGATTAGATTTTTGGCTGATGTACATTTCTCAGATGACTGATGGTGAGGTGTTGAAAGTTGGCTAGTTCGTTTTTATTAAATCTGTTGGTTTATTTGAATCCTCTCTTGGAAATTTTTTTGCGCAAACACATTGTTATATTTTATTTCTTACATATTTTATTTTCTTACAAAATATGGTGCAAAAATCTGTGTTTTCGTTTTTTAATTTCAACAGTTTTTCCTACAGATAGCAAAAACCTAACTTCTTGTATAAATCATACTTCCTGTGAAATATAGAAACTTGTAATTATTTTAGGTAAATGTAGGCATTTGAGATGCTATTTGCAGCATATTATGTTGTGAGTTAAAACTTCACTTTTTTATCTCTCCAAGTGATGAAGGATAAATACTGATTCTGAAACTAAATCAGATTGTAATCTTACTAAATTCAACCTGTGGTTGTGCTTACACCAGCCTTATCCTTCTGTACTATGCACTACACATGAGTTTAGTAGATTGGTGGAATGCAATTTAATTTATGCAGCTCTACAGTTCACCTCACCATTAGACTTCACTTAACATATCAAGTGTTTCAAAAAATTGTCATCATTTGAGATGTGTGAATCTGAGTAACTACAGTATCTGGGTTTATGAAATTAAACAGGCGTAAAGTATAGGAGAAAATGATTTATTCATAAATGATTTTATAAACAAAAGTTTTTAAGATTTTATAAGAAATATTTTAAAGAGTTACACAAGTGCTTCTCAAACTTCCTTACATGTCTTGTTATCCAATGTTGGTGGTTGCCTGCATCCTTTGACTCTGCTCAACTTTTCTGTTTGAACTTACTGTGCCATTCCGATCAGCACTGCAGTTGATGCTTCGGCACGGAATTCTCTTACATGAATGTTGTGCAGTAGTGGTGCATCTAACCTGGCAAGCTTGGGTCAGTCATACAAGACCAACTTTTGATAATACTTTTCAGAATAAAACCAGGCTTTCTATAGGTTATGCTTTCTAAGACCCAATCAAACTTAGCTGTTAGAGTGGCGTAGCACTACCTAGATCAGCTATGTACAACCTGTGGCCCATGGATGCGGNACAGTACAACTGTGGCCCATGGATGCAGCACAGTCAAAGGTTTTGTGTGGCACAGTTTAGGTTTTCACTGTACTAGAAGTACAAAATGACAACCTTTCCTTTATTTTGATAATCTTAAATGTGACAGCTTTGATGATACAGTGGTCCGCAGTGCCACTTCATCACATCTGTGCTTCGTACTGGGAGATTTCCACACGTCCATTGACACCTTGGTGCAAAACTTATTTCTAGTTTTCTGAGTTCTCTACTTGTCCCACTGGCACTAAACTTGCCTATGACATCACACTTATGGCATAACCCTTACGAAGTGGTTAAAGATGCCACACATTCGTTACCATTGCAGTTGAGATTCGAGCGCCTAACTAAATTTTGTTAAGGTCAAATTAAGTCATTATGTGTGCAGCCCTCATTGAGATAGTGACATTATTTTTGACTCAATAAGGAATTTCGTTTCGGCAAAGCTGAACTATATGTTTAAACAGTGGCACGGGCAGTGGTGTAATTGACTGTGGGAAGAGGTGCNAACTCACAGGCGTAGCCAAGCCAAAATTTCTAGCATTATCTTGTCATTTTGTGTTTTGAAAGGTGGTGTCCCAACCAAAATCCTGTTGCTCGCTTAAAATCAAAAGATTTGGCCTCCCCCAAAATCGTAAGCTGGCTGCACTACTGTATAAACTGCCCCTTGACAAGCTAAGCTAAATGTAAAAACTGGGCCCCTACATATCTTATATTATTTTGGTATATTCTGGTTTTTGGTAGGTTGTTTTTTGCAAGTATTTTGGAGCGTTTTCTTGTGATTTTGGGTTTAGATAGCCATCCACATCTGGATTCACCATCATTTCTCAACTTTTTTGTGCGTGTTGGCCATTGGGTCCCTTATGGTAGCCAGTGGGCCCCTTTCAGCTAAGTTTTTTCCCTGGTTCAGACCTTTAGTTATGCCACTGGGCAGTGTTCTTTCTGTATTTTAAAAGGGTGTCGTGGTGGAGCTTTAGGGTGTCAACACCATTTTCCCTTTTACAGTATGTCTGATGCTTTTAACTCACTTTCCCAAAAACGCAATATTCCGTTCAGATATGCTCAATTATTTGAATACGACATTCACCTTAGTTAAACAAACTACAGTGTTTCATAAATAGAATGGTTCAATGTAGACCTACATACTCATTCATTTGCTCATTTTCATGCCCGTTTTTCCTTTGAGGAGGATCGCGGAGGCAGCAGCCCTAGGAGGACATGAAATGCCTCACGATCAACAAAAATTTCAGATAGTTCTTCTGGCACACCAAGATGGGACCAAGCAAGGTTGGAGATGTAGTCACGTCACCTGGTCCTTGGACAAGNTTTGGTCCACTTTCCCGTGGGTGTAGACTGTAGCCTGAATGACTTAGTTCGCCATTCTTTCCTGGGACATTCTGGATACATGGCCAAACTAACATAGTTGGGATCCCTCGATTCAGAGAAGTGGCTTGACGTCCTGGGCTTTACAGATTTCAGACCTGTGCTTTTTGTTACGAAGTGTCACTCCTAAATCCCATCTCTGCTGTTTGTTCTTTTTGACATTATTCTTTCAGTCATCACTAAGATTCATGACCACAGGTGAGGATCAGAACAAAAACCGATCTAAAAACTGAAAGCTTGCATTCTTTGAAAGCTCCCATTTCGTCACCACGGAGCAGTAAAGCTCACGAAGAACTGCGCTTGCTTTCTCAATCCCTTTGTTCCGACTTTCGTCATTCGTGAATACCACCCCAAAGTACTTGAACGTCTGCACCTGCTGCAGTGTATATCCGCTCACTTGCAGAATACACTGCCTTGGGCATCGTAAGAGACATAATACCTCAATATTTTCAGAGCTGATTTGCGTTCCTGCTTGGTCGCACGCAGCATAAAACCGATGAAATGCGTGCTGAAGACCCTGTTGAGAAGATCAGCAAATGCAGTACCAATTCCTCAAGCAAAAATCAAATGGTTTATCCTGCACTTCCCAACAGTGACGCCTTTGTCGACGCGTCTGTGACTGTCAATCCAATTCGTATAGACCAGAGCTCCCTAAATTTTTTGGGAGAGGACCACATAGTCTATTGCACAACAATTTGAAGGCCAGACATCTTGCGCAATGTGATTTTTTCGGGAGATGTTACATTTTAACAAAACAACACATTTTTCATGAATATATTTTTTCATTATTGGCAAAATGTGTTTTGCAGCCGGGTGAAATGGCTTTGCAGGTCGGATTTGTCCTGCGGACTGTAGTTTGGAGAACCCTGATACAGACTATGAAGAGGAGGAGTGGTGACAGCACACACCATTGCCGGAGTCCAACACCAACGCTAAACGATTGTGATTTAACTCCCGACACGGACACAAACTTCTGAGCGGGAATATAATGACGTGATGTCCAGTAACAGGCAGCCAGCAGCACCGTACTCCCGCAGCACTCTCCAAAGCTTTTCACAAAGACCCGGTCGTATACTTTCTTGAGGTTGACAAAACATGTGTATTGTTGCAACCTCTCGGTGGGCGATGCGCTGAATACACGGTTCACCACAAACGGAATGTGCGCCAAGAACAACCAGATATATGTAGCACAAACAAGCAACATGAGAGTGATCTCGTCAGGTGAACTCTATTGTTGCTTGCTGCCACAGTGTGAAGCTTTGTGCACATGTCGCTCAGGCTTTCCGATCGCAACAGCAAGTCTTTGGCATACTACCAGGATTTATCGAAACTTTTCTGGAGAGTGGAAATTTGTTCTGTATTGCTATGGCTGGGACGAAAACTGTGTTGGGATGGGTATCATCAGCTTTGGTTCAATTTTTTTGGTGTCATCTTGGCATGCACTCTTCCTGGAGGCTAAGCAAAGAGATGCCGTGGTAGTTGGTTCATTCACTCCTCTCATTTTGTGTATGGGGACAATCAATTTGCCAATCCTTCGGTGACCTTCCAAAACGCCATGGCACTTGACATACACGAGTCAGCCTAACCATTTGGCGTTCCACGTTCCCCTAATTCACTATCAAACTTTTTGCAATTAGTTTTAAGCTTGGATTTAGCAGCGGCATCAGAGAGCTTATTGATGCACAGTTCTACAGAAGNTTTTATCTGTGCTAAGTTGAAACATCCTGCATGAAAAATCTTGCTTAGTTCTGCCAGGTGAGGTGGCAATGTTGACAAAGGGAAAGCAGCATATTGAAATTTTTTGTTTTTATAAGTCGCAGTAAAACAACGCACATCGCATCATTTTTCTGCAAAATCTCACTCCAAGCTCTCACTGTTGCCTCACTCGACAACCACCTTGTTTTGCATGTGCGCTGCAACCGCTGACCTTTTGTCTTCATCGTTGTCTGTTGCATAGCCAGGCAAGCTGATCGCAACGGTGAAACATTAAAACACTTCCATAATTGCATTAACGTGCTTTCGCGGTTTCATACACCATACTGTACAAATCTGCTGCAGGATAGTAACAGGCCGAAACAAGGCGATGCGCATGACAATGCACAGATACCAAACTTACAATTTTCGCTTCCAACTTTTGTGCCAGAAAATTGTCGGCCTGTAACATTGCAGCTGTCTGTTGCAATAGCCAAGTTCAGGAAAACATGTTTATCTCAAATCGTTTTGCTTCAATACAAGGCAAAACCATACCTACGTTTTCAGAATTTAGGATGTCATTACAAAATTTTATGGTGTAGTTTTGACACCCAAAAACGGCTGAAAAAACACTGCCACTGGGCACAGGTCATCATTCAAACTCACAAGCAGGGTTGCCAGGTTGTCATGAAAAACAGAGCTACAATAACCATAAAAGCCAGAAAGTACCAAAAAATACAAAAAAAAGATAAATACACAAAGACACTTCCACAAAGTATACATATATAGAATAAAGCAGAGGCGACTCCAGGTCAACCGCATCACTTGGGCTCATCATGCGATTTACAAGTATACTACCGTAGTTTTCAGACCATAAGGCACACTTAAAATCCTTTAATTTTCTCAAGTCGAAAGTACGCCTTATAATGCGGTGCGCCTAATATATGAATCTGGTTGTGCTTTTTCACCTAGGACCAGTTTTATGTGGTAAACGATGATAATCATTCAATTGCTAGTTGGGTCATTCCATGTCAAATCACCCAAAAAAAGACAATTCTAAACCCTACCCTTTCAGAATTTAATGAAATCTGGCATACATCTTGGTTTCAGCCCCAAACCTCAATATATTTTTTGTTGATCGGATGATCGGTTTTCAAGAAACGGGGTTTATTTTTTTGAAAATTTAGAGAAAATAAAGGGGGGCGCTCAACTTCAAAACCCCGTATCTTTTGAAGTAGTGGTCCAATCTGGAAAAGTGAGGTATCTTTGAAAAGGAGAAAAAAAACAGGAATTTAAACCTGACATCATTTGTGTGATTTGGGTAAATATGTGGGTGATGACCTTTTGACCTATATTTTGACCTTGAAATTGACTCCGTGGATCAAATTAAAAAATGCTAATGACCATTCGATATCACAGCCCT
>JGI24021J15306_10005274_pt1 | contig 15321 bp, 6 predicted proteins | sample Ectturendosymbi1_FD_15306 | JGI IMG/M metagenome (IMG submission 15306)
CCCCTGGATCCGCCCCTGCGTAACGTGCATTCGACCCGTAAGCTCAGAGGCGAATTTTCATTTTCGGTACCCTGGGCTATTTTAAATTGGAGGCCCTTGTGGATGGTTTGCGACGACTGATGTCATACAAATTAGCACTACTCGTGCTCGTTACGTTCACTGAACAAGTTGTTTCAATTCATAAACATATTACTTTATTCTGAATTCCCATCGATATCAGGAACAAAAACAGTCACAATGAAACCAACGAAAAAAGCAGCGGTGAAGTTATCTGACCACACTCCCATTGCATATTTATTGAGTACCTTCACTGGCCTCCTGTAATCTGACAAATGGTTTCAGGCCATTGGTTCCACACATTATACGTAACAATAACCAATTCTCAACATCAGAAAAATTGAATGCTCATCGTCATTCACTTCAATCCTTCGCGCTCATTCTTTTGTTATAGAGATCTTTTGTCAGCGGCATAGTATAAAAACGTGCATTGAACCAAAATAAAAATTCAAATATAATTGCTTACAGAAATGCTGGAAATTGTCCTCACTCCTAAAATTTTTGGGCCCCCGAAATCGGGGGCCCTAGGCTTAAGCCTTTTTAGCCTAATGGTAAATCCGCGCCTGCGTAAGCTATTGAATCAATATTCGCTTTACATTTCACGACAGGTGTACTAATATCTGGTGAGCTGATGTATCCTTCGCAGAGCCAATTTAAATCCCGTCAGAACAGCGATGGTAAAGCGTTTCGTCGTTATTTGCAAACCTTTGTTTTCAAAGCTGCGTGATTTGGCCGAGGGTTTTTGGTCAGACCGTTAGATATCTATTAGAGGCCCATTCATAATGCCGGTTGACTTCAAGAGAGGAATCAACTATCGAAGTATGCCTTGCACAGGTTACCGTTTGTTAAGGGAAGAGGAATTACAACGCAATTTACTCTTAAGACTCGGTGGCTGAAAGTGGAACGGTAACGATTCATTCAGCCTCTGACTTCCACCCTGCACAAATATTTCAACACAATAGTGTATAATGCAGATTGCAGCATTTGTCAACGTTTTTGTCGTATCACTAACTCTCTTACCAACCACAGCCTAATGTGATAATTTCTCATAAACTCTGGAACCAAACAACCTGCTTCAGTCAGAGTTTTTTGCGTTTAAAACTTTATTTAAGAAGTCCGTGTCGCACTTCCTCACAAATTTCTCGCATGTAGCATCTTGTAAAATGACAAAAGAGTGGCTCCCAGTTAAATGTTTCAATAAACACCTAGTCAATTACTAATAAAACAAACAAGAACATGCAAACTGACTGAATTAACGGATTGCTTCATTTCTGAGAACTCTGTCTCTTCAGCAATTTTGTAGAAAACTTACAAAGCAGTGACATTTTCTAGGAGTTTCCTCGGTAACGTAAGGGTTGCCCATGCTGGCTTCTACTGCAGTATGGCTAGTATAATATGGTATGAAGTTTCGCAACTAGCCGATACATTTTTCCATCCCAATGCAAGGATAAAATAACATTCAATAGGTTGGTGAAGCAGTCCTTGTGTAAGAGTTAGTTGCGATTTCGATTCAAATTGCACGCTTGTAATAAAGTTTTTATCGTCGATGCTTCGTCGCTCCTGATTTTCTTCGTCTGCGTGCTTCATCCATTTCGTTTCTCTGCCGAAGTCCTTGCAGCAGTGACGCAAAACTGTGCTTTTTGCCGGCTCCGGATTCTTCGTTGACTGAAGTTGTGTGCGGTTCCAACCATTCTCTCGTCGTCTTTTTCCGGCTGAACGAATGTTTGCAACACTTTGAACTAATGTTAGCCTACTGCATTAAAACGATTTAGTTTCAATCTGCCATTTTGCCTGCGGACTTAATTCTCACGTGCATTGATCAGGGCAGGTTTCAAACCAAACAAGCAGGCCCGTAACCAGCTTGGGACACCAGTGAGAGCCAAGAATTTTCTGAGAAAGGCCAAATTTTTTTAAACTATGTCCAAATAATTTCTCCTGGCGGGGAAAAAATTTTTCTAGGAAGGCTTGGTCTCCCCTGCGCCCCTCGTAGTTACGGGCCTGCAAACAAGCGTGTAACTTATAAATGCGTTGCATGCACCACGTCTAACTGAAAGAGCACTTGCAAAAATAAGGATGCATCTACGACGTCATTGAATACAAACACGGATTACAAGGCGCAGGCCCGTCGCTAGAAACGCTTCTATCAGCTCAGCGGCAATCGAGGGTGCAGAATGTTATTCCAGGCAGTGTCAACAAGAAAAAGTTAAATAGACCATCAAAACTAGGAAAGGTCGTCAATGTAGTTTTGCACAGCTTTCAAGAAATTTTTGCGCAAACTGGAATGTTTTGCAGAAGATTGCAAAAGTTCAAGGACATCCTGTCCAATTTTTCTGCAACAGACAACACCTCTAGGAGAGCAATGCAAATTGAGGCACCGCAGCCCCCGATGTGTGCGTCGCCTGAGGGAGCTGAAATCACCTTCCACCGCGCGCCACACCCAAACGACGCCACTGATATTATCGTTTAAAATGGGAGCCTTAAATGTCTGTTTATAAATGTTAGCAACCCAAAATTTCAGACGAGACAGGTCTGATATGACTTGCTTTGAAATTTTTCCGAACTTTTTTACCACAAAAATTTCCTCAGAAGGGAAAATTGGACAAGATTATTTTAAAAATATATTTGTTCAGAACCTACAAGGCATCACCGCAAAAGTGCCTGAAGTTCCAGGCCTTAACACATATCACAGAAATGTCAGCACTAATGCTGCCACGCTTACGCAACAAAATGTAAAATTGTAATATTTTACAAGCAAAAATTGTTATTTCAAGCATTTCTTCGGGAATTTCTGTACTGTTGTTACAATATTTCGCGGATAATATAGCTAAACAGTTAAATGGTAAAAACGTAAACAAACCGTAGAGCAGTTGGAATAAATCGTCTAAGGAATTATAACTACAGGGTCTGTTTCTGTTTTCGAACTTGATTTTCGGAAGGATGATTTCAATAAATTATCCTCGCTTACCTTATTTCTCCTTTGAGCGCCATGCTTATTAATTGTGCGCATTCCAAATTTCCGTAAATTAAAGCATAATCCATAGGTGTGTCTTGGTGTCTGTAAAAAATCCCACAATTTTTTTCTGAAGTTTAGCAAAAATGCTGTTTGAAACTATTCCCAAACTTTTGTTTCTAATAGATACTTTTTATTTCAAACCACCATTCCTACTTGTCTTTGGCCGAAATATCACATCCGTATTCAATCAATAGCTTCAGAATTTCGTAGTGTCCACTTTCAGCAGCATAATGAGCAGCTGTCTTTTCCTCACAGTTTTTCACAGTTGGGTCAGCTCCTGCCTGCGAATGCATCAAATAACGGTTCCATTACGGAATCAGCTCGACTGTTAAATTTAACAGCATCAATTCCGCAGAAATTCAATATTATAAATTTCAGATGTGTTTGCTTCTTACAACGTCATGTGATGAGAATTGCATTTACAGACGTAGGCGACTTGACTTTGCAACGGATTTTATTTAATCAAATTTAGTATAATGCTTGCTGTAAACATGGGCGTCGGAAGGATTTTTTCCAGGGGGGGGCCAAAAGTGGTGAAATTTGTTTTTTCCCACTCGAAGTTGAGAAAATGACTTATTTTCTAAAATTTTCAAAATTCATGGGGTGCCAAGTCCCCCCTGCCCCCTCTTCCGACGCCCATGACTGTAAGCATGGTAATCTCTGACCTCGTTAAACAAGTTATATCACCATTGACACCCATTAACTGTGGAGTTTTTGTTCAGGTTTCAAATCCAGGCTAACTGCAAACGTTTCAAAGAATGCATTGCATGTTTGTATTTGCCGCGTGCATAAGTAGCACTCAACTTTGTTCAGCAGCTGAACTAAATTTCTCTTGTGTGACAATGGTGAATAAAGCCAATTAAGCGAAATGTGTTTGCAGATATTTTGGAAACAAGTGGAATTGCCAATTTTTTTTTCTCAGGTAGTCACGCCAATAAAGCTGACTGCAAATCACTTTGGTAAAGCTCAATTTGTTGCACTTCTTACATGAAGCAATATCCTCACACTTTTTGCGTGCTGTGTTATAACTGCCCAGAACAGCGCTGTGCGATCTTCCCAGTCTTCGTCTTTTTTGTCGATATCAACTTTTGTCTGTGACAAAACATCCTGCAGCCGCTCGATGTCGCCACAGGCTGCAGCTTCATGCAAATCCGTCATTGAAGAATGGAAATTCTGTTGCAATTCCAATAAACAGCTGGAATTTTTCACGCCAAGTGCTTAATTCGAATGATTTGATTTTATTCTTGTTCTGGTGATCTCCTTGACTTGGCTCCACTTGGATAAATTCATCAAATTCAAGAAAAAATGCACACTTGGCTAAGCAAACACTCGTTAAAGCTCACTTCCTATTCAACAAACACGTGAAATGCTTGAAAATAAACAAAGAAGCCTTTGAAATCAAGCACACGCAAACAATTCTTCCGATCCGTAACCTTTACCTTAAAAAGTTTTAAAAACAATGATGTACATAGTCATAGGCGTAGCCAGGGGACCAAAGGGGCCATGTCCCCCCAATTTTTAGAAAATATAGTCATTTGTGCTTTGAAAGGCGTTTTTGTAAACAAAATAAGGTTTATCGTTTAAAATCAAACATTTCCGCCCCCCTCAACATTTTGGGCTGGCTACGCCACTGTACATAGTGTAGCTTACTGTAATAAAAGCGTGTATAGCTGGTCCTCAGTGGCAAATTTCCAAAATATTTTCAGCTTAGCGACGGGAGAGCTCTGCCCCGCAAGCGAAATATTTTAACGCGATTTTTTAAACTTCGTATTGCTGGCAACTGAAAAGAATCAGAAAAGACGGCTCCGAACTTTTCAAAACTTTCAAACCAAATGCATGTCAAAAAAATTGATGATCAGTAAACCTTTGTTAAGGCTTGTTTATAGGGAACAATATTTTCATGCAAATAACGGTTAAAACTAAATTTCGAAGTTGTAAAATTGCCATAGCTTGCCAGTGCAGTTGTTTACAAACATCCAATTTACTATTTTAAGCATGTTCCAAAATTGTATGGAACATTTTCTTCCCACAGTAACCGTCGAATGGAGATAAAGGGCGATGTAAACTGTTTTTTCAATGATTTTTGTAAGTCTTCAGGAAAGACTACGCTGACCTGAAAAAGGTTGATAAACCGATCATTCTTATTGTTGATGTAGAATGGGTTTCGAAAATGGGGAAGACAGCAGCTATGGGCACGAGGACAAGCTTCACATGCAGGATATTGATTGTTGACAGTCAGCATTGCGAAGTGTTTTGATTGGTCCATTTCTTTGTATGAAATGTTACCGAAGGTCAAAACCTTCTTTGTCTGAGAGTCCAAAATAAGTAGTTTGTAATAGTAATGAACCTGAAAAGATCAGGGCAGATTTTCAGGAATGGCCGCGATTGCCTTGGCATAGCAGGTAACGTTGCCAATGTATTCTGAGAAAAAAGTTGATTGTTTGCACAGCTGCTGGCATGGATTTTACGTAAATGTCGAAGCCAGGTATTAGAATTTATACCATTTTTCAAGATCTACATATATACGTACTTCCACTGACACAAGGGTAAAATCCACTGAACAAACCAATAAAAACAATTGATTTTCATCAAGTTGTAATACTTTTACAAAATATTAAATACAGTCAACTTTCCGTTTTTTTACCAGCTGTTGTTCAACTTACCAGAGTAATTTACGTGGAAGAGACTTGAACCTGTGTTAGAGACTTTAAAAAAAGTAATTGCAGCGTTAGAAGCAACACGAAATTGTTTCAAAATAAATCCGTTATGGCATTTCAAAAGTGCTTCGTTTTGTTTTTTTCGGTAGCTGTGGCATGCTCCTCAAAGTGATTTGAGTTGTCACTACTCTTTCCACACTTCGCCCGTTGCGTGCTTGGAAATGGAATAAATCATTAACTCGGCAATAAAACTTTGAAATGTGTAATATTACGTGTTGTCGGTGCTGTTGGTCCGCATGCCATCGCACTTAGCCAGCAAAAGCTGGGTTATCTGCAACAATGATTTCCAGTCAACAATGCGAAACACGAAGATTTTCAACGGAAATTAAAAGTTTGGAATGTTGAATGGCTGTTGTTTAGGTCTAGGGAAGCACTTTAAGGAGAACTCAGCAATGCTGTTGTAGAATATGCAGCTTATTCCCACTGGTTTTACTTCACTTATCAAACCCACTTTTCCAGCTCCAAGACATCTCGAAACATTTCACGGATTTCAGCAACCTCTAATAGTTCTACAGGTTTCACACTGAGATGTTACCAAACTAGGTCGTAGATTTAATCACGCCACCTGGTCATCGATTTGATTTTGGGTCAGTCGTCCTGCGGGAGTCGCCAACAAGACTCGCTTCAACGACCTTTCTTGGGACATTTTGGTCACACGGCCGAAACGTACGTGAAAAGATCGTCTCAAAGCACACGACACAAACGCCGAACCATTGCAACTGGGGTTTTTCCATTTGGAGAAGCGGCTCGGTATTCATTGCTTTACACATTTAGCAGCTGCGCACTTGGTCGCGAAGCGACACGCCGCGAATTCTTCCGAAAAAAGATCTTTGCCGCTTGAAGTTGAGATAGTGGGCTACATACTTCGGTCATTTCCCAAGATTTGCGACTATAGGTGAGGATCGGAACAAGGACAGATTTAAAAAGGAAAGGTAATCAGTGTTTGATAGCTACCGTTTTGTGACCATGGAACAATAAAGCTCACGCAGCGCTATGCTTGCTTTTACCAATTTGTGTATCAATGTCTTCTTTCTACTTCCCGTCATTCGTAAATATCCCCTATAATGATACTTGAACTTGACCTACTGCAGTGTATTGCCGCTTATTTGCACCGTACTCTGGCTTGCGTTTTTGGAAAGATATAATGCCTCGGTTTTGTTAGTGCTCATTTCCATTCCGGTTTGATCTGACGCAGCTCCAAACAGATCAAGTGCATATTGAAGGCTTGTTCAGAAGATGCAGTTAGCACCAAATCATCTGAAAGGAGTAAACGTCGATCCTGCAGTTTCCAATAATGACACCCTCGTCGATTCGGTGCTTAGTGTCTATCTGAGTAAGACTTACGATGAAGAGGAGTGGTGACACTGACTGCACACACCCTTATCGGAGTCGAACACGTAAGGCCAACGGTTTTGAATTAACGCTGCTGACACGGCTAAAAAATTCTGAGCAGGAATGTAATGACTTGATGAGCAGTATAGCAGGTATCTGCAATGATATGTTTATGTTTTTCACTGTAAAAAGGTAATTACATGAAGCTTCTCCGACTATTTTCCCTACAAGACCCATCCCTTTTGGCTTTGTGGAATGCAGTTTTCTCAACACTGTCGTTTACCCATAATTTTCCTTGTGGAAGCTTTTCTGTTAAATATACCGTTAAATTTAAAGCAACTTGGGTGAATATGATGAGTAAAACCGTGATTATGGGGTTGCAAAGAAGACTTACTATGCTTTTTATAAACCTTTGCGACGTGCACTATGCTTGGTTAGCAATCCCCCTAATTTATGCAGAGCAAAGTTTTTTAAAAAACAACGATAAAATGTCAAAAACCAAAAGTTTTGTTCCAAATGCTGTTGCAATCAGATATTCACAAAATTTAATAATGATTACTTCCATTTTTGGAAAGGTCAGCCACTTTTTGGCAACAACAAATGCATAGTTCGACAAATACATCGAAAAATTTTGACGATTCCTCATTTTTATTTACTCTTCCTTTTTCTGTGTGCTGTATATTGTGCTTGGTGTGATGCAGCGTTGCAGCAGCATTCCTTCGAAGCGACAAAACCTAAGACTTCACAAATTTTTCTGACATAGCTGATATAGAACTTTGAATACAAAAAAATCTGATTACACCTTGGCAATAATCACCTTACATCTTCAATAGCAACATTGTTATATCAAGGAGAGAACCCTGGTAAAATTAGACAAGCGGTTGCAGAGCTACCTCTATTTTTTACAAAGGGAGCGACGGTAACGGCAATGTTTGAAAAGATACAAAAATACATCAGGAATTTCACACATCAGCGTAGATTTCACTTAAAGCTGTGATATTCAACATTGTCCTGATCACGTACCCACAAGTGTTCTTTACTGTCGCTGTGCACCACCGGCACCTGTTCTACAAGAACATATCTTGCTCAAATGTACTTGTAATTAATAAAACATACTAATACATCAATGAAAAACAGTGTAATTTAAGGTTTGCAACTCTTCAACATAAGCAACAATCGCTGTTTAAGTTATGTGAGCGTTGGTAATTAAACGGTGATTGAATACTGCGATGAAATGTGTAATTTGGTACAGTTGCAATTTGCAATAATGGAGGCCATTGAATTGTCTGACAAACTGCGCATACACCTCGAAAGCTGCTCGCGTACCACCTGGAAGTTGGGAACCGCCGATATAAAACTTTTAGAATGGTACATCAATAATTGGGAACCGCCGATATAAAACTTTTAGAATGGTACATCAATAATTCTTTAGCAAAATTTTTTCAAAGTATGTTTTCATTTCTGTATTGAAAACTGGTGTTTCAACTTAGAAGTGGCGAGAAGCCATAAACGCACCAATGCCCTTATTATTAACTGAAAAAACGACCCACACATCTCAGCCATTTTGTTGATAACAACGGGTGTCTTCTTAATTTCACATAACCTCTGCCCTTTGTTGGCTCTGGAGTGCCTGATCTAAGTGTTAAAGAATTTGTAAACGTTCCAGGTTATTCTATATTACATGCGTTTCAGCAAAAAACTGTCTCACAGCTTGCTTAGCAACTACCATGGGTGTCGGAATAATTTTTTCCAGAGTGGCCAAAGTGATGAAATTTCATTTTACCAGGTCCTAAATGAGGAGAAAATGTTAATAGCAAAATATCAAATTTCAAAATCCAGGGGGAAAAGACCCCTCTTCCGACGCCCGTTGCAACTACGATCTACTGATGACGACTGTCTAGCAGAGTGCCTCTCAAAATATGTAGCAGTAACGCAGCTTGGCAAACTTTGAAACTGAAATCGTGACCGTTCGCAATAATAGGAGATGAACGACTGCATCGGTTAATATTTTATTGATACGCGATTCAAATATTTTATGCTGTTGTTCTGTTACAAATTTCGCAATAGATGTGATTTCACTAACAGCTGTTTTTTGTTGTACTGTTACGAGTAACTGATGCAACACAAATGGCCCGAAATATGGGGACAATGTCCCCAGAAGTGCGAACGATGTTGGTCACGTTTGTGTAATTCGCTGCAAATCGTCTTAACAAAGGATGTAACTTTTGCTTACATTTACCCAAAAAAATTGCAGATTTGCGCTGCTAGACGCAGATTTGCGAACACCCTTGCCATTCTTGATGTTTACAAAAACCANCCTGCGAAGTTGCTGAAGCCAAACTAGCATCACTTTTAGCATCATTCAAACATGCGGNAGAGACAAAGACGATCGACATTAGCCCTTTGACAAAAAAATAAAGTAAAAGAGCTTTCCAGCTTTAGATTCAGTCACTATCGCTGCTCCGAACAGACTATGGCAGCGTCAGAAACATGTACGAAGTGTAGACCAGAATTTGGGCACAACACCAAATGTCATGGGCTATAGCCTGATAGATACTGCTTGCATTTAGTTGGACGTCAGTGGAAATTAACTCAGTATATGGCATGCTTTCATCGTTGGCATGCTTTCATGCTTACATATGGCATGCTTTCATCGTTGACATCTCAGATTTGAACAGATTGTCAACACTTTTCACAGTTATAAATGATTTATGATAAAACCCTATCCATTGATGAAAATCAATGAAAATTTGGAAAAAGCTGAAATATACTTCTGCACCATACAAAAGCCATGAAGGCAATAACTCTTGAACTGGAAACCAACGAGCTTTAGCAATTTCTGACATGCTCTGCGACTTGATTTATTACATTCGTAGCTGCAATCATTGATAGTCCATAACTACTTTATCGTTTCACTACAGTATATTGGCTGTGGCAGTAAGCAGTTGCTCATCTACAAAGTAGGCAATGGTCGACGACAGACTCATTGGCAACCAATCTCTGTACTTCAAGCGTTTAGCTATAGCTTGTTCGCTATGAGTCGGTTTTGTAAGCCATCGTGAAACGTAATACCCACGGATCTAATTGTTTAAGGTCCTTGAGAACAGCACCTAATACGGCTTTTGTAGCCTACGCAACTTAACAACTGTCCAACATGACCTTGTGATAGTGATACATGCATGAAGCAGCAGGACGAGTAAGCGTTTGCCATTGCCAGTCCAGAAATTCTGCATTTTCCTTGATATTTGTGTGTTTGTCAGCGAAAACGTGAAGAAAGTCGCGAGGCTTGTGTGTGCCCGTTGTGCAAACCAAAGCAAAACAGACGTAAGCAAGCAGAGTAGTGGTTGCTATTCCAGACTAATTTGTTACAAAGAAACAACCTTCTAGTTGTGATGCTGCAACAGCCGTTGGGACTTCTTTGGGTGTCTCTTCCTTTTCAGTATTTTGCCTGCGCATACGCAGTATAGCAACTCATCCTCTGTGGTGGGGATAAGTAGCTTACNATTTCAAAAATTTTGGCCACTGTTTCAAGAAATTGGAAACGCCGAGATGTTTTTGGAAACGTATGGCACGTGCTTTATTAATTTTTTGTCTTATGATTGCTCAACTGCGCTTCTTTGTGACAAAGCGCAGTAACAAACAAAATTATGGTTGAATTTTTATATCTTAGCAAACACCGCGTCATACAAAGCTTGAGTAATGCGAAAATGCTACTTTTATACACAGGCAATGGTAAGTTGTTTTTGCAGATGACAAAGGCGAATTAAAAATGATTATCACCAAAATTACTCGAAACATGAAAGTTGAGTATATAATGTTGCAGGAGTTACTGTAACCAGAAAAACTGTTTAGGTAAGTAAAACCAAGGCCGCAAACAACCCACGTGTTTAAGGGTGGAAAAATGGTTTCGGGAGGGGAACAGAAAATTGATAAAATCTACTAAAACTTGCAAAAACAACAAAAATCCGCTTGAAATAAAAAATCTAATTGCCAGAGAAGTAGACCTGTTTACTCATGCTTGCAGCTTGGATGGGTGAGACTAAAAGTTAAATTTTTTCTTCGCTATATTTGCAGCAAAATCTGTTAGGCAATGGCGCAGCCAAAATGAGGCCGAAGAGGCCATGCCCCCCCCGAAACAAACTTGCCAAGTTTTTTACTGGTGTTTTGTATAAATTTTCAACTGTTAGAAAATAAACGGAAGAAACAGTCGGATTGAAGACAATGTCAGTGACTGATTACGTCATTAGCTGGCCCCTCCCGAACAAAATTCGGGCCTAGCCCGAGTCTTCGATCACGACATCGTAGGAGGTGAGCTTGCTTGCTTTGTATATTTGTGCCAGCACCCACTTCACTGAATTTCAAACGAACGATAAATTGTCCAGTAACTCAAGCTAATATGAATGAGCCTAGTACGCAGAGATTTCCTCGGGNTCATTCGTTAGAGCCGGAGTTGCCCTCTGCAATTCAGTATTTTTTNAAATATAATCCATATGAGATTGAATATTTTTTTGAAGCAATTAATTTGCATAGAACAGGTTTTCTAAGGCGTTTTAGGGACCCAATTCGGGTCCCTAGAATTGAAAATCGGGTCCCTAGAATCAGCGAAAATTGTCATCGAGTCCCTGGAATCAGAGAAAATCGGGTCCCTAGAATCAGAGAAATCGGGTACCTACAGATCCATACTGGGTACCTAACATTTTCCTTCAAAAAAACTGGCGTAGAACATTGGATTTAATTCCAATCCAAATGGACAGTTCCCATTCGAGGACAATTTCAAACGAATAATAAATTGTCCAGTAGCTCGGGCTCAGTGTTGCCACTATGTTGTTGCAGAAAAGTACTAGATTTCATGATAAAAAACACTAGATTCACAAAAAAAACACTGGATTACAAATACCTGACAGATTTGTCACATTACAAGAAAATTGGTGTTGTACTTAAGAACAGGAGGGTGTTTGATGAACACTATATATTTCATTTTTAGAGGAGAGCAGTGAGGATCAATGTTTTCTTCAGGTATAACATGAGCAGAAGTGGAGGCCATCACTCGTCAAGAAAGGCCAATATGCAGGTTTAACAATACTAACTAAATAAGCAGTGGTTATAACCAATGGAAACTAGACTATTATACTAAGGCTTAACAATATTAACTTTTATTACTAAATAATCTTGATTAGTCCCCTAAACTTAAAGTAATTCAATCCAAGATTACAAGTTAGCTGCAAAAGCAAAAGGCGAACTTACAATCAATGCCAGAAAATGCGTTGCAATGCAAACGAAGACTTGCGCAACTGATTCTACACCAGAGACAAAGAAAACGGGAGGTAGTAGCAACGTTTGTGTTTACTGTTTGTTTGTACAGATCCCTGAAACTTTTAACAAATGACCACAGTGACTTCGTAGCAGTTTAAGTCAAACCAGATTATATGCTCTTGTGTAATTTAAGATGTAANTAGGTAGCATTTTCAGCAAATTACAATTGCACAAAATGAAAAAGTCTGAATTACNGTTACAATTACACAAAATTATGTAATTAATTACATTCAGCTCACTCATAAAAAAACACTAGATAGCTATGAAAAAGCACCAGAACACTAGATGAAATGCAAAAACACTAGATCTAGTGGAAAAACACTACGAGTGGCACCTCTGCTCGCGCTAATACGAATGAGCCTAGTACGCAGAGAACCAACCGGCGTTATCATTGCTCTGTGACGTACATTACGCAACAATGGACGAGTTCTCATGAGAACTTCCCATTCATTGTTATGTAAATGACGTCACAGAATAAGGATAGTGCCAGCCAGAATGAAAGCAAATGGAAATTTCAATGACGCAAGCCTCGAACGGTTGCATTCAGTGGTCAGTGGCCTCGGTATAAATCGCGTGATGAGCCCCAGTCACGCGTTTGACTTGGAGTCGCCTGTAGGTTACCATATCTGAAGGGGCAAAATTCCTGACAGTCTGAATGGCTACTTTTCGTGACAACAGACAAACGCTATACGGAAATTTTAGTACGTTCTTGCAACTACCAATCCACCGCGAAACAGCATCACTGTCACAGAAGAAAAACATCATAGAATTGTTACACAATAGGTTACAAGCGGTTTTTCTTTCCCGATCTAGACTATTCATAATTTTTTAATGATAAGATCCTCTGAATTTGTCAAAATTCCGGACATTAGAACATTTTTAAAAATTATTTCCGAACACAAATTTTAACACCGAAATTCCGGACATGTCCGGGAACATGTCCGGGAATTTCTGGTTGTGTGGCAACCTTGTAGTAACCACAATTTTGTTTCATAATCGAACCTCGTAGAAAACTGCGGAGTCATTAGTTTTTATCGCAGCCACTTGCACAGTGATGCTGATTTTTTGTGGCACAAAACATTTTTACCTTCAGTCGCCATCAGGCGCACAACCAGGGGGGGCATTTGGGGCGTTTGCCCCCGTCGAAAATTTCAAAACATTGCATAGCAATTTTGTCATTTGTAGAAACTTTCAAAGACTGAAGATGAAATTTTATATTCTAATCAATTTTAAGAAATCTTATTTGATTTTTTCTTTGGCTTGCTCGTTAATTATCTCCTTACAAGATTTATCTTGAGACAGGTTATCTGATCGAAAATTTCGTAAATGATTTGTATTCAACCACAAATATGCTGGAAGTGTCAAACTGGGAGATAGTTTAAAATGTTCGTATTTTTAAGGCATTTTTTGTCTATTTGTTCGTGTACTATTTTGTCTTAGACAGGCCTCAATTTGCCGTCATGAAACTTTATAACATTAGGGTACTGTACTGTTGAACCGTGCAAATTGCTGGAACTTTCAAATTGATAGAGAAATCTTTACATAGCAGTTAGTGCCTCGTCAAACCGCTTGTTTTTCTACGACTTTTTGATTATTATTTATGTTAGGGGCAAAGCGGATCACCATTATTAACGTAGCATATTTCTTAAAAAAGCGTTGTTTAGCTGCTTTTTCTCTTCGAAGCCTGATATTTTTTAAGTAAATTTAGGTTGAGGACTGTTTCACGTTTTAGTGTCTTTCTGGGTTGATCCCAGTATCACGGCTCTGAAAAAAGGTTTAGCAAAGTGTCATACGAGTGCTAGTCAAGTGTTGAACGCACCTACCCACTAGAACACATTGGCTCCAAATGACGCTTTACAAGATCCTAACTTTTGCAACCAGTGCAAGACCTGAAAACTCATAGCCCTAAACGTCCTTCTAAAAACTTTCACACAACTCATGGATGCCAGAAAAATCCGTTTTGCCCCAAACACACCTGATCCGTTATGCACCAAAGGCACAAGACACCTGATCCGTTTTGCCCGAAATGATAGCATTCAAAGATCCCCTCACGCTTGACATGGGCTATCTTTCCAGTTTGGGATCTTCATTTGTGATAGAAATTCAAGCACATGCTAAATGAATCGGGCTAGAACGAATTTGCTAAAACAAGACGAAAATTAGGAAGGTTTACTACTGTAGTAGCTTATACATCTGTCACACTGAAGCCATGACTACACTAGTTGAGTACGGAACCAGGTGTTTTCATGAGAATACTAATTTTTACTCTTTCCTGATCGTTCGGTCTGCATCTTGATTAAAATTGAAAAGTTCTCATTTTCGGAAATGTTGCGAAGAGAACTTTTATCTGTGTGTCAGGCTTGTGCAGAATCACATGCAAATATTTTCAACTACAGCAAAACTGTTTGACGTTTAAGGCTAAGAGTGCAAAAAGCACAGTCACCTCATTACTGACACATGGGTGGTAAAAATCTAAAATCTGTTAACCAATACAAATATCTGGGAGCTGTACTGGATACTGAGGTCTCAGATGACAAAGACATTCAGAGACAACTGCGATAAAAATATTGTGCAGCAAACAAGCTCCGAGCCTCTTCTCCCGGTGTTGAAATGCAGTTAAAAATGTACTTTTTCGTTCCTTTTGTACGTCCATGTATGCATCACAATTATGGTGGAATTTTAAAAAGTCATGTATGCAAAGATTGCGTGCGGCCTATAATTTTGGATGCAGAGCTCTATTCCACCTGCCCTGGAGAGCGAATGTTAGTAGTGATGACTCATCAGTCATCAGTTTCAATGTAACATTCCTACATTTGAGGCTGTAATAAGAAAAAATATGCACTTGTTTCTCGAAAGATGCAGAAGGTCTACTAACGTAATGGTTGCCTG
>JGI24021J15306_10005275_pt1 | contig 15320 bp, 7 predicted proteins | sample Ectturendosymbi1_FD_15306 | JGI IMG/M metagenome (IMG submission 15306)
TACTTTCGTTCGCGTGCTACAGTTTCTACCGCGAGAAACTATCCGTATCGTGCTACGTTCAGACTGTCACCGTTTCTGCCACGAGAAACTGTATCGCTTAGTGCAACAGAGTAAGAGCCGCAAATAACCTTCCGGGCTACCACCGCAAGAACTGTGTTCACTATTTCATTGGGACAACCACTGCTGGCGTGAAGCCTTATCTGCAGCTTTTACCTTGGAATACCGAGTCAAAAGACTGAATTCATGCAAAAATACGCATTAATTTATACACTAAATTCTTAGTTTCTTTTCTTCATCTCTTTGGAGTCTTGAGTCATTTGTCCATTACATGACCCTTTTTTTGGTTTGTTTGCAATGAGCTTTTTGGGTGTGCTTTTTCTTCATGTCATGAAGGAAGTCCTTATTAGCATGACTTACATCAGGTTTAGTATTTCGGAAGTTTGCTTCTGTTCTTTAATATTTTTCGGGTTGGTGGACTTTTTGAGCGTTCCAGTGCCTGTTTTGCTGGTCTTGTCATGTCATGGTCTTCTTGTTCGGAAGTGCAGGTTTGTTCTTTTATATTTCTCTGAAATGGTGGTCAATGTGGGTGTTCGAGTGCTTATTTTTCTGGACTTGTCATATCATGGACTGCTCATTAGGACGTGCCAGTCGTGCTGGGAGTGACCACTTTTGTTCTCCTTTCTTGTTTGCTTGTGTTCTTAGTTTGACGTAAATGTTGTGGTCATTGCATGTGGCGTACTTGCAGTCACATGCCTAGTCACATGATTTTATTGCGCAACTCTTGGTAAACCATTTTGCTCTGCTGGAATTTTGCAGTAGGTTGTTTTTTCCAATTTTTCTGTTTTTTTTCTGGTTTTATCTGGTTTTATCTACCAGGTTTGCACTTTCTCCCAAGACTGTATACTTGCACGAATGTTTTCTTTGGAATTTGCTTGGCTCTCCGGCGTTGACCATGGTTTCTGAGTGCTCTTCTTTAGTCCGTGTAGACGGTACGAGCTTGTATGCGAAGTAGCCTCTACATTGCTAATTAAAACCTCAATTTATTCTTTGACAAATCTGAAGCACAGCGATACACTATTAGATTTTAGCCCAGTTAGACGCTGCATGGATTGCAACAACCTCTTATTCTCATGCCAATATTTGTAAACTAGTTTATGCCCAATGTTCTCCCAAGATTGCATTTTGTTTTTTTTGCCCCAAAGTGCTGCTGGGGTTTGAGTCAAAAAATGGTCAAACCTTCGTACACCCTGTCCGGTTACGGGAAGGGATAGCGCCATACACAGCAACTCTTTTTCAGGTTTAGTCGTGTTCATGATATCGCAAAAGTTGCCGTGCACTGTAAATGGACTGTTCAAGGTTATACTTGGGACTGCTACTACCATAAATGAGCAAAGTTGATTCATCCAATTGCGTATAAGCTAACCCTTTAAATCCCGCCCGTGCCAAAATTCTGGCGCAAGATAGTGGTCGACATTTTAAAGAATAACTGGCCAGGAGATAGACACTTGGTCTATCTAGACAGTTGGTCAACGCCTCAAAAGATACTGTTAGACTTGAAGGTTCGATTAAAAAAATTGCGGAGGTTTTGACCTGCGGTGTCATTTGAGTAACGTCATAAATTAGAGTGAGTTTTAGTTTTTTTCCTCAGGTTACGTCACCGAGGGTCTCAAGCCCTTAAGGGCAATTCTTTGTTTGGTTTTTAATGCAACTAGGCTACAAATTGCATCTTTTGATCCCTTGCTGGGTCTACTAGTTTTTGTAGTTGGCAAGTTATGCCAAATATGCTAAATTATCTAATTTCAATGATTCCTTAGGGGAGTAATTTCCATAGTTTGTTATTTTAAAGACCATATCTTCTATTCCACAAACGCCAGCAGGCCAATCAAGGGCTCTAAATTTGCGATATTCAGCCTAGTTTCAAAACAACAAACAAAAACATTGGGCATTGAAATTACGGCCTAGGGCTCAATCAGAGGAGCCAAAAAGACTCAAAAGCAGCGACGAATTTAGGAAACCGGGCTCCCTAGGCCATCTTAGTTTTTGGAGCTCCACGCAAGTGTGACCTATTTGGCCGTTTGAGTGAAAAGCGTGAAAGTATGCCCCACTTGTGTGCAGTGTCCCCTCAAAATCTATCTTTTGTGGTGCCGACTTTGGTTGCACAATTGCCTTAGATCTTCAACAGAAATTAAAGCCTTTCCTGCATTCGTCTAAAGAAAAAATGGCATTGGGATCTTTTTTTGGAATTTATAGCTCTTCAAGGTAGTTTAGAAGTTCTCTTCATTAAATTTCCGCGATTTCTAGCGTTTTTGTAGGTTTGTTTTTCGGATATAAAGATTTTCATGCTGGACCATGTTGCCTCCTTCGAAAATATCGTCTAGCTGTTGATCTGATTACCTGTACGTAAACTCCTTTTTTGTAGTAATAGTACCCCCTAACTTTTTAACCAAACAAGCACAATCCATTCCGTGGACACAGGGCTTATTCATGCCGTTTTGAAATTGTTATTTTCCAAGCAATATAAAATATAGTGTTTCCATCCTCTATTCCACAGGCCCATAGGCGTACGTGGCAGCGGGGGGCTTCCGCCTCCAGACTTGAAAAATTTCAGGGCAAATTCTGTTTTCAAGGCAAGCGCAAGTTGCTCAAAATTCGTGAATGATAAAAAATATGCATTCAATAAGTGAATTCAAGGCACACTCTGTTTTTAAAGCCAAGTGCAAGTTGCTCAAAAATCCTGATAGTAAAAAGTATATTCAATACAGTGAAAAACTTCAGGGCAAGCATAAGCTGATCAAATATCCTGAATGATCAAAAATATTTCACTACAGCGAAGAATTTCAGGTCAAATCTGTTTTTCAGGGCAAGCGCAAGTTGCTCAAATATCCTGAATGATAAAAAGTATGTAACCAATGCAGTGAACAATTTCAGGGAAAACTCTGTTTTTCAGGGCAAGTGCAAGTTGTTCAAAAATGCCGAACGGTGAAAAAATTTTCAATGCAATGTATTCAGTGTATATTCACTTTTGATCTTATCAAATTGTTTGTTTTAGCTTAAGTCAATGTACTGAAAGCGTTCGAATCCTGATTGCAATGGTAACAGACGTGATAAAGTGGCACTGAAAACCAACTGCATCAAAAATGTCAAATTCAGGATTATCAAAATAAGGACAGGTTGTCAGTATGTGGGATACATTTACTACAGCGAAAATCTAAACTGGGCCGCATGCGGCCCGCGGGTTGGGCAAAGCTGATCTAGGCCAAGCCCTCGTTTTCTGTAAAAATCAAACAATCGGATATCGGTCGGTCAACAGCTTGATCTAAGAATTCGGCAAGCTCCTTTGAGTGCACTTGTTTAAGTGCCTTTGAGTGCGCTTGTTTAAGTTCAACCGTGCAGCACTTGCGATAACACAGGCAGGTGTAGGGTCAGACCTTAGGTCCGGAACCGTCGCTTTTAACCATTGCGTTGCGGCATCGAAATCGCGAACATATTTGCATCAGTAAAGGCAATTACCGTAAAGTTTTTGTCTGAGAGAACACGCAAGAAACTTCACTTCACCCCATTGAGCACAAGCAACGTAACTACAGAATTTGCTTATAACGGCACCTCGAAGGGATTGCATAACGAACATCATTACCGAATTGACGTTTCAAGCGAATTGAAATGCATGTAAAAGATGCCATTGGGATCGCACAAAATGTAACATTATAGGCGAAGCAGTTATAAACGAATTCAACTATACAGCACAGGTTTATAAGTTTCAGACCTCATTCGGATTGTACTAAAAAAGTTAGTTTCACGGCAAATTGTTTGTTTTCAGAGCACATTGTTATTTTCAGAGCAATTGTTTCGCCCCCCTCCGTAAAATGCCTTCCCGTACGCCTATGATAGGCCGATGATAAACAGCATGAAGACAAGTTTTGCACAGAAGCAAAGTATTGTCACAACACCCCCAGTTAACCACGAATTAAGCCCAATGTGAACACGTTTTCCCCAGTGAAGCTCGCGAGTAACTGTTCTAGCTGATTTAACCAAGATATAGAGTTCCAACAAGCAATTGCGGGTATTCTAGTAAAAACAACCAAACGTAGGATCCAAAACTGACAATCTTGCTTTTCATCAGAGTTTTGCAGTATCTGGCGGTCTTGCGTTGTTGTGAGCTTTTTTGTCAGTGGAAAATTGAACATCAAGTACCGTTTTTTTCTTTTTCATTCTTTTTTTGTAATTGCATTCATACAGATGGCCTGAATCTCCCTCACGCTCAGATGCACAATACTGTCATGTTGTTACTGCATTGACAAGAGTCTAGAGTAGACTAGACATTTGCATTTCCGCCCGTTTCAAGGTAAATCGTCAAGTCATGCCTTTGCGCAGTTTTGCAAATTTTTAGTTAACACTGAGTCGTCATAGAAAAGATCGTTGCGCGGGGCCACCAAAAGGGCGGGGCCCTAGGCCATAGCCTATCTGGCCTATGCGTAAATCCGTCCCTGCTCAAACGTATCCCACTTTTGACTCATCCACAAAAAAAAAACGAAATCCAAACCTATTACAATTTTTAAAATCTGATCTGCATGACTTCCTGCATCTTCTGAAAGTTTGAACGCCTCTCTAGCTCGATCGGCTGGCGAGATATGGTTGGACAAGTATTTGCCTCATCTAGGCACATGACACTTTTTACATTTTTGGCAAAAGTTTAGCTATAACTTTTGACCCAAATGTGCTAGATGGTCAATCAAGAGCTCTAAAGACGCGAATACTGGTCTATTTTCCAAAAAAACATGAGGCAAAAATCTGGCTCAATAGGTCGGCACCCAGGGCCCAAAAAATATGGGCCAAACAAAATAAAGCCGCTACTCTATTTTGTAACATCACACACAAAAAATCAAAATCCACAACCGATCCAATTTTTTTATATGATTGAATCTGCTAGACTTGTCGCATTCTCAGAGTGCTTGGACTGCTCTCTAGCTTAATGGCTTGCCGAGGTGTGACTTGCCGAACACTGTCAAATCTTGGGACGTGCCTTACAGCTTGGGTTTCCTCAGTATTTTTGACTAAACAATAAAAAGCGAGATTATTTCCTGCAACATCAAATATTCTATTAATATTACGAGGTACGATTGCCGTATTTTTACTTCAACTGCTTTTTGAACGTTTTTGTTTTTATTCAGGTATACTTCAAACTAAATGAAGGACCATACAAATTGATGAACTATGGAAAAAGATACACGTGAGTTCACAAAAAATTATTTTTTATCCAAAATGCTGGCTGTTCGATCTCTTTTTTGCTTTGCAGGGACTCATACAGTTATTCCATAACAAGCGACGCTATATATCCATTCATTACTTTGGCCACAATCTCTCTCCACAATCATCTGTCCGATTTCCGACTGAAAGTAGGTGAAAATAAAAACATGCGGAATGTTCTTGATCGAGTTTTTTTTATTCAAAGCAAAAATCTGACGAAGTGGTTAACATGTGAAGTGTGGCAAAATCAAGATCTGTATACTCGAAAAAATGCGGTAAACACTGTACTCGACAAATATCATTTGTCTGTATCGGTTTTAAACATAGACGATGACTTCACGCTGATTTGACAAATAAAAATCGTTTGTCAGCAAACTGAGGTAAAAGTACTGCAGTTTAATTTGGTGAACACTTGGAAAGCGTTTCGATGCTGTCCGTAGCGTCTGTTTAAGCTACATCAACTGAAGTTCCAAATGTTGCCAAGGGTGTTTACAGTGAAAATTACATATCTGCAAAATTATTTTGTAATTTTATTGGACACTGGAACTTATCTGCATAATTTAAATTTTATGAAACCGTTTGATTTGCTAACGACACAGCTAGCTTCGCCTTCCTGAAATTAAGCGCAAAAGCGAACGTGAAACTTAATAAAACTACAGTATTTCGTACCACAGTACTGCACAGTACAAATCACAAAAAAAACGAATTCATCCAGCTAATCGGGACTATTAACACTGGCCTTTGTAACCCATGATTTCATGATCTCTGCCTTTGATCGCATTTGAAATTTTGCAGAAATAAAATTTGTTTTTAGGAAAAAAACGTAGCTGTAAACAATCGTAGTAATTGAAGCTATTATAGACATCGTGCCTGTGAAAAAATACTTCAGTCAAAACCAATCTTTTTTTAGTGCATTAAGGCTTTGTACTCAACGGTCTTTTAAGGCGATTGTGGGTAATCGGTTTCGAGACACTTACCGTTATGACAAAAGCGCTAAACAATTCTAGCAAAGCTTACAGTGATTCTTTCCGAAAAGGCACAACCACCTGTTTTCTTTGCTTGTCTAAATATAGGGCTTGACTATGCATCATAAGCCACATTGTTTGCACTGATTGTTTTCATAGATACAAAACTGTTTCCTAATAAAGCAAAACATTTGTTTCAATGTTAGTTTCTTGTTGTAATTGTTGACCCCTATGTATTCAAAACAGTACATTTATATTTGAAAACATGTAATGTCTCAGTTCAGTATATTTCGAAAGTCAAGGGCGCATTGTTGAAAATTTTTTGAAATGTCGCTATAGTTTAGGAAATGCTGACAGGTTTGTGCGCTAGCATTGGGGGTTGTCTAAATAGATTTCAGTTATGAAAACAAAATGTTACTAACTCTTTATTAGATAATTACTGTAATTTCTAGCTGCTGCAATAGTGAAGCTAAAAAAATTCGATTGCTTGAATGTAGTTTGTTTTCATGATCCTGTAACCGACAAATGAATTTTGAATTTTCGCCAATTCCCAAAGTTAAAAATACTCCAATGTAGGAAATTGAAACAAAGATTTTTGATTGGAGCATGCGACCAAAGCCATTGCAATGAAAGGGTAGTGGTGTGAGGGTTGGCAGCATAGAGGTTGCTTGTAAAGAAAGTTTTTGCCGCATGCAGAGTTGCTGGTTTCTCCAAACGTCTCTAACAACGAAGCACCCTTGTCGATGCATGAGTACTGTTTTGACCGCTGACTGAGCTGCCTGACATTTTAATTTGTCAAGCCGAAGAAAGGCGCTTGGTTCTCACTTGTTTTGAAGTTCGATTTCATAAATTTCCTGGTGCAAAAATTTTTAACTACGAAAAATTATTCTGATTATCAGCAGCAGAAAATTCGCAGGCGATGACACGGCAACAGAAAACTGCGAACGTGATCTTTGCGGTAGCAATATATGTACTCGACTGGTAAAACCAGAACCTCATCTGTATGTCAGAACACACGTGGCAGAACTGCCTAGGCGCAAATGACACTTTGATACATACCAGGCAGCACGCATGAAAGAATCACGAGTCAGAAAACGCCAAATCCGTGAAGGGAAAGATTTCATCCCGTATAACTGCCTGCCTTTCCTTACTATCAATTCATCTTGCAACGTGCAAGTGAATCTATTGTACACTTGAATGCCTTTGTGTCAGGTCGAATCAACCATTGATGCCGGAGGATCGTTCAATTCCTACTATGTACACGCTTATCGCGGCAATTACTATGCTTATGGTCGAGTTCAAAATGTTTACTACAGTGGATCAACTCGACCGACAATCTGCAAGCTATTCTTTTATGTCAGGGGTTATGTGGTACGTACAATTAATCTTACCGGCAATACTTGTGAAACTTTTGTTATCTTAAAATGTTTGATAAAGGAAAAATTAAAACTTAAAATACTGCTGTTTAAGGCAAGGTCTCAAACCCATGGTTGGAGGGCCGCATGTGGCCTGCAAGGGCATTTTGTGCGGCTGCGATGCTTTTTGGGAAATTTCATACAATTAATATTCATGGTATTTGGTTTATTCGCCGGTATTAAAACTGCTCAGCCAGCGAGCGAACAAGTTCCGTTTAATTGAACGTAGAGACTTTTAAACGAACATAGAGAGGCCTAGAAATGATTTGCCTATAACTCGCGATACCTTTCGCAGGAAAGATGTAAAACCTGCTTCTTTTAGGTTTGAGGTACCGCCATTGTTGCTTCAGTGTCGTAATGCTGTCCTCTGGTTACTGTGTGGGTCCTAAATTGGTCGTCGGAACAAGTTGAGTTTGAGATCTTGTGTTGGTGCACATGGTTATTTTAAACATTTTTTCTGAAATTGAACCAACAGCATTGAAGCACATACAAAGCTTAAAATAGTTCACACTGTACGATGCTGTTCAATTGAGTCAGTTTGAAAGTCTTAAAAATTGTATTTCTCGAAAATACAGCAAACAGTAAATTCAACTGAAAAGATAATGGGCGTTTGCGCAATAAACTGTGTTTCTTTCTGAAACAATGAACCTTTTCTGGCGACGATAACGGTTGTTTTTGTAAAAGCAGCTTGTCTAAAAGAAAGCAACTTGTTAAAAAGCAGTTAATTGAACTAGAGTCATCTTTATTAACTTCTAAAAAAACAAAGTGAAACCTTGCAGCCAGGACACCGAAAACCTTGCAGTTATCAAGTCGAAAAGTTCCCAGCATAATGAATGCACGCAACGTTTTCCGATAGCATCTTTACGAAAAGCGGAAGGGCGAAACAGCCTTATAATGACTAGTCGTAACGGAATTATATTTTCAAAGAAAGTATTTAACGGTCTTTGGTAGTGTTTATCTTGATGCTTATACATCAACACCCATCCGTATAAAATGCGCAATGTTTTCATTACGTAGTTCATGTTCCACAAAATGAAATTTTGCGGTTGCAAATTTTTTCGTTGTTTAATGATAGAATAGAAACGACAGATATGTTGTCAATGCGCACTGCAAACGAATTATAAAAAGTGCTTTAAACGAAGCACATGTCAACTTTTCATAGTTTCAAAATGTTGATTTTGCACCACACTTCTTTCCGGTCAGTGGGTCCTACCCAATGGATAAAATATTTCGGAAATGTCATTGCGACACTGGTCTTACCATGACCATTTCAAGTTAAGACACGCTATTCGAACAGTTGCTTGAAATCAGTTTGTTACATTTTGAAAGTTTTTGTTGCATTGAGTTGATCATGATAACATGTGACCTCACGAAGTTTTGAAGCATCCCACATGTATTTACTACTGCATATGCTGTCGACGTTCACCAACATAGGATCGAAAAAACATTTGGAATTTCGCACTCGTACCTTAGCAGAGCAATTTCAAATCCACGAAAGGCCAGTAAAGAACGATCAAGAAAGATTAAATTTGCTGCACTCGAACTAGTTGATGGTGAAGATGCTTTTGAACCTTTTGTAACGAAACCTATATCTTTGAAGTGGCATTATAAGCAATTTTGTGGTTGTACATGTAGAAGGTGGTGCGTATGGAAAGTAAAAAAACGTTTTTTTTCTGTTTTGTCCCCGGAACATGGCTTTCAACGCTCTTCCGTCGCCTTGTTGGCCACACATTGCCAATACGTACCGCAATGAAACAAAAATTGAGATCTTGTGCTGCAAGTGACAGCAATTCTGAAACATTTTGTAGCTGAAGTAATGCGGATGGAAGTTAGCAGAAGAATACATTCCAATAATATTTCTTCTAGAAAACACCACAGGTTATGGAAATTATCAGTGAATTTAAATACGGAGCTATCGTGTTTCAAGTGTCTGTGTTTGAAATTGGTAAGCACGTGCTAAGTTTGAGTTTGTTGTACCTGTCAAAGAAAGCACCTTGCAACTACAGCAAATAATGATGTTCTTCAGGTTGTTTGTTGGCAGTAATAAACAATGATTTCAGGCAACGGGCGATGTCGCTATCTTCGTCCATTCATGTTCCAGCATGTTTATCTTTCTTCCAGTCGCTATCTTTCTTCCACTGATATTTCAGCATGTATTTTTATTAATCTTGTCATTTTCTGACAAGTACCTGTTGCCTCTGCATATACAGTAACACAAATGTTCCAAAGATGTTTGATTCTTTGTATAATCCTTGCACCTTCAGACCTACAACGTTTAACTGATTTTGATTTGAGTGAACTGCCAAAGTCATAAAAAACTTTTTTGAAACTCATCGTGACATTTAGTCAAATCTGCAATGAAATAGAAACAAGGTTTTCCGCTTTCAGACTGCGTTTTGCGTTAGAAAGACATTTAACGTGCAAACGCATGTAAAGGTGTGTGTTGTTTGGACTTGTGTTGTGTTTTAAAATATTTTCTTTGCTACATGTAGAAGTCGCGTTGATAACAGATAAATAGAATTGATGTTAGGTGCAGTGTTTGTACCTAACATCAGCAATTTATTAAGAAACGAACTGTCTGATTAAATCCAAGTGCATGGAATGCAAAATGGAGAAATATAAATGTTTAAATTATTGCAATGAGTGCAACCAAACATGATTTTTTCGTTCGTGCAGAACAATATTTATGATTGGGAAGGAAAAACATTTGGTGGTTTGAAACTGATTCGTTAAATCAGCCTCAGATTTGTAAATATTGTTTGTCAGAATAATAAGTATCCTTTTTGACAGGCTTATCGATCACACGGATTTTGGTATCCAATGTGGACATCCAGCGGAACAAATTTTGTATTTGAGATATCTGTCAATAACAACCCTCAAAACGTTTTCTTTGGTTACATGTTACTCTCAAGGTATGAGCTTAAGGCACATAATTTTTGTGAGGTTGCCCTTGGCATGCAGAAAAATGGGTTCTTCAAATTAAAAAAAAATGTAGTCAGAGATCAATCAAAAAACAGATCAATTTTACTGCTACCAGCAAAACATGTTAAAGATATATATAAATGTTGTAAATTTCTGCAGCGAGATAAGGTGTATCACAGTGAACCTTTATATATAACTTGAAAATTCAGTTTTGCTACATTCGTATCAATTATGAAAATGCTTTATAACACTTAGGATATTTGTCTGCTGTGGCTGTCGTTGATAGCTCAAAGGTTACTTAGTATAAAGATGTTGCAAATGCCGGTTTGTTTGCGTTTGAAAGATGGATGTCTTGTAGGCTACTATTCAGTGCCCAATGAGTCCTTAGCCATCAATTATCAAGACGAAATTTCTAACATCTAATGCAAATTACTGTTTGCATTTGTTTCCACTGAGAAAAAAACATCAGAATTTGACGTCCGCATCCCAACTGATTATTGGTTTCTCAAGTCAAAGAAAAGTGCTTTCCATTACGCGAAAACCTGTGCTTATTGCAGTCATCCTTCCAACGAGTAAGAAACAATCTGAAGGAAAAAAGTTTATTTTGCAGGAATAGTTCTTCACCTATTTCATCGAGCGATGTACAGAAGACTCTGCAAAAAATCCTTGAATATGCTGGTAATGTGAAGCATTTTACTGGTTCTGCTACATCCACTGAATGCAATTACGGCACAGAGTATTCGGGAATAGCATAATTGATAAAAAATAATCAACAAAAACGAGATTAACCTTTTTTCCAAATAATCACGTAATGAAGTTTCATGTTCAATAACCTTTTTAGAGAAAAATTTTACGTTAGAGAATTCAAAGACGAATGTTTTGTTTCTTTAATAATGGAAAAGCGACAGTTTTTGCGTTGTTACAGTACCTACTTTTGTACGTGAATCTAAACATGATAAAGCAAAACACTTCAAGTTCACAATAAAAGAGATGTTCATGCACATATATCCAACAAAGCATTACAAATAAAAGAAACAAAGATAAATTCTAACTATCACAAAAAAGCAATTAGTTGCAAAGGTGTCCGATATTTTTTTAGAAACGATTGACTAAACAAGTTACCACAGGGAAATAACCTCCATTGTGGTGTCATAATAACTGAAGCACCTGTATTCAGACGCGAGATACATGTACATTTTTAGATAACGCTACATGTTATTGAGTGTACCTGAAAATTAGCACAACATTTTTTTGTCACATTTTCATGTTTGTTCATGGATAATAACTGCCAACCACCCTAACGAAACAGAAAAGTATTTTCATTTGTTATAATTTTTAAAAGTGAAAACCTGTTGAATTAATGTTGTAAAGCGATGTCCTAATCAGCATAAATCCGATTGCAGATTTGGGAAGACCTAGCATCAGGCCATGAGCGTCAGAAGAATTTTTTCCAGTGGGGAGGCACCAGGGGATTTTTCTAAAATTTTTCTGGGGAGACCCAAAAGTGGATAAATGTGTTTTTTCTCACATGAAATCAAGAAAATGACCTTTTTCTGCTGAAATTTTCAAATTTCAGGAAGTGGAAATGCCCTCCCCGCACTCCCTCTCCGACGCCCATGCATCAGACAGTGTTTTTTATTAATTACCTATTTTACTGCATCATGGTGTTGATGAATTCTGAAATACAGCATGGAAGAGCAAGGAATGCATTCAACTGACATGCTAGCTGGTTTATTAATCCCATAAAGAAATAACTAGCTTCATGTTAAAGCGAAAACAGAGAGAGAAACGTTTGACCGCGTTGTCTCGTTGTTTGCACCTCGGCAGTTGGTTAATCTTGGTCTCTAGGTTAAGCTGACTTCGACCTCGTGTTGCTGCTGGTGCTTGTGGAAAAGTAATTTTCATTATTTAAAAAATATGAGACGCTTAACATCTTTTTTCACTACTTTAACATTATTACAAAACGAGATATCGTCAATGATAAAGCCAGCCAATTACAGCTCATAATTATACCTTTACGATTGCATAATCTTTCAATCTAAAACCAGACCTGTTTTGCACAACCATTGAAACGTCAAAAGTAGCACAAACGACAGTAGGACCAGGGTTGCTGCGTCGGAATCGGAGTTTTAAGGAGTAGTGTTGGTGACATTTAATCACGTGACAATTAATCAATGACATTTTAATCACTGACTAGTTTGTTAAAATGGTGTTAGTTGCATCTGCATATCTTTTTCAAGTCCTTTCATAAAAGCCCATTATGTAGGGTGATGACTTTGAAAAAGTGCATGTTGTCAGGTAGTGTCAAAAACGTTATGTCGGTTAGTATCAAAAAAACTTCAGTAACGTCAAATGAAGCAACCATATCTTAAGCAGGTAAGCAGCGAAGAGCCTATCTTATGCTGTCATTCTTTTTGTGGTCTTCCTTCATACCAATTTCGTTAACTTTTCGCATAACACTTTTTTTTCAAATGAAAATAGCAATCCCTTACTGTTTCACTTAAAAAGTATTTATGACTACACCCTCAAAATCTAGCAGTATTCTCTCAGGAGAAGCCAAAATATTCATTCTTTTTACTTCATTAAGCATGCGATGATGCACAGCTTGAATCTTATTCTGTGCAAGACAGTAAGTGGCGGCAGGATTTATGCCACGAGCAAGTTCAAAATATATCGTGTACAATTGAAAAAATATGTATTGTGTACAAATGTGCGTGTTGATCTGTTTCGTGATAAAAAGTCTAAGGGATTAACTGTCTAGCTGTTTAACTGTCTGCGTGATTAACTATCTAGTGATTGAATGTCAGCGATTAATTATCGTGTGATGGAATGACGCGTGATGTCTTTTCAAAAAGGAATCAGTGGTTCTTTGGTGTAGTAGGAGTCGGATTCCTGAAAACACTACGAGACGGACTTGCAAGGAGTCTGATTTTTTTTGTCTGACTCCGATTTCGGAAATTCAGTTGGATCATTTTTTACATCACTCTTGTAAGTTGGGAATTCCTGTTGAAATGTCTCTATTTCCTATGAAGCTTTTGTTGAAACAGAAAATTCTTGCTGTGTACCACGATTTCTATTAAGTGCTAGTTGCTACAAAGATCTTGACAGCCAAACTTCATTCACTTTGAGTTGAGGATTTGGAGTTGGAAATGTTGGATATGTTGGAAAGGTCAGAGTCGCCAGTCGGAAATTTTGGAAAAGTCGGAGTTGGAGTCGGACATTTTACCTGTGACTTGGCAACTCTGAGTTTTAATGTCAATTTTTCGCCAACATTCCTTTGCGTGACAAATATTCTTGCAAAGAATTTATTCATTATCCCATTTATACACATCAAAAGTATCACAGAAATTATAATAACCATTAGATTTATGGTCCCGCGTACGCCACTTTTCTTGCAGAATTGGCGCACGCTGGCACCATCATAATATGCCAAGTGATAGAGTTAGATAGCTGTTCATACCATGTAGAGGTGCGGAAGGTCTTCTAAATTCGATTAAAAAATTGGCAAGTTTTTGATAATTGTTTTTTTGTGGATGACGTCATAATTGTAGTAGCTTTAGGACCTTTTGATGAGGTCATCGGGTCCTAAGCGCAAACGCCAGGAGCCAATTTTTTTCTTCAAGTTTTATTGGAAACAGTTTTTATCATGAGTCTTTGGAGGGAATTATTGGTTATCTGGAGTTTCGGATTCGTTATGGCCAAAAAATTGTAAATTAATTTATTATCTCCAGAGTGCATAAATGATTAGCTAATTAACTTCCAATAAGTAGTAAATTATTAAAATTCATTTCTGAAGTTGTATCACCTGAACATTTTTAAAGATAGTAATATCTTCAAAACATGCAAGTTTTTCAATTTCCACCTTTTCCCAACTTATTTAGGTTATTTCATACAAATAGTTTTCAATACGTTTTGGCTGTGTTCAATGTTTTCAGCTAATAGAAATCGCATTGAAAATCACTACTGGGATTATTGAAGACAATATCCTCTTACAGTTTGCAACAATTTTCTTATCCGAAATGTCCAGGCTCGCTTTTTCAAGAAGTGTTTCCTCGAAACTTCATCAGTAAACTACATTTTGGAACAAACAAAATCCGACACAGGAACCAAACAATATTTTACAGTTTCTTCATGGTATTTGCAGGTGGAAACCTTGTAAGAGAGTTTGCTCTTGTAATGCAAAGCTGTTAGTATCAATTATTTGAATAAAATGTGTTTGCATTGGTTGATCCAAATTTGAATTGTGGCACACCGGTGTGTTTTACTTTCATTTGGCTATTTTACATTTTTCTGTCAGTTTCCTATTTTTTTTGCTGTTCTATTTTGTATATTACTTCATTCTTATTCTTCTACAATTTGTACAGTACAAATATTGCTTACATTAAACCAGGGGTCTTCAATGGACAGCGAAGCCATTTTGTCAATGATGAAAAACCGATATTTACGAAAAGTCGTTGATTTTCCAGAATATATACTTGGAAGCTCTACTTGTTTCTTGAGCATCAGTATCAACCTGTCCCTTCCTTTCTATTAACTGCGGCGATTCTTCTCTACCCATATCTTCAACTTAAGTACAGCCTGTGCACAAGTGACAGAAATCAGCACGTACAGATGTTATTTAATGGAAATCGATTTCGTCTTTGTTTAAAAAATGTGTGGATTGCGCAAAAGCAAGAACAAAGATAATATTCTTGAAACGTTGTTTAAAAGAAGATATTCATCACAAGTGTATTGGCCTCGACTTTTTGTTAGAACATCAACGGAGGAAAGTAAG
>JGI24021J15306_10005276_pt1 | contig 15320 bp, 9 predicted proteins | sample Ectturendosymbi1_FD_15306 | JGI IMG/M metagenome (IMG submission 15306)
GCCAAGTGTCTTTCCGAATTGTACAAAATCATGGTGAAAAAAGTTACTTTCGTAGGTTTTAGGGTGGGCGATCGACCCAATTGCCCCCCCTGGATCCGTCCCTGGTCCGGGTGGCAGATGTCCTAGGTGACAGTTGTCCGGGCGGCAGTTGTCCGGGTGGCAGATGTTTGGGTGGCAGTTGTCTGGATACCAGTAGAAAAAAGGTTAAGGAGCGCTGATTTGTATAATCTTTTTCTACACCTTCGTCTAATCTTTGTGCACTAGCTTCCTGCAGCATTAAGTATTTACTTGCTTCTATAGCTGCATAAGATAAACTACCGTCTTCTATCGTTTACGCCTGATAGTACAAAATGGTAACACCACTATGTTGTAGCTAAATTAAATGGAAATCTGGCATTCCACTAAGTTCATACACAAACATGGTGCGTGCTCTGAGCTTTTTTAGATTACGACGCTAAACTCTAATGACAATACTTAAAAAAGCCATGAAGTCTTTGCACTTGCAGCCTACTGGTGTACTAGGCATACTTGCCTGCTTATGCTCCACAAATAGCAATATAAACTAAAAACCAGCTTTGTACATTCCACCTGTGTGACATCACAGCAGATTATGACGTTTTGTTCCAAAAAATTATGACCTAATGCTTACTAATAGGTGCAGCTAATCTCTATCATTCCGAAACTGAATTGTTCCAACCTGCTTATGAATATAACGTCCAGGCCAGCTGACGATTTTACAGACTAGCCCACCAGAAAAAAGCACCCCACTTCACACCATTGTTCCAAAAATGGAACACGCAAAAGAAAATCATATGGTGGCATTGTGGGCTAATGCGCATATATGAAAGTTGCTCAATACTTTTGGGTAGCCTTTGACAAAAGAATTACAATAGTTTTATTGCTGTTCACTTCCTGCTGTAGTTTTGGTGCTCTTCAAAGTCAGGACATTAAAAACTCAAAAAAACCCATGACATGTTGATGTCATACTCAAAATACTTGCGTAACTGGAAATTTATAAGGACTGTTTTGTGAAGTAAACTATGTCACGAAATGACCTATTATAAGAAAACAAACGCTGATGTCTTCTAAGAAATCTACGTAGCTCCATACAGCACGTTCCAAAATTGCAACAATGGCACCTAATGTGTGATCTGTAACACACCGATGAGATTAACTGAGGGCTGAAAAGGTTTTCTGCATGTTTCGTAGAAAATGAACTCAACATTTTTACCAGATGACAAATGAAAATAATGTTAAAATCACATGAGCATCACTAAAAAATGTCTCAATGCGACCGCGCGGTAAACATGTCAGATTTCGCAATACACCACCGCATTTTTTAAAATGTCTGGGGTCACTCGCAATGCACGGTCATTTTTATAAAAAGCAAATACAGCAAATTGCACTGACCACACAGCATATTAAAATAAACTGTGCAACGTACTTGATTCAGAGGAATAGATGGAAGAAAAACTTGAGGGACCATTTACTTCACTTGTCACTATGACATCATCACCAGGATGACGATGGGTATCAGAAAAGTAATTAGTTCTTGCTATCGTAGCTCGACCATTGGAAGAGAAATCAGAAACTTGTGATAGACAAGAGTTTCCCAATCCTCTTTCGGGATATTCGTTTTCCGACGGCTTGAGTCTACAGGCAGTTGTAGGTGTGGTCATCGATGCAGGTGTGGGCGGCAAAGCTCTTTAAAATGTTAGAGAAAACGAACATTGAAACAAGTTACTGTGGCGTACGAAGAAGGAAGAATGTGTATATCAGCAGTTTTTAATCTTTTTCATTCAGCGATCCATTTTGCAACCCAATTTAACCTAAGGACCTCATTCGAAAACTTCCAGTCAGGCATATGAAATGCAGTTGTGTTTGCACAATAATAAATCACAATGACTAAGAAATAACGTACAATATCACCATGTTGAACAAAGACTCATTTATTTAATTCATGCACATGGCAGCATTAGTGAGAGAGACCCGCGCCGTATACAAATCATTCCAAAGCACAACTCATTTAAAACTAGATAACACCCAAGTTAGCTACCGCATTCAGATATCTAATTTACAAACACAGTACATTCTTACGTCACAAAGTTATTCGTGCAATGCCAAACGTAACAGTACTGCAACGGTCATCATCACACTTAAAACAATTTTGAATGAAAAAGTAGGCTGTATCATTTCTGCCAGGCGATCCTATTATTTTGGATTCGACAAAAGGTGGTTCCATATACGAAATATAAAATCTAGAAGTAATTATGAATACTTTTATCAGATGCTCTCGCGACCCCATAAAATGGCAAACGACCACCACGGGGGTCACGAACCCCTAGGTTGAAAACCACTGGGGTATATGAAGAAAAATAAGTAGAAAACAGTTCTTAGTACACTTTTCAATGCAAATTCTCTTCAAATAACCCATTGACAAATATTTGCTGTTTAATGACACAACAAAATGCATTTTATCATGTGCCTATCAGAAATTTCAAACTAAACTATCAAAATGACATACATAGGTTTTGACAACGTCGGGCAAGGTGGGTAACAAATCAACTGCAGTAGTTTCACAAATTTTTTAGCACCTGAAGCAGGGTTCTTTTTAAAGAAAATGTCAGGTACCTGGTACGGACCTGTAGGGGCCCGATTTCTCTGATTCTAGGGACCCGATTTTCTCTGATTCTAGGGACCCGAATCGGGTCCCTAAAACATCTTTAAAAAACCCTGACCTGAAGTCATGCGGAAAAACGAAAAGCACGCAGATAGCTCATTCTTTTGTTGGAAAAGCCTAATAAGCTGAACTTTTTACATACGTTCAAAGTTGTTTGANGATGTTAACTGCTGTCTGTTATCTACAGTTGNTGAAGACACTTCAACTGTTCAATTGATTTTCAGAAAGCGGATGTCATGCTGAAATACTTTCAGTATTTCAACCTGAGATTGAAAANATNCTGAAATACTTTCAGCATGACATGCTNTTTGCTGGCGAGGNGACGCACACTGTTTTGGTATCACCAACTATCTCAATATCAGATGTAGTTTCGCTAATGCANCATCGTCAACTCGTGAGAAGAATTTCCTAGTGTGGATCGCTTTCATCTCAAGTATGTGATCTCAAAATCGTCCTCGTTGTCTTTAAGCTTNTCTGTTTGTCCCACATGGTTTGTTTGGCATTGTGTCCAATTTAGACAGTATTTATTCACCTGCAACCACTTTCAAATGGCAGGCAGTACTGTTTGATAAACTCCCATTGTGTCCCACGCGAATTTAAGGAACAAAATTTAGAAATCCCAACGAACCCTAAAAAATCACAAATATGTCGCTATAAAATAATAATATTCCCGTGTTCTGACTTAACGCAATAATACTCAAACCAGATTTTGCTGTTTTTATTCACACAATTGCACTCACATTTTCTGAAGCAATTCACATTGATTATTATGAAACAAAAACGAAACTTCCTTATTGAGACCAGAAAAGAATTATGCTTTTGTGCTCGTACAATCGATGAATCAGGCATTTCGAATTTTTTCACTTCGTTTTTTTTAAAAAACAAATAAAGGTTTTCAGTTTAATTTTGAATTTTGTTTTTAAAAAGGTGTCGTACGTGATCATAAGTGCTTGGCAGCAACATTAAGATGTGTAGTTTATGGTTGGGCCGAAACGTTGCTCTTCTTTGCATTTCTTTTATGATAAATGTCATCTTTGCATGTTATCGTTCAATGCAAATCTTCTACATTTCAAGGTTATTCTGAAAAGAACTTTCTATAATAAGAAATACACGTTTGTGAAGAATTCTAAGTTTAGGCTGAGTCTACTTCTGTATCAACCAGTGTCCTACCGAAGTGTTTTGCTGGGCCAAAAACAAGGGCCTGCAGAGTGGTGGCGAACGGGGCGACAAGAGGGCATCCAAACAGTGAATTTACAAAAAATACGTTTGATAAAAATGCTGTAACTACTGTAGATGCTTCCTAGCATTACTGAAACATATTGCATGGATCTGATGGGAACTTCCTTTGAAAGCGGTGTATATAAATGTATGTTAGGTGACACGAGAGAGAGATGAAGAAATGCTATCCTTATCTGAAGGCCTTACACCCTATCTCTTTTCCGCCTTTATAGGCGGGCCATTTACTGCTAGCCTATTGTCAATCTGCGACTTGTAGGCTTCAAAATATCTCTTGGTTCTCTTTAGAGCCTAAGTTTTTAAACTTTTAAACTGGGGACACCGCAAGTATGGCAGAGGCATAATGTTGAAAAGTATTACTGTAAATGCATTTTTATCATTTGTGCAAGAACTGTGTAGCATGTTCGGACAAAGTGCGCGCAGACTCTATCGCTACCTACCTCCTCTGTGGTGCCCAGCATTAGCGCAAACAGTAAGTGGATAAATGCAAAGACGAGAGCGCTTTTGCGCNAAAGAAAACNACCCATCCGTATAATTCTACGCAAAGGGTGTAATTTTGTCCAACCACGCACCAAGATNTCGTGTTTAAATTGTTGCCGAGTTGCCCTTTTCTCCTTATGTGACAAAGAACAGCAAGTTNTGTCTGACGGAATGTTTCTCATGCAGGCTTTTCCATGAACAGCAAATTCTAGAAAATGGCGAGAAACGCGGAACATAGCTCCCTATTTATCAAGCTGTGCTTTTGGAGACATGCTCGAAGAAAAAGTTGTTTTATATAAATGTTGTATTTAAATTAAAAACATGGTGTTGCATGCTTTTAAATGAAAGGTTAAATACAATGTATTGCGTAGATTACAGTCAGGNAAGGCCTTAATCCGATGCAACCGATGCAGCAGCATTGGGCCCCGCGCCTCTGGAGCCCCCGCGCGCCATAGTGTTTGGGTAGATNGTTCATTTCTGCCNGATACACCTTGCGCTTGAAAANGCAGTAGAAACGCCATATAAATTTCATTGTTAACAAAGAANGCTCTCCTCAGAACNAGCAAATTTCCTCTCGAACGTTAGAAAACGTGCTCAATTCTCGTGTTAGTGCTGCACTGCATATCTGCGCTCTACCACGATCGTAACACGGTTGACTGAAAACGATGATGTCATAATATCACTGCTCAGAGGGGCCCCGCGACCAAGTCTTGCATTGGGCCCCGCATCTGCTAGGGCCGGCCCTGATTACAGTGGTTATACGCAAGAAATCCATTACTCTCTTGGTTACTTGGAGACGTTTTACGCAAAGTTGTTGTAAGGTATTGACGAAATAATTGAAGAACAACTAAAGCTTATTGATTCATTTTGAAACGATAAATTTTTATCGACATTTATTGAGCCTTTGAAGAATAGGAAAATCATGCTCGTATAGTTGGGATTCCACGCCTAAATCACTCTACCCCTGTTTGTAGCAAAGACCGCAAAATAACCAGCTTTGAAAATCTATACAATTGATCGTGAAAGCTATCATATGCCAGGTGAAAAAATGATTTTAAGAAAATTTCGAGACGTCATTAATTTTTCAATAAAATTGTAGTCTCTTGGTTGTAAGCTAGTGAACAACAAAATGACGGTGTCCAGCAGTTTATCACGTTGGCTTCTCCTTTTTCTTTATACAAACAAACTGGTTGAAAACTACCTTGAAATTATGGGATCACTGCTGTCCGAAGACCCGCCATCTTCCACATCAGCCTCGCATTGTGAAGATTGATCGTCATCAGCTGATAGTTCTTCGTAAACTCGGTAACTGTTTCTGTTTGTTTGATTTCTGTTCCAGGGGGGATATTGCCGACTGATCTCAACATACCCATCAGAATCTGATGGAGCACCGTAAAGAGCCAGGTTTTGTATTTTTTTTTCGACCTGAAAAATATATTTTGTATCATACATGCCTCACGTTACTTGTCGATTGAAGAAAATGATTTTTGGAAGGTTCACAAAAAAAAATAAACAACACTGTTTGTTACTAAATACGAAATTTTGCTTCTGGAGTCAAAGCAAGCTTCTCTTGAATATAAATCCCATTTTTTATTGACATTATTTTACCAATGCCGATTTTTATAATACCTCTTTTCAATTTAGTAACGTTTTTAATAATAAACTTTTAAATAGTCTTTAATATAAAAGCTTGTTTCAAGAAAGTTTTCAAAAATTAGTGTTGGTTTGGGACCAATGCTTCAAAACATTGCTGGAACAGGAAACGATTTCACTAGAATGAATTTTAGAAGTTTTATACCAATCATAAATTCCCTAAACAGGGCTGCTTGTAAAGACGAAATTTTGTCTGAGCACATTATGTGTGTTTTTATCTCGGTACTCTATTCAATCAGTGTTTAATGCATGGGAAAAATCTTCAACAATGTATAAAAACTAATCCTGTACATATTTGCAAAAATTATAATGGTAACATAAATGATGTAGGTAATTACAGACCTGTTTGTATTGCAACGATTATCTCCAAAGTTTTTGAGCATTATATTTTATCCTGTATGTCACCATTTATTGCTACTACTGACAACCAGTTTGGTTTTAAGCCAGAACATAGCACTGGTCTGTGTGTATCTTTACTCAAGCTTAACATATCGTTTTACATGCAAACAACAGCACCCCTGAGTTCGCGGCTTTTTTAGATGCAAGTCGTTTGACCAAAGTAACAACAATGTACTGTATTCTTTACAAATTTAATTTAGCGGAATGTACCTATCTGTTGCATCGCACAACTGCTGGTAAGTTGGTACAGGAACCAGACCATACAAGTGAAATGGGGCACTTGCCGTTCAGACCGCTTCACTGTAACCAATGATGTGAAACAAGAAAGAGTTATCAGCTCGTATTTATTCACTAACTACCTCTCAGATCTGTTGGGCTCGGCCAGAGAGGGGATGTCGTGGGAATCATGTTTGTGAATCACCTGATGTTTGCTGATGACATATGCGTGTTCGGTCCTAGCATCTGTGGTCTTCAACGCCTTCTGAATAATTATTGTGATTATGTTGCTGAACATGAATTTGCCTTTAATATGTATAAAGACAGACGGTGACAGTGCAATANAAACAGTGCACTACACCGGTTGTCTGTAGATGAATGGCGTAGGTGTTACGTNTCCTGAACAAATCGAATATCTTCATGTATCACTTCAAGGCTCACTAAAGGATGCCAGCATTCAGAAACAAGCGAAGACACTTTATTCTGCTGCAAACAAAACCTACAGGCAGTTTTGCTCAGTGCTCTATTGAGGTAATCATAGTGCTTCGTGCTTGCTCCACGTCAATACGACTTCCCGCTGTGGTGCAAGTACGCACCGTCTGGTATTAAACGCCTCCTAGTTGTCTGCAACAACGCCGATCGTATTTTGCATCACATCCCAAAGCATGTAAGCAGTGGTGGGTGTAAGGTTGAGGGAGCCCGAGACAAGACTAAAAAGGGGCCCCTCTGATAACGTCATCATACTCAGCCAACCGTGATAAGCACTTTTGATCAAGCCTTAGACACGGCCACCGTAGGATACGTTCCTGAGACTACGGCATGACTGGCATAGCAGAAGGAGAAAATGCAAAGGGGTGTTCATGATGCACAACTTGGAAAACACTGAAAGTTAGGAAGACACGGCTGGCAACACATGAAAGTTAAGCAATAGCAGGTTGGGAACGCCCCCACTTCGTTATTTTCGTTCCCTGCTTCTCTTCATTCACCATCAATAAATTACAAAGTTTACCACTTTGAAAGTTTCACACTTTACCCCTTTGAAAAAATGCTTGGTAGTTGGTATCCTGAATTTGTTTACATTCATGTCTTTATGGGAATCCACGAAACCATAAACAACAACCAAGGAGATTTAAACTACTAAATTTGTTTTAAATTTCATCCTTTCAACTACAAGAACATAGCATAAAAAATCATCCATCCTGAGGCTTGGTTTGGAGAGCTTTGAGGCCGGATGAGTCAAGGCTGCCCTGAACTTGCCTTGACACTAGTTGTTTGAAAATCTGTTTAACTGTGGCATTTTCCTAAAATTATTATCAATAAACCAAATACTTCAATCTTTAAAAATCATCATTTTGTATAAAAAATTATCGTTTGGTATAACTACTTGCTCTTATTTGATAAGGTCTTTTCAGAACTTTATGGAATAAATTTTAACTCGCAATATTTTAGGTATTGAAGTTGGTTTGAAGCTTTTCTTCATTTCAACATTGGAGATGGTGTTTGGGCTCCATTGAAAATATAGGAGCCTACTTACAAATTACAGTTGCTGATGGGGGCTCCTTTGAAAGCAAGGTACTTACACATTTAATCTTGATGTCTGGGCCCCTTTAAAAGTATAGTACTTGCACATTACAGTTGCTGTTGGGACCACTTTGAAAGAAAGGTACTTACACATTACCATTGCTGTTGGGGGGCCCTTTGAAAGGATAGTACTTGCACATTACAGTTGTTGCTAGTGGCCACTTTGAAAGCTAGGTACTTATACATTAAAGTTGCTGTTGTGGGCCCCTTTGAAAACAAGGTACTTACACATTACAATTGCTGTTGGGAGCCTTTTTGAAAGTAAATAATTTTAAATTACAGTTGCTGTGGGGGCCTCATTGAAAGCAAGGTACTTACACATCACAGTTGCTTTTGGGGGCCCTTTGAAAGCAGAGTACTTGCACATTAGTTTCTTTTAGAGGCCCCTTCAATGAAGTTTAAACTTACATATTTCAGCAGTGGTTGGGGTCCCCTTTGAAAACAAAGTACCTGAACATTACAGTTTCTGTATGGGAGCCCTTGAAAGCAGAGTGCTTACTTATGATCTGCTTTGGGATGAGTGAATAATAAGTTTTTCACCAAAAGTAAGGAAAATTTATGTGCGTAACACCTCAAGGGGGGCCCCAAAAAAGGGGGAGCCCGAGGCAAGTGCCTCGCTCGCCTCCCCTTAAACACACCACTGCATGTAAGTGTTCGCCCACATCAAGCTACCTGTTTTCGTCAGAACAGTTGATGCCTTGATACAAAACAATTTGTATATTTTTGTTAAACGATGCGCATCTTCATCTAACTATTTTGTCCACTCACGTCAGTTGTCCGATGCATTTTGCAAATCACCATTTTACTCCCTCTATGCAGGCCTAACGCTGCTCTATGAGAATGACCGAATGCTAGTGTTTTGTTTCAGTGCCTGTTCATCTTCAATATTATCTGAGTGTATCCCCTTTCATCATCTACCTGCGATGGGTTGTGTTTAAGGATTTTTCAATCCTTGTGTTCTTTCACTGTTCCTGTGATATTGACCAGGTCCCTCAGCCCAATGAATAAATATTGTAAATGATAAATAAATGACTTCATTACGAGCTGAAATGCTTAGTAAAAAGTCAGAAGCACTATTCGTGACAGAAACAGTTCAATCAACGAAGACAAAAAAGATATGGATTTCCGGAAAGAGTCAGATTTTGCTTAAAAAGTGAACGATGTTCGAAAATGAATAAAAACTGTTTTCTTTGTAATTTATGCTGCAACACCTGGACGAGATAAGAAATTGCACCTCTGTTTTTATGGTAGACATCTGATTTTGAAGATCCAAAACTTTCTCCTCCAAACTGGCTACCCGTTGTTTTTCTATCTATAAAAAAAAATTCGTTATGTTGATTGGCTGATTTGTATTAGATTAAGTACAAAGCTGGAGACTTTTTACGTACCTCTAATGCATCCAACAACAAGTCACGATGACCTGTGATAGCGTTTCGTGCATCCTGGAAGAAAAGTTCATTAGCATCTTACAGTTGAAATGACAAAATTTTTCTTTAAAAACAAGTAATTATCCAAGAATTGTCCCTCACCAGTAAGTTTTTGTAGGCTATTTTGGCTAGAACTGGACGTTCAAACAAGCCCGCTTTTTCTAGTTCTTCAAGGTCATCTTGACAATTCATCATTCCACGATGCATGATCAACTCTTTCTGTGTAAAACAGACCAACTTCGTATCAAAAGATGAAATTAGATACTGTCTTGGAAAGCACACGTAACTATTCAAATTAACAGCACATCATTCTTCCTTAAAGTCTGTTTGGTAACTTTAAATTGACAAACATTTTTTTGAAAGTGCAAAAGTTCAGGGATTTTCCTTTATAAATACAGTCTTTGCTCATGCTTTTGGTCATAAGTTTAATTTTTCCCTGAAAACGCGTTCAACCTGAAATCAACATCTACACAATTTCGTAAAAAGTTCACAAATTGAAAATAATTTTTCCAAATGGGGTGCGAAACCTGACACAAAAAGTAGCAATTTCTGTATCTGATTGTACGTACTTTTGCAAATCAATCCAAATCAAATGTTTGCGTGCACGGTGTGAAGTACGATTTTATTACAATTACAGCATACATGTCATTGCAAATTAATGAATCAGTAACGCCATCGGACCTTCAGCCAGCTGTAACACACACCTGGTACACCACTTCAAATACGTTTTAAGTAACGTTGCTTAGTGGTGTAATGTAGACATGAAGTTTCCTGCCCCACGAAATCTTAAAATGTGTATCTGCCATGTGCTGTTTTGTCCCAATGATTGTGCAGGTTTTTATGCACAGGACCACCTATTGATGATGGAAGTGCAAAGATTCTTTCTTGTGAAAGAACAGGCTACGAAACAAAGTGAAAATTACTGCCTTGCAATTGCCTTTTAGATAAATAAGCTTAAAAACCAACAGTCACCCTTAGCACTTTACAATTTACACCGTTTGGAAGCAAATCGTTTTGCAAATAAAACAAAATTTTTATAAATAAGCTCGAGAGAACAGTTTGATAAAATTAGATGGCAGTTTCAGCTAAAAGTCTTAGAAATAGAAACCTCTTTTTGTTCTTGATACTCTAATTTATGTTCATAGTTGGCAATGATTTGCATTATGCGTACGGTTTGATGCATTTGCTCAAAGCTGAATGTAAACACTTCAAATTCGTAGATGACACCCCCTGTCAAAGAACGGTTTTACATTCTTTAATCTACAAACAACCACGTGGAAACCCTGTTGAAGAGCCTTATATTTCATGGTTGAAGACACAAGGGTCGCTAGTGGTGGTCTTAGCAATTTGGGGGCCCCTGTGCAAAACATCTTGGGGTCCCCCGGGATTCTTTTGCTTTGCGGTGTGGTCACCATGTTCACTCAACCGTGGTAAGACCTTTTGGCAAAAGAGGAGGTAAGTAACTACATTTCACGCTTTGGAGGCCATGGCCCAAATCCCCCCTGGCTGCACCCAGTATTCACTCTTCACTCTATCATGCCACCTCATGCTATGTTAAGCCTTTTAACGATTCTAAGCTCAAGTATAGGTGAACCAATGTGTAGGCCCAGGAAGCATTTACTACCTGCAAGGCAAGCATAAATCTAGCATCTGTAGGCTATTTGTTCCAAATCACTGCAGAGAGTCTTGTCCATCGTCATTCATCTAGTGGGCCAATTTATTTCCAGAGAGTGAGGCTGGATTTCTTCTTCACCATCATGTCTATGTTGCGATGGGCACATTTTTAAACTTATCAGATTGTGTGTACACTCTATGAAGTTCATGTAGCCTATGTGGCTTTATTTCCCAATCCCATATATGCATCACATTCACCTACATAAATAACACAGTGGCTTACAACATATAGCAAAATATAACACCCCACTACTGCTTGCAGAAAATACTTCAGCACAAGGAAGCTTTGGGAATTTTTGGAAATTTGGCCTATTTTGTATTTGGCCCCACATTCCGGAATTTGAGCAATCTAAATGTTCCATGTGCACTCTCACAAATACGCCTGCCTTCCTGACAGTTGAAAATATCGACTTTGACATTCCAAATACAGAGAAATAGGGATTAGTCAATGACGTATAATCATCATTGTTATGTCACCAATGGGTCGAACTTGTAATTTGCAGTTCATTTCCTGAACAGGTTAACTGAAGCTCACGCTGATTCCGCTGGACAGTATGGTAAATTCATTGAGGGTTGATGGACACGGTGAGATCATTTGCCTGGTTGATCTCCATCTCCAATATGATTTAAATTGAACCAGATATTGACGATGGCTTTGTGGAATTGTTTCATGGAAAATATTTGTTTATAAAAATAAATGAAAACAATGTTTAACTTTAAGCAGAAAGCTTTGAACGTTTATGAAAGTTCGCTTGCTCATTTTGTTGATGAAGTATCTACCAACCCTGCTTCAGCATATTCACTTTCATTCGTGTTGCACAAACAACAGGGAACCAGTCAATACGTCTACAAATTACTGCAATCTCATAAGTCACATAGCACTTTGAAATACTACTAGGCTACATCAATACGGTGGAGTGGTAACTTTTGCCTTTCGCAAACGCTTAGCTTGACACATCCATCTTGTCATAAGTACAACTGAGTAATGCATGAAGTGAATGCATTAATGCTACCAACATTTATTTTCTATATCTCTGCAGGGAGCCTATAGGGCAAAGGAAAGCATTAATGGTTCAAGAAACTGAAGAAAGTAAGGAAAGCTTACCCCAAATTATTTAATATGTCGTTCTCACTAAAATCAAACTGAAAAAAATTGAGGAAAAATGTATTAGCAGCCATTGAAGCATACAGTAGACCAAGCAAGTACAAACAAATACAGTGTTGTTTACAATATGATTCTCTTAAGCAAAGCCAGTTTCTCACATAACTGTTTGGACAATGGAGTTACCCTAGGGCCAAGTTGAGATTTGTAAGAACTTATTGTTTTTAGATTTTCGTTGTCCAAGAGTACAGGTAAACATGCATTTCATCTCCAGTAAATACTTTGGGAAATAACAAACGAACCATAATTCTATGATGAGACCGGAATGAATGAAATATGCTATAATGACTCACATATTTTAATCAGAATTCAGAGCTGCCTTGACCTTTATAAGCTGCAGCCACTACACTTTTAGCAGTAAAAATTTAAACAAGTTAATATCACAAAACTATAAATATTTGGTAGGCTATGTGCTTAAACACTAGGTTTATTGCAAAAGCTTTCTGTGTATGGCATTTTGCTTAAGGATATTCACACTGGGTAATTAGTAGATTTATAAGCAAGAATGGTATGCTACCAGTTAAACCTTGCAACTAATAGCAAAATGATTCATAAAAGGGCTCTATATTATTGATTTGAAACCTCTTAAATCTTGATTGAGAGACCCATATCTTTTTGAAGAGTATCGGACACCTTATCCATGTTACCTTTTGTCTGGGGGCCCCTTGTTCTTTGAATGTACAGTAGATAGGCTATTTATGTTAAACCAAAGACTATAGGCCTCCTTATCCTTTGATTAGGGACCCTAGCATCTTGGATGAGGACCTTTCACATTTTGACTGAGGTCCCTTGTCCTTTGGTCATAGAGAAAGCTATTTATGTTTCATCATTTCAGTTCGGCTTGTTATCTTCTGGTTGAAAATCCAAATGAATTAAAACATATTAGCAACAATATGGAGTAAACCAAATTAAGTTTCAGTGTGCAATGATTATAACAAAAATACAATCATGAAGAAAATCTCATATAATTTTGAAAGCGCGTAAACTAAAAATGGGGGTACCCTCACAGCGCGTAAAGTGAAAATGGGGCCCCCCATTTTGCACACCCTTGCACACTCTGCACACTCACTAAGACCACTACTGGGTCGCGTTGTCACTTTAACTATACGTTTGTTGCTAATGCTTTTTTTTTATCATGATTTACACTTTTTCCTTTCAAAAACAAAAAACATTTTTGCAATATGTTTGAAAAAAAAACACTTCACATTCGTTATTGTTGGTCTATTATACGCTATTACACAGGCTGGAGAAGGCTAAAGTAAGAAAATAGGGTCTTGTTGGTAAAATCGATTGATCTTTAACTGATATATCACGTAACCTGAAAAAACGAAAAAATGTCGCGAATAAGCAAAGAAACAACTTACAGCTATACATTTGCTGGAGAAATCCTGGTGCAAGTATTGCTTAACTGGCTTTTCACTAATACGCGAAAACCTCATACAACACCAGTGTTGAGCAAACTTGGCGATGCTTAGTCCTTATTAGATTGAAAAGAAAGTTATTTCAGCATGAATCAGACCACTAAAGACTTTCTTCCATACTGGCCTAAATGTCGACAAAGCATCGCCTTTTTATTGAGGCATGACAATGCCTTGTCACGCAAGTTTTTTTCACGCTTGTTGCATAGCTGAACACACTGCAAGGTGAAAACAGATTTCAAATAATCAAGCATTGTCTGCACATCATCCTACGAAGATAGGGTTACCATTTCCGAAGAGACAAAATTTCTGACGGTTTCAATGGGTGCTTATAGCGACAACAAACAAGCGCTGCAGGTAAAGGCTGGGTCCAATTCAGGCTAAAACAAGTACCACGCGGCAAGGGTTAGGTCTAATTCTGATAACATTGTTGTATACGGTGGAAGTAGCTAAGGAAATAAAAGTGGAAGTTCTTATGTTTGCAGCGCATGCTCATTGTTTTAAGTGAAACGTAATTTCCTAACTATCAAAATTCCGGACATTAGAACATTGAAAGTTTTTTTCCTGAGACAAATTTTAACACGAAGATCCCGGACATGACAGGGAAACTCCGGACGTATGGAACACTACAGTAACAATCACTCACAAACATGCTGAAATGTAGTTAGCAACTAGTGAACGTCAAATATGCTTCAAGCAGGAATCCTCCTTGTTTCCATTTAGAAAAAAACTGGTCGCTCATCTTATACCACATGAAAACACTTCACTTTAAATAAATTGTTTTTCTTTAGTTGCTGTTGAAGCGAAATAAATCGCATCTTATTCTTCGCGATGCAACTTCGCGACCTTTGAAAGTGATTTCAGAAAACATCTTTGTTCGCTCACATCAAATCGAGTCAAGGCCGCTCAGACAACGCCGCAAACTATGTCCAACACATTTTTCCAGGGACGAAAACTTTTCAGCTCTTTATTTACGGACCTGCCAGCGACAATGATTGTCGTAAAGTGGGTTACCTTTTGCCTGAAAACTATATGTTGGATCCAAGATTTATTTCAAAAGTGGGACAAGTTTACAAACGTTTTGCTTACTCATTGTAATACAATTGTACATCGAAAACGTGCTAGACTTTGATCTTCTGTTTCAAATAATGAAAGAGCGTATTTTGCTAATCACATATATTACCATTATTTTAATACAGTCGCTTTCAAAAATTACGAGATATGGAAAAAGCAAGCCTCCAAAACACTTTTTATTTGCAGTTGTTTTCATTATCGTATGCCGGTTATCTACTGGGTAACGCAGCCCCGATGGCGAATTGTTCCTGATTTAAATGATGACGCAAGGCGTGACTGAGATGTGGTGCAACTCTTAAAATGCAGTCAAGCGTATATTG